>Ga0213828_1002131_pt1 | contig 14962 bp, 7 predicted proteins | sample MC6MC0897MG_FD_180664 | JGI IMG/M metagenome (GOLD analysis project Ga0213828, IMG submission 180664) | Enriched soil aggregate microbial communities from Iowa State University, Ames, United States - MC6-MC0897-MG | ecosystem: Environmental > Terrestrial > Soil > Unclassified | place: USA: Iowa...
CATCAGCAGAAGACCTACTAAAAATGTGGTAGGAAATACATGACGGGTGATCGGAACGTAAACCAGGTTATACAAAACAACAACAGGAGCCAAAACAGGCACAAGCAGGCCTATGTAAAAGAGTACAGCGGCGAATGGTTCCTTTTTAAACATAAAGCTTCCTGCAATTAATGATTCCCTCAGCCACGAACGTTTCCATCTCATCTGCTGTTTTAAAAAGACCGGGTATTTGTTTGGCACTATGGTCTGGCAGACTGCACTGTCCTGATAAGAAGTCCTGTGGTGTCTTAAAACAAAGTTGGTCATGGCCCGATCATCTCCAAAAGTTGCTTTCTGGCCTAAAAAGCTTTGATTCAGCCATCGTTCCATATTGTCCATGACAATCTGCTTCTTATAGCAGGCCAAAGGGCCTGACAAGCAGGTAACTACGTCAAAATAAGCTTCCGCCGCTTTCAAAATCCGAAAGGCGATATAATACCTGACCGACTGCATCTTTGTCAGGCCATTGGTATAGGTGTTGGCTACGTCCGTTCTGCCGGACACCCCTCCCATTTTAGGATCCTTAAATGGCTGTACCAGGTTCCTGATGGCAAAGGGATCTAAGAAACTGTCCGAATCCACAAATACCAAAAGTTCATGTTTTGCTTCCAGAGCACCTGCTGCCAGGGCTTCTCTTTTCCCTGAGTTTTTCTTTAAAACAATGTACTTTAACCTGGATCTGGTTTCAAACTGCTCCCCCTCCTGGTAGAGCTTTTGAACGACCTCATCTATTTTTTCCACAGACTTATCACTGGAACAGTCATCAATGATAATAACTTCCAGCTTATCCACCGGATAATCCTGGTTGATACAGCTTAGAATGGTCCTTTGAATCCACTCCTCCTCATTAAAGCAGGGGATTAACACCGTCACTCCCGGAGTAAAATCAACATCAAGGGGCACCTCCCTGTACAATGCCCCAAACAGATATCGGCTGAGTAAAAACACAGCAGCCATAATGCTGTACAAATACAGTATTTTATTAAATCTGAAATAAATTACGCTTTCCGCCCGCATCAGGATCACAAAAATACTGATAAAAAACAACAGCATGCTGGATATCATCAGCATATACCTGCCCTTTTTCTTTGACGAATAAAGGGACAGGGGAATACAAAAGAGAAATCCACAGTGGTATGAGGAATCCTTCATCAGCTGGGTCCTGGCGATGGACGCTTCGATTTTAACCTTCATTTCCAGTCCTTCAGGCAGGGTTCCGGGGAGGATTTCAAATTTAAGCAGGATTTTATCCGCATTCTTCACAATTTCCAAGGTTTCTTTAGAAGATATATTTAATAAAATCCCTGTCATGGAAATATCCACGCCTTTGCACACCATGCTTTTCTTCTTATTCCCGGTAAAGCAGATCACTTCCACATCATAATCAACCTTGTATCTTAATCCTGACTGTTTCTGTGCAATATACTCATTAATATTGCTGCTGTCGTAAGTCTTTCCCCTCCTGTCTGTACTAGTCCTCACATTGGTCTTATCCGGAACATTGGACAGCAGTCTTCTGTCTTCTTTTAATTCCAGAAGAACCTCCTCTGAAATCTGTCCTTTTCCTTTTTTATTACGGCGAAGAATCATCTTATTTTTCATCCCTATTCAGTTCACTGGCAGTTGCCTTCCTGGTTTCTCCTAAGTTGGCCTCAGCAGGTGTAGCCCTTTTCTCCAATGGTTTCATTAAATAATTGCTTACTTTGTCAAACCGGTACCCCTGATTCATCAGTTCAGGGATAACAAGGTCCAACGCCTTGGCTGTAATATCGGGATCAGAGGAAGGCTCATTGGAATCATCAGACATATGCAGAACCATTATGCTTCCATTCCGCAGAGGATATCTGGATCCATCACCTTTCCGTATTCCCTTTAACAGCTCATCGGCCAGTTCTCTGGACGTCTTCGCTTCATAATCATGACTGCTGAAGTCGCCGCTTACAATGTATTGGAATCCCATATCAAATATAGATTCCATGCCGTTTTTACTCATAGCCAGGGTCGGCGGACGGAATATTTTTGTCAGCGCAGGCCTGCCGTCTGTTGTCATATCACCCACAACGGAGCTGAGTTTTCTATAGGACAGGGCTAAATCCGCCATTCTTTCTGCCTCCACCTGGCTGGTTAAAGAGTTATAAAACGGCCTCTTTTCCCTCCTGGATTTGATCTCATCATAAATAGCATAAGGAAGATGGCCATCCGTATGGCTTCCGATATCATGGCCTTCTGCAGCGATAGCCCTTAAGAGGTTGGGGTTTTCCTCTATGCGGTTAGTCCTTATATGGAAGCTTGCCTTGACCCCATACTTTCTCAGCACGTATAAGATCTGGTTGACCGGCTTATCAGACCCCCAGTCATCAATGGTCAAAAACAGCACCTTTTCGTTTGTAAACCTTCCGGTTATATCAATCAGCTTCAGTTCCCCCTGGGAAAAGCCGGGAAGTACATTCTCGTCGCTGTAATCAGGATTTCCTACATACCGCTCCTTCATGATCCCAAATTTTTCCCCTTCCGAGAACCAGGCCAAATGCCCAGGAGCAATATCGCCTACCCCGGCCGTATAATCAGTTTCTTTTACCGGGTACTGATAAAGCCCCGGGCTGTTCCTTAATTGCCCTATACTGACAATGCGGTACTGGGATCCGTTGTTATCTATCCCATCTTCAAAAGAGTTAGTCAGAACTCGGTTCTTATAAACATCCAGAAGCAGATTCCCGATCAGATCTTTGTCTTTGTAATAATCCATTCGAAAATATACAATATATCCTCTCCTTGCAGATATATTACCGGCATTAAAGGAATTGGCTAAGACCGTTTCCAAAGTCCCATCCGGTCCTGATTTGGAGCTTGCCATAGAAAGATCCTGCCATACCAGAGTACAGCCTGCGCTTGCAATCGCTTCAGACATCTCACCGGTAATCTCCGCGTCATAAGGATATCTGGCTAAAACAGGCTGCACCCCAAATTCCTTGTTCAATTTTTCCTGCATTCCATTAATACTCTGGTATACAGACTTAAAGTCATTTCCACTTCTTCCCGTAAGGCAGAGTCCGATTTCATGCCCCCGGCTAAGGATCTGTCTGATCTCTTCCTTATTTTGATCAATCTCTTCACTGGTTACGAAAAATGTACCTTTTCCCTGAATCTGGTCCATCTTATCAAGAACATCATACAGAACCTCTGTCCGGCTGATCCCGGAAAAAGTAAAAGAAAGCTCCTGGCTGGTGCTATGTACGGTATAGACAGATTCCGCCTGCCTCCCCTGATTGTCACGCCGGATCTTATCAAAATCAATGGTGCCGGCTGCTTCCTTAGAAGGTGCAGGAATACTGGATGCAACTTGTGTTTTGCCTATCATTTCCTGCAAAAAAGATACCCTGTAATTTTTTTTACCCAGATATTCCAGCACGTATTCTGCCGCTTCCTCCACATCATCACTGACATCCAGCCTTAAGTGGACAATCTCTCCCTTACTGATTCCTTTCCTGAAATATTTTTTTACTTCCTCTGCCGATCTCCCTTCTGTCATAGGGTTTTTGGAATAAGTGACCAGATCATAAGAAAGGGTTGAGGCAGCTTCCCGCACCAAATCGTTATACTTTGCGTAAACAGGCATAAAGAGATTTGTATTAACCCCGTATTTGTCTTTCAGCAGTTTGTCTGTTTTGTAAATTTCGAAACATATACTGGAAAAATCCATATCAGATAAATCTTTTCCTGTCAGGCCTCCGTTTCCAATCTCATGGCCCTGGTCAATGATTTCTTTTACCCTGTCTTCGTATTCTTCCAGTTCCTTTCCTGTAATAAAGAACGTTGCCTTTCTATTGTTTTCTTTTAAAAGCAGCAAAATCTTTTCTAAATTTTCCTGGCTGCCTATTCCCCTGAAGGTAAGGCCTACACCACTGTCCCGGCCGCCCATGGCATAAATTTTGGAAAGCTTCCCCCCGTTTTTCTCTCTTAACGCAGAGAAATCCATGGCATAGTCCTCATCCTGATATTGGGGAATCTCCTGTGCAAACGCAGTTTGATATCCGGTTTCTTTCAAAGCCTTTGAAAACCAGCCGATCACCTGAATCAGGCGTTCTTCCTCTGAATTATTATCCTTCTCCCTTTTCTCACTCTCATTGAAAGAATGATCCCCGGCTTCCTGTGTGGAGATTTCCTTCACTTCCTTACCGTACTCCGCCTCATTGAGAGTCCCTGACATCTTAATGGTAACTATGCTCCCCCACTTTAGGCCCTTCACGTAATCCAAAGCCTGCTCATAGCTGGTAAAACTCTGATAATTAAGAAATTTCCTGCTCTCAACCACATATTCATATCCACAAGCTGAGGCCGCCTCTAAGAATTCATTTGAGCTATGAGGAAGGGTACCCTGCAGGATCTTTGGCATCTCCCCTGTAATCTGGTGCAGAATGCGATTTGCTTTTGCAAGATTTTCAATTAATTTGTCTTGGGGCAGCTTATCCAGTTCTTCCTCCCCTTTTAACCCGATGCTGCCGATTTCATTCCCTTTTTCTTTAATTTTATGGATAAAATCCGTATCCTCCGCAGCCGTTATACCTGATATCATAAAGGTGGCTTTCTGGCCGTTTTCAGACAGCAATTCTAACGTTTTCTCATTGGTTTTACTATCGCTTGTACCTAAAAAGTTAATGGCAACCACCTTTTTCATGGTATCCACATCCGTCGCTATTCTGGCTGCCTGATTTTCATTGTTCAATTGGGCCAAAGCACCTTTTATATCCTGGGAAGCGTCATATAAAGCCTGTCCTTTGGAGAAGCTGCCTGCCTCCATTGGCTTTAACTTTGCCCCGGCAATGGCTATGACAGAAGTAAAGGAGAGTAAAAGCGCAGTTATTTTTAAATATCCTCCATACCTGCCCAAACCGCTTAATTTCCTGGGCGTTTTAATGGAATCCACGGGAGGTACCGGTGCTTCTTCATCAGATAAAATCTCCATTAATTCTTTTGTTATAACACTGACCTTATCATCTCTGACTGCTACCGGAACTCCGCCATGCTCCCTGACTTTTGAAGAACCAGGTGCTTCTTCACCCTGAACAGCTTCTTCCAGGAGAACACGAATCAGCAATTGATATTCACTTACCATATCATAATCGCCGCTGTCGCAGAGAATGGACAATTTTTCTGCATCTGTGAGCACTTCCTGCATTCTTACGTTAATATCTTCACTATGAGTATGATAAATAAATTCATTATAATCAGCAGAATCAAAATAACGTTCAAAACCAGAGAGGAGCACTTCTCCACTATGATTGCGGATCCATGCTACCAGATTTGAAACACAAGTATAAAGAAATTCCAGCCTGGTGAATCTTTTTATATTGGAAGCGACCATCGGTGCATCCAAAGGAATCATGCGGGAATACTTTTTAGTTAAGTTTTCCATCTCCTGGGAAAGTTCCATAACACATTCCCGGATCAAGTCTTTCCCAGTCATAATTTCATGGGTGTGACAACGTAAACGGAAACTGGACAATTCCTTTTCGTTCAGAAGATATTCCTCAATATCTGCTGCATGGAGTGCATAGGAGAAGCGAAGATCAAGCATGGCAGACTCAAGCAGTTCCGCATCAGCCATTCCAAGGAGTTCTTTCAACACCAAAGCACCAACCATAACTTTTACCGATTCATTTGGGCCGGATGCCTTTCTGCCGTAAAGTGGTGAGAATATACGTTCATCAATGATCGGAAACAAACGCTCCGCAAAATCCTTTGCCCATGACTTTTCCAATACTTCCTTTTTGCGTTCTGTCATCTTGAACGGAACATCCCCTACATTCATCCCTTTGCTCACCTCGTTTCCTTTTATCCAATATCACAGATCGATTCTTTTTCTAAAGGCTCCAATAGAAATAGCCCGATTCTTGCAATTGTTTTCCATTAAAAATACTTTTCACATCAATGATAACTTTTCCCGAATCAGGAAAATCCCCAAACAGACTTCCTAATTGTTCTGAATTAATTTCTAAAAACTCTTTATGAGAGACAGCAAATACAACCCCATCTGCTCCCTTTACTTCCTCCATCTTTACAACTTGTATCCCATATTCTTGTTCCTCCTGCTCCCCAAGATAAGGATCCACTACTTTTACTGAGATCTCATACGATTTCAGCCTTTCCGCAATATCCAGGACTTTCGAATTCCTGATATCCGGACAGTTTTCCTTAAAAGTAAATCCAAAGATATATACAGAAGCATTCCTTACCAGCTTATTTGCCTTGATCAGCTGTTTTACGGTCATATCGGCTATGTATTCTCCCATGCTGTCATTAATCTTTCTTCCGGACAAAATAATCTGGGAATGATATCCAAGGCTTTCAGCCTGATAAATAAAATAATAAGGGTCTATTCCGATGCAATGACCCCCAACCAATCCCGGCGCAAATCCTAAAGCATTCCACTTCGTGTTCATGGCCTCCAGCACTTCCTTGGTACTGATCTCCATTTTATCAAAAACAACGGCCAATTCATTCATAAAAGCGATATTGATATCTCTCTGTGCATTTTCCACCAGCTTGGCAGCTTCCGCCACCTTTATACTCCCTGCACGGTAAACTCCCGCTTCAATAATCAATTCGTAGATCCGGGCAATCTCTTCCAAGGTTTCTTCATCTATCCCTGATACAATTTTAACAATATTACTTAAAACATGCACTTTATCCCCAGGGTTAATTCGTTCCGGAGAGTATCCCACCTTAAAATCCTTGCCGCAGGTCAACCCTGACATCTCTTCCAATATAGGAACACAAATATCCTCTGTAACCCCTGGGTAAACAGTGGATTCAAATACTACAATGCTGCCCTTTGATAAATTCCGCCCAACAATCCGGCAAGCATTTGATACAGGTTCTAAATCAGGCGTTTTATCCTTATGGATCGGGGTGGGAACTGCGACCACAAGGAATTTAGCCTCCCTAAGCCTTTTCTCATCTACAGTAAATTCAATATCCAGATTCTTAATGTCTTCCCCAACTTCATTTGTAACATCAATTCCTCGCAAATAGGCCTCTATCTTTTTTGAGTTGGTATCAAAGCCAATGGTTTTAACCTTTTTGGAAAATGCTGCTGCAATAGGAAGCCCCACATACCCCAGCCCAATGACTGCTATGGTTTCTTTCTTATTGACTATTTTATCGTATAGCGTCATACTACCTCCCCTTCTTAATAAAGCACCTTGCAGTTCGCTGCACAAAAAGCAGATCTCAAGGGATATAAATACTGTTCATAAAAATACTCTGATAGATGTACTATATCACCCTATCCCCCTTTGCGCAATAAATTGTTTATTACTCCTATATTTGAAGAATTTAACTTTAATAATTTGGGAAATTTATCCTGTTTTAGGCTCCTGTTTTTCCACCAAAGGAACTTCTTCCTTTGTCCTTACATTAAACAGGCCATTTTCGCTTATCTTTAGCTCCGGTGATACCAGGTGCGTCAGAGTGGAAATGGATCGGATGACATCGCTGTTCCCATATCCCATTGCTTCGATTTCCGCTCTCACCTTTGCCAGTTCCTCCGAAAGCTTTAAAAGGCTTCCGTCAGAGATAATCCCGCCAACGGGAAGTGGCGCAGAAGCTGTGATTTTGCCTTCCCTGGCTGTTACATATCCACCCTGCATATGGACTACACGGTTTTGGGCATGTACCATGTCTTTTGCAGAATTTCCAAGGACCAGCAGATTATGGCTGTCGCGGCTCCAGGTGGTGGCTATTGCTCCGGGAGACTTTAAGGCAGATTCCACAAGTCCATAGGATACATCTCCTGTCTTTCCATAGCGCTCAAATACCACCGCAAGGCAAAGACCTGCCTCCTGCCAGCATATGCATTTGTTCCGAATGGGAAGTTCCCGCTTCACATGTCTGACTCCTGTTCCTAACTCCTGAATCTGCATGACATGGACAATGGCTGTCCCTTCCCGTATCTCGCAACGGTTCAGACTAAAGTCAGAGGCCAGGGCCAGACGGCATTTTATTGACTGGTAAAAATGATCCGGAAAAACCGCCTTAGGAGTATCCGGGCTTTTATCATGCTTCTTTCCGTTTTTATAAACCGCAGAGGGGCAAAAACTCACCAGATCATCGAGAACAGCGAAATCCGCCAGCTTACCAGGGGCGATCATTCCCCTGTCATCAAGGTCCATTCGCCTTGCAGGTGTCAGGGTGGCACAGTAAATGGCCTTCTCTGCCGGCATTCCCTGCTCCACTGCCAACCGCAGGATCTGGTTTAAATGGCCTTTAACCAGATGGTCCGGCATGGTGTCACCCGTTACAAGGGCCACATTTTCATAAAGAGCGTGGGACACAACCGTTTCCACCACATCAGGTGTCAGGGATTTTGCCTGCAGCTCCAGAAATATTCCCATGTCCGCCTTTTCAAGAACTGTCTCTGGCATCTGCTTCATATGGTCCGAATCCACGCAGCCCCTGATTAAGCCTGCCAGGGATTCTCCGGGCAAGGCTGGATTCATCATCTCACCAAGGCGGATAACCTTTTTCTCCTTTAAAAGCTCCTTAATTTCTTCTTCCCTCAGCTGTCCGCCTAAGGTCTCCAGATCTGTTCCTGTGGAAGGAACAACATGCGGAATCCCATAAAAGATGTCCAGTTCTGTTTCCTGTTCCATAAAGCTTTTTATTCCTTCCGCCCCGTATACATTGGCGATCTCATGGGGATCAGCCACCACGCAGGTGACTCCATAAGGTAGTACCACCCTGGAAAACTCCTCCGGATACGTCATGGAACTCTCGATATGCATATGAATATCGATCAGTCCCGGTATGATATATTTGCCTGCAGCATCTACCACACATTCCGCCTCATAATTGTCCCTATGATATGAGGATGGGGAAATGTCGTAAAACCTTTCCCCTACAACCGCAATGTCCATTTTTTCAAAATTTTGCATATATGTCTGGTAAACCCATCCATTTTGAATCAGTAAATCAACCTTCATATTTCCTCTGTCCTTAATTATTTATAATTTGGTTCCACTGGTCAATCCAGCCGCTCAACTTCGGATTGACAAAGGAATCCCTTTGCGCTGTCTCTACGTTAAATACTGCGCCGGTCTCAGTTTTATATACATCTCCTTCCTTCTTTAAGAGAAGTAAATTTTCAAAGTCTGAGAAACCATGCAGCAAATTCCGTGTTAAGTTAAATGTTTACCGTCATGTCAAACGGTTCAACCACTCCCTTATCTTTGCTTTTTTAGGAACTTATGGTAATATAGATTTAAAAAAGAGGTTTGTTTCTTATGGTTAATAAAATACACAGAATATGTTTCCTTTTAATCCTTCTATTATTATCCCTTACTGCATGCCAGAGCCCTAAAAAGGAGGCAAAAAACCTTACCGGCATTCCTGTTGATATAGAAAAAACGGAATCCGTTTCCATTTACTATGGTTCCATCTGTTATTCCTTCTTTGATGAGAACAAGGAAACCATAGCCAAGGTCGCTGATCTCTTTCACGGCTTCTCTTTAAAAGAAGTTCCTGACGGAGCACTTGACGCCCCTACCACCTACCAGATTTACTTTTCTAACACTGACGGCCAGACTGCAGCGATTAATGTGGACGAAAGCGGCATGTTCTATCTGGCTGATACGAAGAAATTCTATGAAGTATCTGAAGGGGTTTTTCATCTGGAAGAATTAGAAAAAATATATCAGGACAGCATGACTGCGGGAGGCTTAGATAAAAACCAGTGCCTCATTCCGTAGACTGCTTAAGTCGAAAGGAGATCTTATGAGCGATTATACTAAAACAACTGCAATTGTAGGGCTGGGAGCTTTGGGAATGCTTTATGCCAGCCAGATTACCGCTGCCCTTGGCCCGGATAACATTTACTTTCTTGGTGACCGGGACAGAATTGAACGTTACCGGCAAACACCCTTTTCCATAAACGGTAAGCCCTTTTCCTTTCAGATAGAGGACTGCACCAAAACCCGGCCGGTGGATTTTCTTATTGTGGCAGTTAAATACGGCGCCCTCTCCTCCGCCCTGGATACCATGAGTGCCAGCGTCGGCCCTAACACCACGATTATATCGGTTATGAATGGAATCGACAGTGAGGAAATCATAGCGGAACGGTTCGGTGGGGAAAAAGTACTTTATTGCGTTGCACAGGGAATGGATGCCATGAGGTTTGGTTCCAATCTTACATACACCCGTCCGGGCACGCTCTGCCTTGGAACCAGGACCGAAGGACAGGAATCCAGATTAAAGGATTTAACCCGTTACTTTGACAGGGCAGGGATATCCTATACGGTCGAAGCCGACATTGTAAAACGTCTTTGGGGGAAATTCATGCTGAATGTTGGAATCAACCAGACATGCATGGCCTTTGAAACTAATTACAGCGGAGTGCTGGCTCCTGGAAAGCCTAATGATGCCCTGATCGGTGCCATGAAGGAAGTGATTGATCTTTCCAAAAAGGAAGGGGTCGGCTTATCGGAAGCAGATATGGATTTCTACATAAATCTAATCAAAACCCTTTCTCCCGAAGGCGTTCCCTCCATGCGTCAGGATGGAATGGCCCGCCGGTATTCCGAAGTGGAAATGTTTTCTGGAGCTGTCCGCCGCCTTGCTGCAAAACACGGATTGCCGGTCCCGGTCAATGATATGCTTTATGAGAAGATAAAAAAAAGAGAAGCAGCTTATCCTTCATTGCCACATGAATCATAATATTCATAATCAGAATCTCCTTGCATAAATATGTATAGCACCAGAATACATAGAGGGGGCTTGATTTTGGAAAGAATACTTGACAATAATTATTACGATCTGTTCGTAAATAACACTCTGATTCCACGATATCAAAAGGAAAGTGAAATTACCTACCTCAATGAAAGACTTTCTTTGGAACATGTCCCGGCAGAATCTATAAACCCCTGTAACTTAGGGCTGTATTCTTACAACAGTTTTTCGTCACTGTACACACTGACTTCTATAGTTAGTTTAGACAAATCCGGGATTACAGCGGTTCAGAACGATCCAAATTTAAGCCTGTTTGGAAAAGGCGTATTAATAGGAATTATAGATACCGGCATTGATTACCGTCATCAAGCTTTTAAAAACAGTGACGGGACCACCCGCATTCAGTCAATATGGGATCAGACCGATCAAAATGGTGTACGCCCTGAGACCTTTACTTATGGCTCTGAATACGGCAGAGATCAGATAAACAAAGCTTTACAGTCGGAAAATCCATTATCTGTCGTTCCCTCGGTTGATACCAATGGTCACGGCACAGCAATTTCCAGCATTGTGGCCGGTACTCCAACCAATGACCAAAGTTTTCGGGGAGTTGTCCCGGAAGCTGATCTGGTTGTCGTAAAATTAAAAAATGCCAAGAAAAATTTAAAGGATCTTTTTTTTGTACCGGATGGACTTCTATGTTTCCAGGAATCCGATATTATGCTTGCCGCTCGTTACCTGGCTACTGTCGCCCAAAAATTGAATAAGCCAATGGTTATCTGCATTGCCCTTGGAACAAGTCAGGGAGGACATGACGGAAACGGTTCTTTAAGCAGCTATTTAGATTACCTTGCACAGCTTCCTGGAATTGGAGTTGCAGTCTCAGCCGGAAATGAAGGAAACAATCATAGACATTATTTTGATGCCACGTTACCCGATGTCTTTTATAACGATTTTATATTAAATGCAGGAAATGATGACAGCACTTTCTTCGTGGAAATTTGGGCTGCGTCCCCCGCTCTGCTGTCCATCAGCATAACCTCCCCTACCCAGGAGATTACAAAATTAATCCCTCCATCATTAAATGGCTGCATCAATTATAATTTTAACAGAAGCCAGACAAACGTCTGGATCAACAATATTATTTACGAGCAAAATACGGGAGATCAGCTTATCCTGCTGCGTTTTGAAAACACCTTTCCGGGAACCTGGCATTTACATCTTGAAAATAATAATCAAGAATCATTCTCCTTTCATGCATGGCTCCCATCTGGTAACTTGATAACAGACGGAACATACTTTATGAATTCGGATCCAAACGTTACTTTAACTTCTCCTGGAAACGCAGAAAGTCCGCTGACCGTTACCGCCTATAATCAGTTGAATAACAGCATTCTGGCTGAATCCAGCAGAGGTTACACGAGAATCGGAGTGATTAAGCCTGATATCGCAGCTCCAGGTTATCAATTGCCTTGTGCGGTTCCGGGAAATAAATACGGAACTGCCACAGGTACGGGAGCGGCAGCCGCCCATACGGCAGGCATCATGGCCATGGTTTTTGAATGGGGGATAGTGAAAGAGAATTATGTTCAGATGACCGGCAGTATTGTTAACCGGCAGCTTATTTGGCATGCAGCGCGTGACAACGCCAATACTTATCCAAATAACATATGGGGGTATGGCCAGGTGGAAATTTATAATTTTTTTAATACAATAAAAGGTGTCTAAACTCGACAAAGATTTAACATACTAAAAAAGGTGCGATTCCATATGTGGAACCGCACTTTTTTGTATCGCTGATTAGTACAATCGTATTGGCAGAATAAATCACTGCAATATACCTAATTTAAGCTTCCAGACCAGTATCCTGATCACGGAAGTGTCAATCTGCTCTTCTTTCAGTGTCCCCTTATTTAAAGCATCTAAAACGGCAGGAATCTGTACGTCAAAGTCAGTCGCAATCAGTAAGTCATTCCCTGCGGCAATGGCCAGAACAGCCGCCTCTGATGTACTGTTCTTAATGGCATCCATACTGAGGTCATCAGTTATAATCACTCCCTTAAAATTTAAGGACTCCCTTAGTATATCATGAACTGCACGGGAAAGGGAGGCAGGATGTTTCTCATCCATTGAAGTTACGATATTATGGGAAACCAGTACACTGTCGGCCCCGGCTTCAATCCCGGCTTCAAATGGCAGGAAGTCATTTTGAACAAATTGTTGATAATCCCTGGTATCTACCGCGGATCCTGTATGGGTATCCGCATTGTTACCATAGCCGGGAAAATGTTTCAGCGTACTGCCGATGCCTGCTTTCTCCATTTCCCGGACAACTGTCCTGACGTAATCAGCTGTTTCTCCGGGTTCCTGACCAAAAGTCCTGCGGTAGATAAAATCATCCGGATTTACAGAGACATCGCAGACAGGGGCCAGATTAACATTGATCCCAAGTCCAAGAAGTAGACCAGCCTTCTCCTTAGTATCCGCCTGAATGGCCTCAAAGCCACCCTGTTTATACAAATCCTGGGGGGACTTAAACGGTTCAGAACGGAAAGCTGCATATTTACTGACGCGGCACACGGTCCCGCCTTCCTCATCCACTCCCATGAGCAAGGGGATGGGAGAGGTACTCTGGCAGTCTTTCATAAAATCCCGGATGCCGGTTTGTGTCTCATCCTTAAAATCATCACCAAACAGAATATAACCACCCAAATGATACTTCTTAATATCCTCGATGGCACTGGCTTTACGCAGGCGGACAAAAAACATCTGCCCTACCTTTTCCTGAAGGGACATGCCGGAGAGCAGTTCTTCGGCTCTTGCTTCAAAGGGATTACTGCCGGAGGAGGAATCCGCCTGACCGGCCGTATCTTCTATCGTCGCTGAAGGCTCTGTGGAGGATATCTGTATTGTGGGTTCCGTAGAACCAGAGTGTGAATCTGTTTCATTTGCAGCCGAATTTGAATCCTCAGTGCTTAAGCTACCGGATTGACTGCTATAATCCGGGTATCGCTTCCCGCAGCCTGTCAAAAAAAGCGGCAGAAGTAAAAGCATAAAGGAAAACATATATTTATTTGGTTTCATCAAAGTCCTTTCTGACCGGCAGGTAAATAATTTAATGATAATTATATCGTTCCGGTCAGCAGGGGTCAAGAGTTATTTAACACCCCAGCTGCCTTTGATGTGCAAAAAAGATCGGTGCCAGTACTTAATTCTTGGCACCGATCTGTCTTCTTTTTAATTTTTTATTACACCCCGCTGATATTTTCGATATAGTGAAATTGCTGCTCTAAGTGACTGACGTATAACAGCAGTCTTTCATAAAGAGGCTCTACCTTGTCGCCATACGTATCTTCAAGGCTTTTTCCAATTTCCCTAATGGTCCTGCTGCCGTCAATTTGAAGAAAGACGCAGCTTCCATACTCATCCATTGTAATTCTTTTATATTCTGGAATTTTGAAACCGAGTTTTCTAAAAACCCGTTGAATCTTGTGATCCTGTTTTATAAGCAAGGTCACAATACCGCTTTTGTCAACCTCGTATTCCAGTTTATCGGAAATCTTAAATATTAAGTTTAAAACCTCATCATTGTCATTTAGCATTCTTCACTTCACTCTTAAAAAGAGGGATTGCAGTCGCTACTACAAGAATGACTAATAAAATAAATGCCATTCCATTTGAATTTGCAAATCCGCTTGGGCCTTTACCACTGATAACGCCGGTTACCTGTAAAACGATTCCGATCAGTCCAATGATGGATCCGCCGGCAACAAGCCCTGACGACAGGCTTACACCATTAGAAACTTTTGCTTCCTTTTCTTTCTCATTCTTGGCATATTTTTCAACAAAGTAACGAACCAGGGCTCCTAATAAAATGATAGAAGTTGTGGATATAGGTAAGTAAAACCCGATTGCCACTGTCATTACAGGGAGTCCCAGTAAAAACAATACAATCCCCATTACAATGCCGCAGATGATCATAACCCAGGGCAACTGGCCCGACATGATTCCGGCTGTCAATGTTGCCATTAAATTTGCCTGAGGCAATGCAAACGGAACATTGTCACCGGTCATTGAAAGCTGATTGGAAAGCAATAATATAACGCAGGTAACTACCACAACACCAACTACAGAAGATATAGCAAAATATTTCTGCATTTCATTCTTGCTTCCGCCAATGATAAAAGATACTTTTTGAGAT
>Ga0213828_1002133_pt1 | contig 14952 bp, 9 predicted proteins | sample MC6MC0897MG_FD_180664 | JGI IMG/M metagenome (GOLD analysis project Ga0213828, IMG submission 180664) | Enriched soil aggregate microbial communities from Iowa State University, Ames, United States - MC6-MC0897-MG | ecosystem: Environmental > Terrestrial > Soil > Unclassified | place: USA: Iowa...
CGTTTGAGGGGTAACATATTTAGGAATCTTCCAATAATAATAAACAGTAATAGGGTTTTCTGGTTTTAAATCAGAAAAAGCAATCTCATTTCTTTGTGAATCGCATATTATTACTCCTGAACTATTTTTAATAATATAGTTACCATTTGTTCCTTTTGTATTCGTTACATCGCCTTGGACGACTAGTTGAGTCCCATCATTAGAAATAACTTTGGCTGCTAACGTTAACTTATATCCCATTCCTTTCTGGTTTAGGAAATACCACCGGGATATAAAGATACTGCACATAGCTGAGCATACTATTGCGAATAATAATATAGGTATTGATATTCTTTTCTGTTTCATAAACATCTCCATTCAATTCCATCTGCGTTAGTGTTGCAGATGAAATAGTAGTAATTATTATTAAACTAATGCATTGACTACACCAGTTTTAAAATCTGCTTTTAGATGTTCCTTAGTAGCTGCCAAACATGTAGATGATGGCATGCTAAATAAAATAGCAGTTAACACAAACATAAATATTCTATTAATTTTTTTTTTCATAAACGATCCTTTCTTGTATATAAGTACCCTATAATCGTTTTAAACTAACCAAAACCATTGTCTCTGGTGATGATAATGCCAAAATATTAACGAAGTTCTCTTGTACCGGTATCATTACACTAAATCGAACCAAATTAGTCCATTGGAATCACCTCTTTCAAATTAAAAACGGCCGTTGGTGTATTGGAAACTAAGCACTTGTCAAAAACCACAAGTACCAATCCAATCAACTACCAACGACCGCTTACTGCAATCAAATTTCATTGATGTTTTTAAGTTAATCACAATATAAATGATAAACAAGGATAATCAGTATTCTTTGATGCATAATGTTAATAATAACGTTCCTTAATTATCATTTTTTACTTGACACTTGTATTATACCAAAATATTTCTCGTATAAATGTTTTTGTAATTATAGTAGCATTTTTCCTCCTAAGCGTAAATTGTTTTTATTTGATTAAGAACTGACTCTAATACTACAATTTCCACTAAACTCGACCAATCAATACGGTTTATTCCACCTTCAGCAACGCTTCTTCCGGTATATCCCAATAAGACAATCTTATAACCTCATCATACCCATAAGAAGTAATTCCCCATAATACATTTTCATTCTTGTACTATATCTGACACCAAGAGGTAAGTCACTTGATATGGGTGGGGGAAATGTTATATACATTATTTGAACGCTAAATAAGGACACTATAAACTATATTTCTATAGCTCATAATGCCCTTATTTTAATGCTCAAATTGTTCGATTTCTTTATCTGATTTCACACCAATTTCTTTACTCCATTACACCAATTCTACACCAAATGGCTAATAAAGTTTAATAAGATATAACAAGTTATAATAGGTTTTTTCCTTATAGATTCAAGGCTTTCTGCTTATTAATAGGTTCAATTATTTGACGCCCTTATTTGCACACGATATTTACAATCTTTCCAGGAACATAGATTTCCTTAACAATGGTTCCGGTTATCTTATCAGGGATCAACGCCTTACCGGCTTCAATGGCCTCTTCCTTTGATACATCTACAGGAAGCTTAACCACTGCACGGGTCTTTCCGTTTACCTGGACTGCAACTTCGATCTCGTCATCCTTCATAGCCTCTTCATCACATTCCGGCCACTGAGCGTGGAATACGGAACTCTCGCCGCCAAGCTGCTGCCACAGTTCCTCACCAATATGGGGAGCAAACGGAGCAAGTAAGATCACAAAGGCTTTCAAAGTTTCTTTGTCAATGCCTCCGTTCTTCTTAGCCAGGTCGATCAATTTATTGTTATATTCCATGAATCCGGAAATTACCGTATTTAAGTTAAACTGATTGAAACGCTGTTCAATATCAAAAATCAGCTTGTTGCGCAGACGAAGCATTTCTCTGGTGGCTTCCACATTCTTATCGCTGCTTTCCGCTACCAGATTCCAGAAGCGGTGCAAGAAACGGCTGACGCCTTCGATTCCCCTGTCATCCCACTCTGCATCTAACTCCGGCGGCCCTACGAAGAGCTCATACATACGGAGTGCATCACAGCCATAGTCACGCACTAATTCATCGGGAGATACTACATTTCCCTTTGACTTGCTCATCTTGATTCCATTCTTTCCGTTGATCATACCCTGATTAAACAGCTTGGTAAATGGTTCATCAAAGTCCACCACACCAATGTCATTTAAGAACTTGGTGTAAAAACGGGAATACAGAAGGTGAAGCACGGCATGCTCCACTCCGCCGATATACATATCTACCGGAAGATATTTTTGTGCCTTTTCCTTGGATACCAGTTCATTTTCGTTGTGGCTGTCTACGTAGCGAAGGAAATACCAGGATGAACCAGCCCACTGAGGCATGGTATTGGTCTCTCTCTTAGCGGGAGCACCGCATACCGGACATGTGGTATTCACCCATTCCTCAATATCTGCCAACGGAGATTCTCCCGTACCGGTAGGCTGGTAGCTTTCTACCTCCGGAAGGGTGAGAGGAAGCTGGTCTTCCGGAACCGGAACGTTACCGCAGTGCGGACAATGGATGATCGGAATGGGTTCTCCCCAGTAACGCTGTCTGGAGAATACCCAGTCACGCAGCTTAAAGTTTACGGTTTTCTTTCCAAGACCCCGTTCCTCAATCATTGCAGGAGCTTCTTTTTTAAGGACAGAGGACTCCATTCCGTTCCACTCACCGGAATTGATCATCGTTCCGCTGGCATCGGTATAAGCTTCGGTCATGTTTTCGATTTCCTTACCGTCCTTTGAGATAACCTGGACGATCGGAATGTTGAACTTCGTCGCAAACTCAAAATCTCTGTCATCATGTGCCGGCACGCACATGATGGCACCGGTGCCGTAGTCAGCAAGTACATAATCGGAAAGCCAGATGGGAACCTTGGCACCGCTTAAAGGATTTACCGCATAGCTGCCGGTAAATACGCCGGTTTTTTCTTTATCCTGAAGGCGGTCCACGTTTGACTTCATGGAAGCATCGTAGATATATTTTTCAACCGCTTCTTTATTTTCCGGAGTAGCAAGGCCTGCGGCAAGAGCGTGTTCCGGCGCAAGTACCATAAAGGTGGCTCCGTATAAGGTATCAGGTCTGGTAGTATAAACTGTGATGTTCTCCTCTTTTCCGTCTACCTTAAAATCAACCTCAGCTCCATAGGATTTTCCGATCCATTCGGACTGCATCTTCTTGACCTTATCCGGCCAGTCAAGCTTATCCAAATCATTTAACAGACGGTCCGCGTAAGCGGTAATTTTTAACATCCACTGTCTTAAGTTCTTCTTCGTAACTCCGGTTCCGCAGCGCTCGCAGCAGCCGTTTACCACTTCTTCGTTTGCAAGTCCTGTCTTACAGGATGGGCACCAGTTGATAGGGAATTCCTTCTCATAAGCCAGGCCTTTCTTAAACATCTGAACAAAAATCCACTGGGTCCATTTGTAGAATCCGGGATCCGTGGTGTTGACCTCCATATCCCAGTCATAAACAGCGGCGATCTCATTGATCTGACGCTTGATGTTCGCTACATTTTCCGCTGTGGATTTCGCCGGATGGACTCCCATCTTGATGGCGTAATTCTCTGCCGGAAGACCAAATGCATCCCATCCCATGGGGTGGATCACATAATGTCCCTTTAAAATCTGATACCGGCTCCAAACATCAGAAATTACATAACCTCTCCAATGGCCTACATGAAGACCGCTTCCTGAAGGATATGGGAACATATCCAGACAGTAATATTTCTCCTTCTTTCCATCATCAACATTGATGGGGTTCTTTGCCCAATTTTCCCGCCATTTTTTCTCAATGGAACTGTGGTTATATGACGCTGCCATAACAAAATTTCCTCCTTTTACGTCAGGGTTCTTCCCTGTATCAAATGCCTGCAAATAAAGTGATATCCGTAAGAGCGCATAAAAAAATGCGCCTCAGACCGTTCATTCGGCCATAGAGACGCAGGATTTACCGCGTGGTACCACTCTATTTCATACAGTTTTGTATGCTCTCACTGGATATGAAAAAACATATCCGCCCGCTTTAACGGTCGGGATACCGGCAATGCCTACACAGAAAGCAGAGCTTCCTTCAGCACGCTACTCAAAGGCCAGTTCGGCTGCCATCCCCAACCGGCTTCCACCACCCGCCGGCTCTCTGTTTGATTCAGACAGCTTACTATTCCTAATCACAGTATTTTTGCTAACTACAAATGTAACATAATTGACGAATTGTGTCAACCGTATATCGTCTTTCTTTTTCTTTAGCCTGCAGAAATGACAAATGTCACAGCCGAAACAATAAAAAACAAGATCATTCCAATATTTAAAAAGAGTACTTTAAATGCCCCTTTGCCCCAGGTTTCCATAAGTCCGGGATGAAATATTAACTTTTTTTGATTCATAAAAAACAAAATGGTTCCGACAACAACCGCTCCAAGCATAAAAATGGAATAGGCAACGGTAAGGAGCGGATTGTCTCCTATATGAAGGGCCACAACGGAGCCGAGAAAATTAATAATCATATGAAAAATGATGGTATAGCGAAGCTTTCCCGTCTGAATATAAATATAGGCTAACACCAGGCCGATTCCAAAGGCATAAAAGAACTGATAGAAATTACCGTGGCTTAAACCAAAGACAACGCTGGATACCAGGATCGCCGCTTTATCTCCATAAAGCCGAATCCGGTCGATCAGGATCTTTCGAAACAGGATTTCTTCGCAAATTGGGGCCATTACCACCATGGTGAGAAAAATCGACCAGGTGCTTAAGCCTTTCATCACTTCCTCTACCGGGTTGACCATGGGTTTTCCAAGCAGCGCACTTACAATATTCATAAGGCTCATGCCCATAAGGTTTCCAAAAAACAGGGCGCTCATACAGACCAGGAATCCGGTAATCAGCATTCCTACCCCGGCTTTTCCTGCCCTTGGCCTGCATAAAACAGGCATATCCTTTATAATCAGGTAGGCAACGATTCCTCCCACAAGGTAATTCAACAGGGAAACGATCACCATGTACCAGTTTCCAAAGGTTATTTTCATTCCAAAACGGGAAAGCAAAAGAGTAATGACTCCTACCTCAAGCTGTATAACAAGCGTTACAAGAAGGAATGCTCCATATCCGATTCCAACTCTCGAAAACGCCTTCCATGCATTTTTTCTGTCTTCCACTATTCTCATACCTCCTGCCAGTTGGTAATAGTTTATCACAGTTCAGAAAAAAGCGCAATTATTCCGGATTTCTCTCCTGCTGGCTATGCATGACTTATTTTTCTTACTATACCAATCCTTTTAAAAAACATAGTTTTTCCCTTATTATTTTTCCAAATTAACTTAGTTTTAAATGGATTTGTTTCATAATATTTACCCTTAACTTAACATTTCCAATTATTCCTTTTTATCGTTGACACCAAAAAGTCATTTCCGTATAATGCAAGAAATTGATCACCTGACCAAAAGGGGGAATGCTTATGAGAACAAATTATCAGGAATCAAAAAAGCACCGGGGACCGTCCACCGAAGACCGGATACTGGATGCCGCACTTGACATCATTCAGGAAAAAACCATAGGCGGACTCAGAACCAGACAGGTAGCAGAAAAAGCCGATGTGGTTCAATCCAATATCCAATACTACTTCATCAGTAAAAAAGATCTTCTCCTTGCTGTTCAGAAAAAAGTCTTAAACCGATACCGCGAAATCCGTCAGCACTCCCTCAACCTTCTAAAAGCCGAATCTCAGTTGTCTCTGGAAGATCATTTAAGTGTTTTCATCGATCAAAAGATACATACCATTAGAAAAGAAAAAAAGTATGATATTGCAGAGTTGGATTTCTGGAACCAGTCACGTCTGGAACCGGACATGCACCGAGAATTCTGCCGTTCCTATGAAAGCTGGCGCAGGGAAATTAGGGATATGATCGGATATTTTGCGCCGGAAATGCCTCTCATAAAACAGAACCTGCTTGCCGGCATTACCGTCTCCTTGCTGGAAGGAGCCGCAGTTCAGTTCCTGGCAGACAATCAGGCATTTGACCTGGATTTGTATTTTGTATACTGCAAGGAAATCCTGATAAAGGAAATGAAAGGATAGGAGGATTCTATGAACGAATTGCTGAAAATGGAACATATCACCAAGCACTTTGGTGAAGTATATGCAAATCGCAACATCAATCTCTCGGTACAGGAAGGAGAGGTACATACCCTTCTAGGCGAAAACGGAGCCGGAAAAAGCACCCTGATGAATATTCTAATCGGCCTATACCAGCCTACCGGCGGGGAAATCTATCTGCACGGTAAAAAGGTGAAAATTGAATCTCCCAAGGCCGCCGTCCGGATGGGGATTGGTATGGTACATCAGCACTTCATGCTTGTGGAGGCCATGACTGTCTTTGAAAACATTATTTTAGGCAGCAAAAAGGATTCTTCAATATTTATTAATAAAGAGCAGATGAAAAAGGATATTCTTGAACTAGCTGGGAAATATGGTCTGGATGTGGAATTGGATAAGACGATTACAGAAATTTCCGTTGGAGCCCAGCAAAGGGTTGAAATATTAAAAGCCCTATACCGCGGGGCGGAACTTCTCATTCTGGACGAGCCTACAGCCGCCCTCACGGACATTGAGACGGAAGGCCTCTTTGCCATCATCCGAAAGCTGACAGGAGAAAACAAATCTGTTATCTTTATTTCCCACAAAATGCGTGAGGTACTTGCCATCAGTAACCGCATCACCATACTCCGGGCAGGAGAAACAGTTACCACTCTGGATAAGGATAAGACGGACGGAATCCAGCTGGCTAATCTAATGATCGGGCGCGAAATGGTTCCAAGCCACTACCGGAAGGTTACAGCTCCCGGGGATTTGGTGCTGGACTTAGAGCATGTGGATTACCAGAAACTGCATAAGCACAGCGGTTTAAATGATGTCAGCCTTACCGTTAAAAAGGGTGAGGTTCTTGGCATTGCCGGTGTAGATGGAAACGGCCAATCCCAGCTGGCTCAGCTGGCGGCTGGAATCATCGCCCCGGATGCCGGTATCGTAACATTAAAAGCTGACCGGATCTCAAAATTTGCTCCAAATGGATTTATCCTTTCCCATGTTTCTCACGTGCCGGAAGACCGAAATAAAATGGGACTGATTGGTAATATGACAGTACGGGAAAACCTGGTATTAAAGTCAACGGAAGAAAAACGTTTCTCCTATGGACGGGGCGCACTGTTAAAAAGAAAGTCAATCTCTGCATTCGCTCTTGACATGCAGAAAAAGAATGATATCCGCTGCGCTTCTATTGAACAGGAGGTCCGCAATCTGTCAGGCGGAAACCAACAAAAAATCATCCTGGCAAGAGAGCTGGAAAACGATCCGGAGCTTCTGGTAGCGGTCCATCCCACCAGAGGACTGGATATCGGGGCTGCCAGATATGTTCACGATACCATGATCGCTGCCAGAGACAAAGGCTGCGGCATCCTTTTAATCAGTGCGGACTTTGACGAGATCTTAAATCTATCAGACCGGATCATTGTTATGTTTGAAGGCCGGGTCATGGGTGTTTATACCGGAGACAACCCGCCCATCGAAGAAATCTCACTGGCTATGGCAGGAAAGGGGAAATAGGACATGAAACAAAATGATAACCTGACTAAAGTCATCATACCGATTATTTCCATTCTGGTCGCGTTTGTAATTGGAGGCATCATCATACTATGCCTCGGAAAAAATCCAATTAAGGCATACGGTTACCTGTTTTCCGGCGCTTTCGGAAGCAGCAGAAAAGTCGCTCAGACACTTGTCATCGCCAATCCGCTGATCTTCACAGGATTGACTGCTGCCATCTCCTATAAATGCGGTGTTTTTAATCTTGGAGGCGAGGGACAGTTTATAATAGGTGCCATCGCCAGCATCTTCTTTGTTACGAAATCTGGTATGGAGGGAATACCAGCCATTCTTTTGAGCCTGCTCATCGGTGCAGCAAGCGGTGCCATATGGGGAGCCATTCCCGGAATCTTAAAAATCACCCGAGGACTAAACGAGATGATCGTTAGCATCATGCTGAATTATGTGGCAGCTCTGTTTATGGGGTATGTATACACCACTCTGCTGCGGGACGGAAGCGTTCCACAGACCTATGCCATTCCGGACAGCACAAAAATCGCCGTCATTTCCAAAAACTTTCCCATACACTGGGGTATCGGAATTGCACTTTTCCTGGCTTTCGCAGGCTATTACTTCCTCTTTCACACCTCCAAGGGCTTTAAGCTGCGGGCAGTTGGCTTAAATGCGACCGCCTCATTTTTTAACGGTTTTCCTGTAAATCGATACATTCTTTTTTCTTTTATTATATCCGGAGCGGTAGCCGGCCTTGGGGGCAGTGTAGAGCTTCACGGTAAGCAGCTCCGCCTGATGGACGGCTTTGGCCAGGGCTACGGCTTTGATGGTGTGGCAATTGCACTCATTGCTCAGTTAAACCCCATCGGAACTGCAATCGTTGCATTTATTTTTGCTGTCTTAAGAAAAGGAGCAAGCACCCTTCAGACCGGGATGCAGGTACCTACCGCAGTTGTTGATATTATTCAGGCACTGGTCATAATATTTGCTGTTGCCGGTACTGCTCTCCTTAAATTGCCCTCTATGAAACAAATATTCAGCAAACAATCAGTTAAAAAGGAGGGAACCAACAAATGGAAGCTTTTTTAAATTGGAATTTTTTCGTGGAACTGCTGTTATCCACAGTCCGTATGGCAACTCCTATCTTGTTTGTGGCTCTGGCGGAAACTTATTCCGAGCGGGCTGGCTTGGTCAATATCGGTCTGGATGGCATCATGTCATTTGGCGCTTTAATAGGCTTTCTCATCGGTTTCCGTACCGGAAATCCCATAACAGGAATTGCAGCCGGCGCTTTGTCTGGAATCGCCATCAATATGATCTATGCATTTTGCACCATTAAGCTCTGCGCTCCCCAGATTGTATACGGTATGGCTCTTAATATCTTTGCTCCGGCTTTAGCCTCCTTTATTTACCGCCTGTCATTTTCAGATACCTCCACACTGATCCAGGGGGTATCCATGAAAGCCGTGCCGATTCCCGTGCTCAGCAAGATTCCGATTGTAGGTCCAGTCTTCTTCAACCATATCCCACTGGTATATTTTGCTTATCTGCTGGTCCCAGTCACTGCTGTTTTCTTAAACCGGACAAAAGCCGGACTTAATTTTAAGGCTGTTGGAGAATTTCCAAAGGCAGCCGAGACCCTTGGTATCAATGTAACTCTTCAAAAATACATTGCCTCTATCATCTGCGGAGCACTTGCCGGAATCGGCGGGGCATACTTAACCATCTGCTATACCAGCACTTATTCAGAAGGAATCGTTGCAGGGCGCGGTTTCATCGCATTATCCGCTGTTATCTTCGGCCGTTGGATGCCTACGGGCGTTCTGCTTGCATGCCTGCTCTTTGGCTTCTGTGATGCCCTGCAGATCCGCCTACAGCTTTTAAGCCCCTCCACTCCTTATCAGATGTTACAGATGATTCCTTATCTGTGTACTCTGTTTGTTCTGGCATTCTTCGGAATAAAAAAGAGTGGTCCCAAAGCAAACGGACAGCCTTATTACCGGGAAGAACGGTAAAGATAATTACAGGATTTTTCCTGAAGTTATATACTACTTTAATTTAAAAAGGAGGATTTAATTATGAAAAAGTCTATGAAAACGGTTTCTCTTCTTCTGGCAGCCGCCCTTACAACCCTAAGTTTGTCGGCATGCACCAGTTCTGCCGCACCAACTTCGGCCGAGACAACTGCAGCAAGTACCACCGCCGCGGAAACCACTGCTGCTCCGACCGAAAGTGAGAAAGCCAAAGATTTTAAGGTAGCCATGGTACTGGACTCCTCTGTTTCTGACGGAGGCTGGGGTGCAAGCTGTTACCAGGCAATGATTCGTGCCGCCGAGGAAAGCGGGTGGGAAACTGTGTATACCGACAATGTGGCAACTGCAGATTTTACTACGGTTATGACCGATTATGCAGAACTTGGCTATCACCTTATCTTTGCTCCAGGTAACCAGTACACCGATGCGGTGAAGCAGGTTGCGGAAGAATATCCGGAAATCAAATTCGCTCTGTTAAATGGAACGGTAGAAACAGATAACATCACCTCCATACTTCCGGATGCAAATCAGATCGGTTATATGGCAGGCGCACTGGCAGGCCTTTTGAGCAAAACAGGCAGCATCGGCTTCATTGGCGGTGTAGAACTAGACACAACCAAGGCAAAACTCGAATGTTTTGAAAAAGCCGCCCAGAAAGTAAATCCGGATATCAAGGTTTCCTCTGCTTATGCGGGTTCTTTCAGCGACACAGCCAAAGGAAAGGAGATCGCCTCCTCGATGATTTCAACCTACGATGTAGACGTAATGTTTGGCGACGCATCTGCAGTTGATACCGGAGCCCGTGAAGCTCTTGCAGCTTCTGAAAACAGATATGATATCGGACAGCCTGGGGATTTAGGCTCTGCCGACAACAAGATCATCATCTGTTCCGTAGTTACCGACAATGCGGCTTTACTCAAGGCCTGCATGAAAGATGTGGAATCCGGTTCCTTCGGCAACAAAACCATATATGGAAACTTAAGCAACGGCTGTCTTAACGTTGGAACCTTCTCAAGCCTTGTATCAGACGACATTCAGGCCCAGTATAAGGAAATCATCGAGCAGATTATGTCCGGAAGCTTTATCCAGTAAACAAAAAAACCCATTGCAGAGCCTTACAATCAGGCTTGCAATGGGTTTTTATCACTTTATATCATATTTAAACTTCAATCCTGTCAATCTTAGATGCTCTTTCTTCCACTTCTCTCTTCTGCACATCTCCCGGAGCCAGTTCATAGCGGCTGAATTCATATTCATAGGTTCCGATGCCTCCGGTCATGGAGCGCAGATCCGTATTATAGCCGAACAGTTCGGACATAGGCACATCCGCCTCAATGACCTGCTTACCGCTGTGGTTGGAATTCATTCCTAAAACGCGGCCTCTCCTGCGGTTTAAGTCGCCCATAACATCTCCGGTAAATTTATCCGGGACCGTAACCTTAAGGGAAGCAATCGGTTCAAGAAGAACCGGATTTGCATCCATAAAGCCCTTTTTAAAGGCCAGAGTTGCAGCCATCTTAAAGGCCAGTTCAGAAGAGTCAACCGGATGGTAAGAACCGTCGGTCAGTGTTGCCTTTAATCCCACAACCGGGTAAGCGGCAAGGGGGCCTTTTAAGACACATTCGGCGATTCCCTTTTCAACCGCCGGGAAATAGTTTCTCGGCACTGCCCCGCCAAATACGCTTTCAGCAAAGACATAAGGCGTTTCCTGATCCCCGGAAGGCTCAAAGGTCATCTTAACGTCGCCGTACTGTCCATGTCCGCCGGACTGTTTCTTGTACTTGCCCTGGACCTCTACCTTCTTACGAAGGGTTTCCCGGAAAGCAAATTTCGGTTTACTCAGTTCAATATCAACTTTATAGCGGTTTAAAAGCTTGCTTACAACCACCTCCAGCTGCTGGTCACCGATGCCATAAAGGAGAGACTGGCGGTTTTCCGTATCATTGACTGCCTTTAAGGTCCAATCCTCTTCCGTCAGCTTTGCCAGAGCACTTGACACCTTATCCTCGTCACCCTTTGTCTTGGTCTTATAACGCATATACGTATATGGAGTGGATATCTCCGGTTTATGGTATACGATTGGTGCGGAGCGAAGGGCAATGGTATCACCGGTCTGGGTCACATTAAGCTTTGACACGGCTCCGATGTCTCCTGCCTTTAATTCCGTAACTTCAATGGCCTCTTTACCTCTTAACACGTAAAGCTTGCCGACCTTTTCCTCTGTATCCTTATTCACGTTAAAAATTGCGGAATCAGGCTTTAAGGTACCGGTACAAATCTTTAGCAGGGAATATTTTCCAATGAATGGGTCCACAATCGTCTTAAATACACGGGCTGACAGGGATACATTATCGTTATATTTTGCTGTAAAGCGCTCTCCTGTGGAAATATCCACACCAATGCACTCAAAATAGTCTGGAGATGGAAAATACTTATCTATAGCCTGAAGCACCATCTTGGCACCCTGGGCATTAATTCCGGAACCAAGCATAACCGGAACGATATTTCCTTTTATTACATGTTCCCGAAGAGCAGAAGAAATCTCATCAATGGTAAACTCATCACCAGAGAAATAGCGTTCCATATATTCCTCGCTGGTTTCTGCTACAGCTTCCATAAGAGCTTCACGGGCAATTCCCAGATTCTTCTGGCTATATTCAGGAATCTCACATTCTTCATAATCACTGTTGACGGTAAAACGCCGGCCTGCCATCTTTACAACATTAACAAAACCTACGAACTTTTCGTTTTCACGAATCGGGAGGTGGAACGGCGCGATCTTTCTTCCGAACTCTTTATCAAGCTTTAATAACAATTCACGGAAACTTGCATGGTCGTCATCCATATTGGTCACAAAGAAAAGTCTGGGAAGCTTGTACTTTTCGCAAAGTTCCCATGCCTTTAATGTTCCAACTTCAATACCTGCCTTACAATTAATAACTATTACTGCTGCATCCGCAACGCTGATGGCCTCTTCTACTTCGCCAACAAAATCAAAATATCCGGGAGTATCAAGCAGATTGATCTTGATGGGGCCATCCTCTCCTTTATACTCCAAAGGAATCAGGGTCGTAGAGATGGAGAACTGTCTCTTGATCTCTTCTTTGTCATAATCGCTGATGGTATTGCCATCGGTAACTTTTCCCATTCTGCTGATGGCTCCGGTAATCAACGCCATAGCCTCTGCCAGGGTGGTTTTACCGGCGCCCCCGTGCCCAAGTAAGGCGACGTTACGGATCTGTTTGGTTCCATACACGTTCATAAACATTCCTCCTGTTCGGTATTTAAGTCTATAAGGATATTTTACTAAAAATGTCTTATAATTGCAAGCAGAAGGTGCAATTTGCACAAATATTTTTTACACAAATCTCAATTCAATAAAAGAAGTGGTTACTACGACAAAAAATGATAAAAATTTATACAATCTTAACATCATTCAAGTTGAAATATACAAAAATCGTGATAAAATATACAATGATATAATAGCAAATTTAAAAAAACTTAAGAAAGTAGGGGGTTAATGGTGTTATGGGTAATTTAAGCTTATTTCTAATCATTTCCATTCTTGTTTCTATTTTTGCGTTTGCTTTTGCAGTGTGGTTGTACCGCTGGGTATCTGCACAGCCATCTTCAAATCAACGGGTGAAAGAGGTTGGAAGCTATATCAGACAGGGGGCAAATACATTTTTAAAAAAGGAATATATTGTTTTATCAAAGTTTTGTGCGGGAGCGGCGCTTCTTATTTTTCTGTTTCTTCCGGCTCCGATCTGGAGCGGAGGCTCGGTTTTACATAACCTTACCATTGTTCTGGCCTACCTATGCGGAACTGTTTTTTCTGCCATCGCAGGCAAAATAGGAATCCAGGTAGCTACCATAGCAAACATAAAGACTGCTGAAGCGGCTCAGAGGGGCGGTTTAAAGCCTTCTTTTCTGTCGGCCTTCCGCGGCGGTGCAGTTATGGGTATGGCAGTCGTGGGAAGTTCACTTTTAGGAGTAACTCTTGTTATGATGATTAGCGGGGATTCTGTTGCACTATTGGGCTTTAGCTTTGGTGCCAGTTCCTTAGCTTTATTTGCCAAGGCAGGCGGCGGTATTTTTACAAAGACAGCGGATATCAGTGCAGACCTTGTAGGGAAGGTTGAACTTGGAATCCCTGAGGATGATCCCAGAAATCCGGCGGTAATTGCCGATAATGTGGGGGATAATGTAGGAGATGTCGCCGGAATGGGCGCAGACTTATTTGATTCTAACGTTGCTTCCACAGTATCCGCCTTGGTTATGGCCATTGCTCTGGGTAAAAAAATAGGAGTCGACTATGCTGCTATGGTATTCTGCTATGCTTCTCTGGGACTTTTATCTTCCATCATAGGAGTTATGGCAGCCCGTATGGGGAAAAAGGGCGATCCTACCATGGCTCTTAATATGAGTACATATATTACCACGGGCATATTTGCCGTACTTACTGCCGGGGCAACAATCGTATTTCAGTTTGACTGGCGTATCTGGGGAGCAACGGCTATCGGCTTATTTGTTGGTGTCATCATTGGAATTACCAGTGATTACTTTACAAATGATAATAAAAAACCTGTACGTAATGTTGCAAAGGCCTCTGAGTCAGGGCCTGCATTCACCATTCTATCCGGTGTTTCCTATGGTTTTTTAAGTGTACTGCCTGCCATGGTGGGAATCGGTATTTCTGCCATGATTTCCTATAACCTTTGTGCTTCCATCGCTCCTGAAGATCCTACTGCAGGAATGTTTGGAATTTCTATGGCTGCAGTAGGAATGCTTTCCATCGTCGGTATGATCATCTCCAATGATGCGTATGGGCCAATTGCAGATAACGCCAGAGGGCTTGTGGAGATGGGCGATCTGGGAGATGAAGCACTTGAAATCACAGACTCCCTTGACAGTGCTGGAAATACAGTAAAAGCGGTAACAAAAGGATTTGCCATAGCGGCGGCTGGATTAACCATTATCTCCCTGCTTGGCGCATTTATGAGTGAGGTAAACGATGCTGCCGGTACTACCGTACTTACCGGATTTGATATTATCAATCCCACGGTATTTTTCGGAATGCTGGTGGGAGCTTCCGTTCCAGCTATCTTCTCTGCTATGCTGATGCTTGGAGTAGACCGCAACGCACAGAGAATGGTGTCTGAAATCCACCGTCAGTTCAGGGAGATCAAGGGGCTTAAAGAGGGCAAGCCGGGAGTGGTGCCGGAATATGACAAATGCATTGATATTGCTACCGATGGTGCATTAAAG
>Ga0213828_1002135_pt1 | contig 14941 bp, 12 predicted proteins | sample MC6MC0897MG_FD_180664 | JGI IMG/M metagenome (GOLD analysis project Ga0213828, IMG submission 180664) | Enriched soil aggregate microbial communities from Iowa State University, Ames, United States - MC6-MC0897-MG | ecosystem: Environmental > Terrestrial > Soil > Unclassified | place: USA: Iowa...
CCTGGACGGTCAGAATGATCGCCTCTTCGGTGGCCTCTGGCGATGTGTTGAAACGCTCAGATTCGAGGCGCTTGAGCCAAAGGCAGAAGCCGTTGCGTTCCCAATAGAGGATCTTCACGCGGTTGCGCGGCTTGTTGAGAAACACGAAGAGCACGGGGGCAAACACCGCCACTTTGATATCCAGTTCGACCAGAGCGGCCAGGCCGTCAATCGACTTTCGGAAGTCGACGGGCTTGGGGTAGAGATAGACTTTTTCGACTTTGGCGTCGGGGCGCATCATGGCGGCTGGCTCCAGAAAGAAATCGGGAGCACAGCATCGGGAGTCAGCCAGGCGCTTTGAATGTGGGGGTCATGGAGCGTTTACAAAGCACCGGGAAGATGCCCCAAGCGTAACTCAATGTCGACTTGATGGAGCGTGTGAAACCGGTTGAGAGTTACCCGTGCCTATGATAGAGAGCGTACGCTGGTAAACCTCAGGCTGGCCGAGGGCTCGTTTACTTGCACGCTACCGCCATGATCCATTAGAAAAATTGGCCTGACAGTTCTACTTACCGAAGACTACTACTAAGAGAAACAATGCTCTAAATGCCAAGCCATGAAAAGTAGATATCACTTCACGAAAAGTGATATTAAAATTCATAAGCATCCAGCCGAGGCCAGATGCTTACTGAAATAGTAGATGCAACGGATAAATTACATCAAGATAGACTGATCGGAGCTAACACTTACGATCGAGAGAGAAAGGCAATTTAATTCGACTTTAGTTGACTCATCAAATGTCCTCAGTCCTATCCGAAAACTATTGAGATTTGAAGGGATCGAGATTGGCACCGTGATATCTTGCACAAGATTCTCGGCAACATCAACGTAAAAGTGCCAGCCCGAGGAGTTAGCATAAAAATAGCAATGGTCACCTTGGAATTCCGGAACCTCATCAAACTCCAAAGAAACAACTAAAGCCTTATGCTTTCGCGCTTCCTTAGAAACACATTTAATTGTTAAAGAAGCTGAAGCCACATGATTGGAATTTAAGCTAATAGAATGCCAATCGGACCACTCGATCGCCGAACTCGACAGCTGTTTCCGCGCGATAACAATCCGCCTATCAAACGTGGAAAGATTGGGACCGATCATTAGCTTGTCCGATAGCGCTCGCACAATAATCTCACCTGCTATTTTCGCTCCATCAGAGTTCACATGTAGCTTATCATAGTAAAGTCGATCATCTTTTGGCAGGTGCGCATCTATATCGATGAGATCAACATCATTTGCCTTGCAATAGGTTCTAACGGCCTGATTGATTTTAGTCAACTCTGCATTCGGCTTTATTTCCGGAAATGTACAGAGAAAAAGCTTAATCCCACGACGCTTGCAAGTAAAATCCATCAGTGAGAGCATAAAATCTATCTGATCAAAATTATCATCTATACTGTCATATGCCCACTCTTCAAGACTCTCAGGGACTGTATTCCCATGAAATTTACTTCCATTTCTATATCCATCCTTATAACGAAGTGCCGCCATATCGTTAGAGGAAGTAACTATCACAACAGCTTCAGGCTGATCGTAAATAATTTTATTCACTAAGGAATTATAAATATTTAAGTTCGTAGCCCCAGAAACACCCGCATTATATACATCATAGGGATAACCGTTACCGAGAAGCTCCTCTTCGACTACAGCCGATAACCGTTCGCTCTCGTGAACATATATACCTTCAATGAAGGAACCACCCAAAAGAACTATTTTGCCTTGGCAATTGCGCGAGCGACCATGGGTAACATAACCAAATCCATCTGTTTGAACCAAATAGCCTTGCCCTCGCGCTAGGGCAGGACGAGGGTCTAAATAGGCATCACTTGGCACATAGGTCCTTCGTACGTTCGGTAAAAACTCCTTCAACCGGACATTTCTCTTCTGCATCGTTCCCGCCTTACACAAGCCAAACTAGATATTAATATTATTGTGACATTCTATCCATGAGATTTCGGTAGCCGTCAACAGTAGTGTAAGCATCAGACTTATTCTGCGCACACAATACTCTATCAGCTACTTCTCTAACTGCACCACGACCTCCGGCGACGCCCAAGACATACGTCGCTGCGGCCTTGATATATTCAGGCGCGTCTGCGACAGCGAAAGAAACTCCACAGGCATCAAATGCCGGGAGATCAATACTGTCATCTCCAATGAATGCAACTTCTTCTTGCTTAAGATCAAGCTCATTCATGAGATCTATACATGCTTTATACTTATCTCTAACAGACAAAGAGAAGTGCCTGACCCCAAGATCATTGATCCGTTTCAAAAGAGCAGGCGACCCCCTCCCGGACACAATTGCAACCGCCACACCGTTCTCTTGTAGGAGCCGAATACCCAAACCGTCTTTGACGTTGAAACCTTTGACGCACTCTCCGCTTTCACTATAGAAAAGCGTACCGTCGGTTAGCACACCATCGACATCTGCGATTATCAACTTCAGTGGCTGAAGTTTATTTGGGGGAGCTATCGAACAACCAGACACGATAGCCCTGACTACTTCTAAATCCTCGGCAGTATCGACGCCTGGAGCGGCTGCCGCTACTATGCTAACGCGAATCTTACGACCAGCAGAAAGCAAGCGTAGTTGCTCCAACTTCTCGACACCCTCGATATTAGATTCAGGCAAATCATTATACGAGTGCAGCACTTGCTTTTTAAAAGCATAAACCCCGATGTGCTTAATATATGGAGCAAACTCACCATCACGAGGAAATGGAATTAGACTCCTACTAAAATACAGAGCATCATTAGATGCACTTAAAACGATCTTGACATTATTAGGGTTCTTAGCCTCACCTGAATCAATTAAATGACCCAGGGTGGCCACCTCAACTTGTTCATCATTAAGTAGACTATTTATTAGCAACTCAATGCTATCGGGGCAAACCAGCGGCTCGTCACCTTGTAGATTTACATAATAATCAGCGTCAATTACCTGAGAAACCTCAACTAATCTGTCAGTACCAGAGGCATGAAGTCTACTCGTCATTATGCATTCAGCACCAAATGACTCAGCGGCACTCCTGATACGCTCATCGTCTGTGGCAATTACTACTCTGTACGCGCCTTGGACACGAATAGCCTGCTCATAGACCCGCTGAATCATTGGCTTACCGCAGATATCCGCTAGCGGCTTACCAGGCAGTCTCGATGAGTCGTAACGCGCGGGTATGACGATCAGAACTTTTTTAGCATCAAGGGATATCTGCGAGGCCATTAATCAATTACCAATTCAGGGAGAGATTTTACGGTATCATCCACAGCTTTTACGTGCTGCAGGAACACTTCTAGTTTATCGAGAGGTAGTGCACTTGGACCATCGCACTTGGCTTCATTTGGATTAGGATGCGCTTCAAGGAATAAGCCAGCAAGCCCTACGCCCATACCGGAACGAGCCAACTCAACAACTTGCTGACGACGGCCACCTGATGCGGCGCCAGAAGGATCCCGCTGTTGAAGTGCGTGTGTAACATCAAATATTACAGGCAGATTATTACAAGTACTCTTAATTACGCCAAAACCAAGCATATCAACAACAAGATTATCGTAACCTAAGCATGTTCCACGATCACAAATGATCAGCCTTTCATTTCCGGCCTCTTTAAACTTATGAGTGATATTGTACATTTGTGAAGGACTAAGGAATTGGGGCTTTTTGATATTGATAGTTTTTCCCGTTTTAGCCAAAGCCACAACCAGATCGGTTTGCCGTGCCAAGAATGCAGGAAGCTGCAAGACATCAACAACTTCAGCTACGGGACCGGCCTGAAATGGCTCATGCACGTCAGTGATAAGTGGCACATTGAATTGCCTCTTAACTTCTTCGAAAATGCGCAGCCCCTCCTCCAAGCCAGGACCGCGGTAAGAGTGAATGGAAGATCTATTGGCCTTATCAAAACTTGCCTTGAACACATACGGAATACCAAGTTTCGACGTTACCTTAACGTACTCTTCACAAGTCCTCAGGGCCAAATCGCGGGACTCTAATACATTAATCCCGCCAAACAGCACAAACGGCAGATCATTCGAGCAATCAATAGTTTCTGTGATCTTCATAACAAACACCTTTTAAAATCATTACAACAACTAAACATCAAGCAGCAACAACATCACTCATAGATGTTTCCGCTGCAGAGTCATCAAATAATGAGTTAAAATTCCGATAATCAACATAAGGAGTTAGGAACGACTGGGCACTGCAATTATATAAAGCCCGGCCCTCAGCCTCCATTAATTGTGCAGCATTCAAAATGTTCCAAATCTGGACACTTGTGAAGCTGTCTTCAAGTTGAGGATTTGGTTCAGAATAGAACCTAGGGGCCTCGGGAGAATAGCGCAAATCGCAGCCAAGAAGATAAATTTCCGAAGCACCCAGGTAGTAGCCAAGTTGAATGGCTAGCATTGTAGTAGTGCACCCAAAAAAATAACCTGCAGTCAGGTTCTTTGAAAAACCGTCTCGCTGCAAAGCATTAACATAGAAACTTCGGTTCGGCAGGTCTTTATCATCCGCAGCTTCAAGTTCCTTACGTAATACACGAACCGTTGAGCCATCCAAACGCGAAGTACAAAACGGCCTCTTTTCCGGATGCGTGATGAATCGCAGATCGGATACTACGTAATACTTGCTGTGAAATCCGTTCTGTTCTTCGAGCAAAGTAGAAGCATTCATCCCAATAACCACTTCATCTTTCAACAGGGAAAGATCCAGGCTATTTACTGAAGGGCCATTAGCAAGTATGAAAACACGTCGACCTGCCTCTTTATTTTTTAATGAGCTCAAGCCATTAAACAGATTCATAAGCTTCATCGAAAATCCTCGCCATTTTCTCAGGTTTCAAATATTGTTTAAAATAGTTCAAGCTCTGTGTTTGCAAATGCGCAGTGAGCTCCCAGTCATTAGCAAGCTCATCCAGAACCGTAGCAATACTTGCAGCGTCTGCGTATTTAAATGGAGGATGCTCACCGTCTGAGAAATTGGCGAAAATAGCTTTCGAGAAATAATCCGCACGATTGATCGTGACATTACCCGCCGCCAGCCCCTCGATGGACACTTGATGGAATCCGCCTGTCGCAATTTCATCAATAGTCACATGACAAGTTTTTCTGAGAGCCATTAAAACCTTAGGAGAGACAGGCTGACTCGGAATAACAGCCTCGACCTTCCCTAGTTTTACCAGCGCATCCAGCGCCACATCCAACTCCTCAACGTATTTATTATTCCACCGCCCAGGCCGCAGGTGGGTAGGGCTAAAAATCACTCGTAATTTGTCCCCTTTTTTCCGCAACGATGCAGATGGAACATCATGTATGATGTTAGGCACAAAATGATGATCTGTATGGATGCGCGGCTGGAATTGACCCACCACCATTTTTAATACGAATGGCAAACCCATGTCTTCATGGCGAGGAAGATAGAGAGGTCCTTCCCTCAATGGAGAGTGTGCCTGATATACATATTTCGCACTTTGATTGAGCCCTATCAACCTTTCACACCAAGCAGCGGGGATATCATTGTGAATATGAATGATGTCTGCAGATTGGATGAAGGTATTGATATAACCACGAGTGAAATCATCTTCAAGAATATACTCTTCGATGAATTTCCCCGCAAGCGGCCCTTTCGATGGATAATCATTCAGAGCGACAGCAATAGCGTTATGACCGGCAATCCGCTGTGCGAGAGCAACCTTACCAGGCGCAGCCACAAGGGGCGTCTGGGATATATGAATGATGTTAAGAAGCTTTGACATCAAAGAGTACTCCGTCCTTCAAACAAGCCACAATCAACTCGTACGGGCTATCGCCCCTTTCTACAGCTTCGCACTGGCTACGGTACTTCATATAGACCGACTCTAAAACCGCTACCGCTTTTACATTGCGAGCCAAATGCTCACAAAGCTGAGTCATAGTGCTAGCCTTCGGCAGAACATCATCAGACAGCTTTAGAATACCTTGATAAATCCTTTCATCAAAATTGACAAAATCCGACCGTACAAAAGTATGGGCTGGAGAAGTCGAGAGCGATAAAAGCATATCTCGTTTCCGCGGGAATGCCTCCTGCAGAGCTCGACGCAAGGCAACATGGATATCTTGCTCTGACTCAACGGATATTAGCCGTCTAAACTTAGCCGGATCAACGACGTTCACCGTCGCGATTAAGGTATCGACAGACTCAGGATTAACCAACAATTCTGCCCTAGTCTTAATCAAAATAATTCTTTGATTTGTACCGATATATCTTAAAGCCATGCACAAGCTCGGCGGGGCATCAAGCAGAACTATGTAATCAAGCAAAGAGAAACTATTTTTATTCTTTACATCGATCCGATTCGCAATTGACAATGCGGAAATCGAACCTAAATCTTCGAAAACACCGACCTTTATACGAGACCGGCTCGTATAGGGAAAATCACTAAAAGAGCTCATATTATCAAGTAGTGACTTAATGCGAGCGCTTTCTTCCTGCACTCCATGAATAAGCCCAACTGCGTAGCCAAGCGGTTTAGTTTCTACGATTGTAGACTCAATTCGGCCATCCGCCTTGATCCTGGTAAAGTAGCTAGGCTGAGTCGGTGCGGGTAGCTTCGGTTTTTCTATAGGCTTGGGTAGAGCCGCCACTGCTTTCGGCACGGTAGCTACCGGCTTGTCGATCGCCTTGGGCAGTGCCGCAGCAACGGTGGCCTGAACAGGTGGCGCTTCATTTTTCAAAGTTTTGACCTCAGGATGGTCCTTGAACTGCTCTTTGAGCTCAAGCAACTTTTTCAATTTACGTTCACTACTTTTCTGCCTGAAGTATTTGGCCTCAGGGGAATCCCTGAAAAACTGAATAGGATGAAATATTAACTTATGAGTTTTCTTAAATAGCTTTGAGCGCTTTGTCTGCATTTGCTTGCTCGGTAATTTGGCCAGATTGCGAATGTATTTTTCTATCGTTCGTGTGGGCTTAGCAGTACTCTTATAGGCAGGTGCTGACCACATCTTCGTCCACCCCTCAGCAAACCATAGCCTTGTATTTTTCATTACAACTGCTTCAGACGCTACTGGCCTACGCTTGATGGATCTGCTTATAGCTTTAGAAAGCTGCCTCGTACTACCCGACTTTACCTGGATCAGCCTGGGATGTTTTCGGAAATACTCACAAATCCCCAAATGCCGCCAAATTACAACATTCCGACCTGCAGCGAGTGCCTCTATCGCAACCATTGAAAATGTTTCGAATATGCTCGGAATAATTATAACTGGCGCCAGAGAATAAATAATGGTTTTCTCAAGACCTTGACCATCAACAAAATCAAGATTCTTTACATCACACAGCGCTGTCTGATCGGTAAGAGGACAGACAGCCACGAACTTTAACTGAGGGAATTTATGACAAATCTCAATAAGCGCATCGACTCCTTTCAAACGCTGAAATCTACCTACAAAAGCCACATCATACGGGCAGTCAGTTTTGCAAATGCCGTCAAACTCGGGTGCAGGGTTAGGATAAACAGCAATATCCTTATTGAACTCAAACAGCTCGCTACTCGCATAGTAAGCAGCCCAAGAAGGTGAACTGATGTACCTAGCACGAGCTATCTCTACCTGTTCAAGCCTTACAGCTTCTTGAGAGAATGGAAGCCGTTGAACAATTGACCCTAGACTTCTAGAGCAGTGAAGCCGTATATGCAAAGGCACGGCCTCTGGCAGATACCGACTAGCTGCGAGGGATTCCGGTGCCTCGACGCAACAAACCTGATCACTTGAAGAACCCACTAGGCGTCCTACACGCGCGGAAAAAACGTCCAGCGACTCCCCTTCTTCAATGCCATAAACTTTTACCTCGAAGCCGTTATCTCTAACAATCTTCGAAGCAAGCTTCGTATATGATGTAACTCCGCTATCTGGCCGATTAAATGGATCGATAAATATATAGAGTCCATCCTTGGGGCTTAAAAACATCCTGACGAACTCCATATAATTTCAACAACCAAAAAATCACACCAGTTTTTTACTGATACGCGCCAACCGAACGCCCCAGTATCATAGTCTGAACCACGGGCGATATAATTTTTTGCCATTCATACACAGCAGCATTAGTGACGTATATAGTATCATCAGGTTTCATCACGATCTGACGGGCATAGAAAATGGCAGCTGGATCACGCATATTCAATCGCAAGACAGTAGGTTTGGTATTTGGCGATTCCATCCGGAACACAAATACACCCTCCGCGTTAGCGTTACCTTCACGCAAACCACCCACAGCCCCTAGCGCATCTAGCAGACTGGTATTTTGAGATGGGAGGTCTTTAAGACCTGGCTCATTTACTGCCCCCATTGCGACAAATCTTTGTCGTGCACGATCCACTACAACTTCAGAATTAGGGCGCAGAGGAATATTTTTACCCGCCAAGATCTCTTCATAGTTAAACTGCTGAACGCTATTGCCGTTGCGAACAGTTACATTAACTAAGTGAGGCTCCATCACTGGCCCCCCTGCCTGATTTATCGCATCAAGCAGAGTAAGAGGGGCCTCTAATGTAGTAAATCTTCCAGGACTTTTGACAGCGCCAGCTACAAGTACGGAACCGGAAAGGTCGCCTACCAACTCAACATGAGCCTGAACATCAGTGGTAATACCTTTTAGCTGACGCTTGATGACTTGTTCTACTTGATTCAAAGTCATGCCTACGACAAATTGTCGACCAACATATGGTAGGGATAGCATTCCTTGCTCATCAATCCGAGCAGTTAGTTGCGTACCACCTGTCGCCAATGGAGCAAAAAGCGCTGATCCTTCAGGTGCTGTATCAGCAATCAACACCTTTAAATTATCACCAGGCATCAAACGTACACCACCTAGAGATGGTTTGACAATTGTCGAAACCGGGGCCCGTTCAGGTGCCCGCATGTAGGGAGCGATAGTTCTAGCACTAATGTCAACCAAGTTATAGTTGACATTTTCCTTTTCGATATCGCCCTTGTAGGGACCTGCTCCGGAAAGCGTGCCCCCGCATCCGGAGACAATAGCCGCTACGAGGAAGCTCGCGCTGAGATTACGTAGCGGGGAGGCAACCAATAACTTAATCACGATGATCCTCGATAGAAGCTAGAATGAACCGGGTGATTCCGTAGAGCATTAGTAAGCCCAATAGAATGGTCGCTAGATTGTACACACGCTCTGGATACAGCGCCAATTGAGGGGTATTTGGACTTACAACCGTTACCAAGGTACGAATTTTTTTACTCGCTTCAATTCGGGCATTTTCCAAAGCAGCCACAGCCGTTTTGTAGCTTTCTTCAGCAATACCGGCATCCAAAGTCAGCTGTTGGAAGCGCGAGGCAACTACGTTCAACTGATCCCCATCAGAAGAAGACACAAGCAAACGCTTCTCAAAGGCTAATTGCTGAGCAAGGGCGCTAACTTTTTGTCTCTGAAGTCGGACCTGCGGGGAGTCAGGTTTTAGCTTATATAATAATTCAGTGACAACAGCTTGTTCTTTTGTGTATTGGGACTCGAGTTCCGCGATAATTGTGGCACGACTCTGAGCACTGCTTTTACCATCGAGAACTTTATTAGTATTCTGAAACTCTATAAGTTGATTTTTACGTTTAGCATAAAGCTGCCTAGCGTTCTCCAACTCACCTTTAGCGAAAGACATTTGCTCCCGAGCAATACCATGACTTACTTCGTTCACGAAGCGTTCACTTGCACTGAGAATTGCTCTCAACATTTCCTCAGCAAGGTGAGATGAGAATGACTGAACCTCTACACGCAGCAAGCCAGTGGTTTCATCATAATGAGCTGTGACCATTCTTTGGTAATACTTGAGCAAGTCTTCACGATCCGCATCATTATTCAGCCAAAAGAACGGATCACTTCTTTGCTCCGAATACTTCTCCACCCATTGCAATTTGTCTTCCAACAACAGCATCATATCCATGCTGGTGATATACTCACGCAAATAGAGAGTTTCTTCACGAGAAGCTGGGTTGGTTCCAGTCAGCAACGTAGCCAGTCCCGGAACTGCTGCAGCTTGGTTGTTACCGTCTTGCCTAACGACTACCTGCGCACCACTTACATATCGATCGACCGAAAACACAGAGTAGTACACAGCAGCGATCAGCAGCGGAAGAATAACCATCCCCACAGCCAACCGCCATCCACTATTTACCGTTTTGCTCATTATCAAACTTCCTTGAATCAAGGCACTTCCAAAGAACCAGCCAAGAGTAACTAGCTATTATAAGCCTTAATACCTTCTTGGACGTCATCATAAACGACTACTTGACCATTTCTGACCAACAATACAATATCGCAGAGCTTTTCGATCTCAGTAGTCGCATGCGAAACAAGAACAACTTTTGAGCTAGACAATCTTTGCTTGAAAACTTCTGCGCACTTTCTTTTGAAGTGCCCATCCCCAACCGACATAACTTCATCGATCAAGTAGTAATCAAAATCAAATGCCATACTTAGACCAAAAGCCAATCTGGAGCGCATACCTGACGAGTAAGTTTTCACCGGCTCATCAAACCAATCTCCAATTTCCGCAAAATCCTCGACATAGCGAACTTTCTCGCGCATCGAGGCGCCTTCGGCACCATAAACACGACACACAAACTTTACGTTTTCGCGGCCTGTCATGCTTCCTTGGAATCCCCCTGACAAACCCACAGGCCATGAGATGCTTTGATCCGTCTGTATAACACCAGAATCAGGGACATCAGCGCCACCAAGCAGACGCATTAGGGTGGATTTACCCGCTCCGTTCCGACCAATAAGGCCGATATTTTTCCCAGGTGGAATCGACAACGACAGGTTTCGAAATACATATCTGCGCCCCTTGGGCGTCAAATATGACTTAGTTACATTCTTTAGTTCAAACACTTGACTTCACTTCACCCGTTCTTGGTGGACACTAGGTGCAACCTGCGAGCCCGATAAGCCCCCAGAGAAGCGAACAATAGAACTATAGTTACCGAGGCCACAAATGTTGCCGACACCCCATCAACTGGCGTGTAATGAGGAATAACTTCCGCACGAATTAATTCCAGAAGATGCAAAAACGGATTCAAAAGCAAAATAGGCATGAGACCCTGGGGAAGGTATGAAGGCGGCATTAGAACCCCGGATACGAAATAGAGCGGGAAGAATGCCATTCGAACTATGCTTTTGATGCTCGGAAAGGCGTGAGTAATTAGAGCCAACACCATACCCAAGCCAAATGAAAACAGCAGGCCCAGCACAAGCATTGCCACCCACTCAAGCGGAAAGGTCACAGCCATATCAAAGCCGAACCACGCAAACCCAAAAACTATAATTCCATAAACCGTAGCACTTAAGCACGCTTCAACAATCACGCGAGCCAGATAAGTATCGAGAGGTTTAATTTGTTTATAAGCAAACAAGGATCTATTTTCACGGAGGCTATCCATGAGCCGAAGTGTGGTATTACGGTAGAGCAAGAATGGAGCCATGCCGACGAGTACGAACACCGGGTACTCGACGCCAACCAAGGTCCTACCTCTAAGCATGGAGAAAAGCAAGCTAAAAATGAGCAGATGGCAAACAGGCTCGATAAGAGTCCATGCAGCCCCCATCCGACGTGCTCCGAAGCGAGCCCGCGCTTCTCGGAGCACCAATGCAAAAATGACAGATTTTTGAATCTGAAATGAAGATCGAGACTTCAAGGTAGGCACCGGAAAACAGGCGCGACACGAATCGCCCCTTAGATTCAATTCAATAGAACGCCACAGGTGGTCTGACCAACCTGCGGCTGCTTCCGTACGTTAAAGGCGAGGATTATATTACCTAGACACCCACCGTCAAGATTTGTGGCTCCATGCTTCGGAAAGACTGGCGTAACGCGCCAACTGAAGCCTAGTCAGCCATCGATTTCTTAAGACCTGGTTTCCCTCACGCCCGCCGCAAGGGAAGGCCATCAAAATAACCATAAGGAATAAGGTTATAACAAAAAGAAATAAGAAGTCTCTCGCGGCATTAGTCAAAGATCTCAACTACACCTACGATCCCTCCCTCCGCATCAGTTACGGCTAGCGCTCTGATTTTATTATCAATCATATAAGCTTCAGCCTCAGACAGCTGAGAGTCTTCAATAATCGTATGCGGATTCGCTGTCATGAAGTTTGCCACGGCCGAATGAATAATTCCCTCATCATTCAAAAGTGCTCTTCGTAGATCCCCATCAGTAACGATGCCTACTAATCTGTCCTCATCCATGACGACGGTCAGCCCCAGACGACTACGTGTCATTACCAACAAACAATCGTGAAAGCTAGTTTCTGGTGAGACCACTGGCGCAGGCGAGTGCATCACATCACGGACTCGAGTCAACAACTTGCGACCCAAACTTCCACCCGGATGATAACGGGCGAAGTCCATAGGCTTGAATTGAATAGCCTCAATAAGTGCAACAGCCAAAGCATCGCCCATAGCCATCGTTGCTAAAGTCGATGTGGTCGGCGCGAGATTATTAGGACAAACCTCACGCTCTACCGAAATATCGAGCCAGATGTCCGCGTGCTTAGCGAGAGTAGACTTGCCGCTCCCTGTCATGGCGATGATCTTGTTACCGAACGACTTCAAGCTCGGAATTAGCTTGATCAGCTCATCAGTCTCGCCGCTATAGCTGATGAGGATGAGCACATCGATAGGTTTGAGCATGCCTAGATCGCCGTGGAAGGCTTCGGCAGGATGCAGGAAAAAGCTGGGGGTACCTGTGGAGGCAAAAGTAGCGACCATTTTTTGGCCGATCAACCCGGACTTACCCATGCCACAAACTACGGTGCGACCTTTGCAACCGAGGATCAATTCAACGGCGCTCTGGAACTCGCCATCCAGGCGATCGGCCAACTGAGTAACGGCTTGAGCCTGGGCTATAAGGGCTTCTTTAGCGATGCTGAGGTGATTCATTTTCGTCCCTGACGACAGCTGAATATTTGCGAAAGCGCGGATGTTAAGGTTTTTGTAACCGGAAGCAAAGCTTGAAGCTTGGAGTTCCTAGGCAATCTGACTGGCGGAGCTTGCCAGCGAGCAAAGGGCTATACGCTGATTGCCCACCAATGATGGCATAGAGACATCACTCTCAGCCCTTTTTCGCACCCCCTCGCTGCCAGCTAATTCCTGCGCCCAAAACTGGTCAGCCCCCTCTTCATTCTGTGCATAGCGTGGAGATGAATAGGTCCAAATCACCTCACGAGTAGGTACCAACAGAACATTTCAAAGCCCCTTTCTACTGGTCGAAAACGCTACTGGTGTCCCAAGTGAGCGATCAGTAGAGCATTGCCTCTAGGCAGGACGTGCTCACCAATTTTACCAACCAGCTAGGCCCACCCATAGAAACGCCAACTGGGTACAGAAGAGAACTGAGGGGGACAGCCCCCTCTTAGTCGCCCAAAAAATTTGAGCTCGCCGCAGCCCTTGAAACGCAGCGCGTGCGACTGTACCTCCTTTGTAAATCAATACTTTGTTGTAACTTTTCGTTGTGTGTAGACCTCTGATGCAGCAGCATACCCCCCTTAAGCAGCTTCAAATCGGACGTATGGCAGTGCCAACATGGATGTTATGAATCCTCCTACCCGCCGGCACGCAGCCAGCAAAACACTCTACCGCTGGCAAAGGGCTTCCCTCGAGAGACATCTCCATGCTCTCGCCCCTCAGTGGGACGGGAAACCTCTGGAGATCACGACGGAGGTCTTGGGCGCTAACGCGTCGTTCGTAAATTACGTCCGCCACCATCGGCTACTAAACCCTTGCACCGGGCAACCAGTAGAAGTGGTCGAAAAATCGATCCGCAAGGTGGCGTTCATCGGCAGCCAAGAGGCACGCTTCCATCGCGCAGAGGGGATGCTGACGGGCAGCACGCAGTTTCACTACCCTGCCTGCCTGGGCGTTATCGAGACACCCTGGGAGAGCTTGATCTTCACCGAGTTCGTGCGCGGCAAGCCGCCACGCATGCACAAGATTGCCAAACAGCTAGCCCAAGGTATCGCCGAGTTAGAAACCTTAAGCCACGACTATCTGCAAACGCAGCCTCTTGGAAAAGCACCTCTCATTTGGAGCATGGATTTCTTCAGGCCTTGGTTCTTTCTGCGCCCACGTTTCAATTTCTTCCGCTGCTTGCCCTCACTGGTAAAGCTTGCACTCGAAGACGAGAGATTCACCGGACTGACCGAGCGCTTCAAGGCGTTCATACCTGTCACGCGAAAGATGGCGGCCGAGGCGCGTCGCGGCCCTCGCTGCATCAGTCATATGGATTACCTACAAAAGAACCTCTTCGTCGACAAGGGCCAGCTGCACTTGATCGACTGGAGCGAGGTAAAAGTCGGACGGATAGGCTTCGACGGCGGCGCCTACCTTGGCAGCCTGTTCCGACGCAAGGACATGAAGGTATTCCTGGCCGCGCAGGCAGAGTTCATCGAGGCGTATCGAGCAGCGCTGCCAGAGCGCTTCGATGTGGAGCAGGCACTGGGGAACTTGCGCTACGTATTCCTACTCACGGCGCTGTTCCATTGCCTGCGTCCCGAAACGGTCGATGAGTACCGCGAGCGAGACCGAATGGCATTGCTACACGAAAAATACGTGTATTTGTTGGAGTTGGTCGAAGGTGCGAAGCCGCCAGTGCCGGCCTGAATGCCTTGGTGATTCGCAGGCAAGGCCACCCAACGGCGCAGTTCTGGGAATTTGTAATGATCGGATGGCAATTTGATGCCATAGCTCATCATTTGCACAGATCGTCTAATTTCTTTTTGCGATTTTTGCCCAACGGCGCGCCTACAAATGTGAATTTGTATTAAGATTCGCCACCCCTTTGTTTTCAATGGACCCGCAGGGCTATCAGCCCCTGCCGCCACTTTGTTGAATGGATGCCGCTCCACGTTTATGGACGACGCT
>Ga0213828_1002139_pt1 | contig 14921 bp, 14 predicted proteins | sample MC6MC0897MG_FD_180664 | JGI IMG/M metagenome (GOLD analysis project Ga0213828, IMG submission 180664) | Enriched soil aggregate microbial communities from Iowa State University, Ames, United States - MC6-MC0897-MG | ecosystem: Environmental > Terrestrial > Soil > Unclassified | place: USA: Iowa...
TTTATCTTTGTAAAATCTCTGATTTTGCAAGCTATTTTACGTATTTTCGAGAGAGATAAAAAATTGTAAACTCATAATTATATATGATGATTTGTTTAAATATACATTTCTTTTATATAAATCTCAACTAATTCTGTACAATCACGTTTAGAAACAAAAACAGGAGTCATGGTGCTAATTAATTATTAACACCTCTGACTCCTAATATTTAAAAGCTGTTCATTCAGGTTTGCATCTTCTAATTACTTTGTAATATGACGCATTGTTGGGAATAATAGTACGTCACGAATTGAAGGTGAGTTTGTAAGAAGCATAATTAAACGGTCGATACCAATACCTAAACCACCTGTTGGAGGCATACCGAATTCTAACGCTTCAATAAAGTCATTATCCATCTCATGCGCTTCATCATTACCTGCTGCTTTTTCAGCCATTTGTGCCTCAAAACGCTCTCGTTGATCGATTGGATCGTTTAGTTCTGTGAAAGCATTTGCGTGCTCACGGCGCACAATAAATAGCTCAAAACGATCTGTAAAACGCTCGTCCTCTGGGTTTTTCTTTGCTAGAGGGGAAATCTCTACTGGATGACCATAAATAAATGTTGGTTGTACAAGTGTTTCTTCAACCTTTTGCTCAAAGAACTCATTAATAATATGACCCACTTCATGAGCTTCTTTAACCTCTACACCATGCTCTTTAGCAAGTGCTTGGGCTTGTTCTACAGTCATTGGCTGCCAGAAGTCTACGCCTGTCATTTCTTTTACCGCATCTACCATATGCACGCGTTTCCAGCCTACAGCAAGGTTGATTTCATCTTCTCCATATTGAACTGTCGTTGTACCAAGAACTTCTTGTGCAACATGAGCAATAAGATTTTCTGTTAGGGACATTATATCCTTATAATCAGCATATGCTTCATATAGCTCTATCATCGTAAATTCAGGATTATGACGTGTTGAAATTCCTTCATTACGGAAAACACGACCAATTTCATATACTTTTTCTAGTCCACCAACGATTAAACGTTTTAAATGCAATTCAATTGCAATACGCATATATAATTCCATATCAAGTGCATTGTGGTGTGTAATAAATGGACGGGCCGCAGCACCACCAGCAATCGTATGAAGCATTGGTGTTTCTACTTCTAAGTATCCTGCGTTATCTAAGTAATTACGAATTGAACGAATGATTTTAGAACGCGCAATAAACGTTTTTTTACTATCTTCATTTGTCATTAAGTCTAAATAACGTTGACGATAACGTTGCTCCACATCCTGTAAGCCATGGAATTTTTCTGGCATAGGGCGTAATGCTTTTGTCAAGAATGTAAACTCCTCAGCCTTTACTGAAAGTTCCCCTACTTGCGTCCGGAATACATTTCCTCGAACTCCAACAATATCTCCAAGATCAGCTTGTTTAAATAGCTCATATGCTTCTTCGCCAACATGATCTTGACGAACGTAAATTTGAATTTGACCACCTAAATCTTGAATATGTGCAAAGCCAGCTTTCCCTTTACCACGTTTAGTCATAATGCGACCTGCAATAATCACTTCTTGTAAATGTTCTTCTAGCTGTTCTTTTGTTTGATCTGCAAATTGCTCACGTACTTCCGTTGATAAATGTGTACGCTCGAAACGACTTCCAAATGGATCTTGACCGTTCTCTTGGATAGCCGTCATTTTTTGGCGTCTCACTAAAAGCTGATCATTTAACTCTTCTATATTTGACACTTATTTCACTCCTTATTAAATTGTCCGCGTTTACGTCCATAATATTTCTATTGTACACAATTTTAGTGCTGTAATCATCTGTTTCAATTTTTTTTCGAGGGCGACGAAAATGATTAATGATTCTGAAAATTAATTGTTGCAACAAAAAAGCGTCTCTTTCTTAGCATTGAGACGCCTTCAGGTAATTACATAATTAATTCTTTTGGTACTGGCACGATTAACTTGGATTCATTTTCTTCATAGTCTTGCACAAGATCATTTAATAAGGCGCGAAACTCAGGTGCTGTTTCAGTTTGATTAATAGCATTACGAGCTTTCCCATTCCCTCTTATCCCCTTCAAATACCACGAGGCATGTTTACGCATCTCACGTACTGCCACAGCCTCACCTTTTAATTGGATAAGACGCTCGAAATGAAGTAAACACACATCAATCTTTTCACGAACACTTGGCTCTTCCTTTAACTCACCTGTTTCTAGGTATTGAACTGTACGATAAATCATCCAAGGGTTGCCTAGGGCAGCGCGACCAATCATTACAGCGTCTACGCCAGTTGTATCTAACATCCGTTTAGCATCTAAAGGTGTCTCAACATCACCGTTACCCAGTACTGGAATCTTTACATTTTCCTTCACCTGACGAATAATGTCCCAATTTGCTTTCCCTTCATACATTTGCACTCGAGTACGTCCATGAACTGCTACCGCAGATGCACCTGCTCGCTCTGCTGCTTGTGCATTCTCGACCGCAAAAATATGCTCGTCATCCCAGCCAATACGCATCTTTACGCTGACAGGTTTTTCAACAGCATCTACAACTGCAGCTACCATTTCATATAATTTATTTGGATCTAAAAGTAAACGAGCGCCAGCTTCACATTTAATAATTTTATTAACAGGGCAACCCATATTGATATCTATAATATCTGCAGTTGTATTTACATCTACATATTTTGCTGCCTCTACTAATGTTGCCTTATCTCCACCAAAAATTTGTAGTGAAAGTGGGTTCTCACGCTCATCAATATAAAGCATACCTAAAGTTTTTTCGTTCTTATTGACAATCCCTTTATCACTAATCATTTCTGCATATACAAGCCCTGCTCCAAACTCTTTTACAGTTAGTCTGAATGCAGAGTTACAAATTCCAGCCATTGGCGCTAATACGACACGGTTGTCCATAACAATATCGCCAATCTGAAACGGCTTCTCAGTTGCTTGACTCAATGGTGATTTCCTCCTTCGATGGGTTTTACATATCCTACAATGCAATGAAATGATTAACTATCCATACGCACAATTGTTAATTGGCTGATTGCAACACTAGCTTCTTAGACTCCAACCACAAGGTTACACCTTCGTCTACATAATTTAACTGTTGGCATATGTGGTGTGCTTGTTGTAATTGTTCTCCAACAGGTACAGGTGTAATTTCTACCAACGGGACTAACACGAAGGCCCGCTCATACATTCTTGGATGTGGAACAATTAAGCTCTCAGTTTCAATATTTTCATGATTGTATAGCAAAATGTCAAGGTCTATGATGCGAGGACCCCATCTAAATTTACGTACACGCCCAAGTTCCTGCTCAACTGATTGGCATATGGTCAATATTTCAGAAGAAGATAGGGCAGTTTTAATATGAACTGCAATGTTTAAAAAATCTGCTTGATCAGTGTAGCCAACAGCAGCCGTTTCATAAACAGAGGAAATACGGACAACCTCAATCCCTTTATTATCTTTTAAAAGCTCTACGGCATGTTGGAGATTTTCTAAGCGCTCTCCCATATTCGTGCCAATTGATAGATAGACATTATTCATTAAAACTCACCCCTCGTTACTTCAACTGAAACTTCTTTATAGTAACCATGTATGGGTGGGTCCGGTTTAATAAGCTCTACACGAACACCTTTCACTTTATCTGCGTATGTCTCTAGGATACTATTTGCTATTTTCGTAACAAGCGCTTCTATTAGCTTTAAAGGCTCACCTTCAACGATGTCACGACACAGCGTATAAACTTCAGCATAGTTTACCGTATAGTTCAGATCATCTGTTTCCCCAGCCTCTGTCATATCTACCGCAAGTGAAACATTCGCTCGGAAGCGTTGGCCAAGTGTTGTTTCAGCTGATAATACACCATGATAACCATAAAACTGCATATCCTTTAAATGAATATAGTCCATTACGCTTCCTCCTTATAAGTACGTTTACCAACTAATACATCGGTCATCTGGGTAGCTCGGGCCATTTCCTGTACATCATGTACACGAATAATATGACACCCCTTTTCTATACCATAAACAACTGTTGCACTAGTGCCTTCTATCCGTTCCTCAACAGGTAATTTTAAAACATTACCAATCATTGATTTACGTGATGTTGCTAGCAAAACGGGATAGCCCATTGCCACTAAATCGTTTAAATGTTGCATCATTTTTATATTTTGCTCTGTAGTTTTGGCAAATCCAATGCCTGGATCTAAAATTATATGGCTATCAGGAACACCAGCACCATGAGCAATGGCGATACTATTCTCCAAATCCGTTCTTGCAGTTGTCCAAAAGTCTAAGCCGTAATCGGTATTTTCACGATTATGCATTAAAATAATCGGAACATGCAACTCTGCTGCGACCTTAGCAATCTCGGGCTCAGCCTTCGCTCCCCAAATATCATTAATGATATGTGCTCCAGCTTCTATTGCAGCACGGGCGACATTTGCCTTATACGTATCAATTGATATAACGGCTGGTACTTCAGCCACTAGGGCTTGAATCACTGGAACAATGCGGGCTATTTCATCCTCATCCGAGATACGTGTATAGCCAGGGCGAGTAGACTCTCCGCCAACATCAATGATTTTAGCTCCCTCAGCTACCATTTTTTTCGCTTGTGCAACAGCAGCTTCTACGTTATTGTATTTGCCACCATCCGAAAATGAGTCTGGTGTGACATTTAAAATACCCATTACAATTGTTTCTTTTTTATAGTCTAAAGTAATACCATTAATCGTTAATGGTGATATATATTTTTCTAGCATGATAACGCTCCTTCTATCCCTGCTCCACTTCTTTGATAAACGCTTCATGGATACTCGAATAAATAGGCCCTTCCTTACCTAGCAATTGTTTGTTTGCTAGTTTACGAATTGGCACAAGTTCTTGTATGGAGTTCGTAATAAAGCATTCAGTACTATTCTCGACATCTTCCTTGGCAAAGAGCCCTTCCTTTACATAAATGCCTAGAGATAACGCCTTTTTGATCACCCATCCTCGGATAATACCTGGTAAAATGCCTGTGTCCAAGGAAGGCGTATATAGTATATCATTTTTTACCCAAAAAACATTTGATGTTACACCTTCAGCCACATAGCCATCTCTAGTTAAAAATAAGCCTTCCTGTTGTGCTAAGGATGGCATTTCAAAGCGACCAAGAACATTATTCCCATAATGATGTGACTTAACGCGGACTCCCTTTTCAGGAGTATTGCGTGGCGTCTCTAACCACTGTGCATTTTTTTCTGTACCTCTAGGTGCTGACGGTAATTCTTTACGAAAAACAATAACATTTGGTTGTTTGTATTCCGCTGGCTGTAGCCCAATACCATGTTCCCCAGCAGATACATTTAGACGGAAATAACCATCCTGTCCATTAGATTGTTTATTTAAATGCTGAACAACCTCTAGTAATGCTTCTGAAGAATATGCCAAATGGATATGGTATTGTGATAAAGCAGCGTGTAACCTTTCCATATGCATGTCCCACTCAAATACTTTATCTCCATATGTCCGAAATGTCTCAAAAAAACCCAAGCCATATAAAAATCCATGATCAAATGGTGAAATACGCAAATCTTCCGCCTTTAGATACTCTCCGTTCATCCAACAATACATTTACTTCGCTCCCTCTACATACAATTCTATAAATTGGTGCAAAAGCTTTTTCCCTTGCTCTGTCATTATAGATTCTGGATGATACTGAACACCTTCAATAGGATAATCCCTATGGCGAATTCCCATAATTTCACCTTCATCTGTCCAGGCAGTTACTTCGAAGCATTCTGGTAGTGTTTCCCTTTCTACAATGAGAGAATGGTAACGGGTAGCCTGAAACGGATTTGGCATGTTCTTATGTAGACCTCTGTCAGCATGTAATACAGGAGAAGTTTTTCCATGCATTAAACGTTCTGCTCGAATAACATTTCCTCCAAATACCTGTGCTATCGCCTGATGCCCGAGACAAACACCTAAAATCGGAATATTTCCCGCGAAATATTTAATAATGTTCAGGCTTTCACCCGCTTCATTCGGACTGCATGGTCCAGGTGAAATAACAATCATATCGGGTGCCAGTTGCTCAATATCCTTTACTGTTAATGTATCATTTCTTTTCACAACGAGTTCATGACCAAATTCCCCAAAATATTGAACTAGGTTATACGTAAAAGAATCATAGTTATCAATCATTAAAATCATTTTGCTCGCTCCTCCGCCATTGCCTTTGCCTGCCACATAGCCTTCGCTTTATTCAAAGATTCTTGATATTCTCGCTGCGGCACAGAGTCAATGACAATTCCTGCTCCAGCCTGGATATGTGCTACACCTTGTTTTATAAAGGCTGTACGAATAACAATATTGAATTCCATATCACCTGTGTAGCCAAGCCAGCCAATTGAGCCTGTATATAACCCACGTCTTACAGGTTCTAATTCTTCAATTATTTCCATCGTACGAATTTTTGGGGCACCTGTAATTGTACCGCCTGGGAACATAGCACGTATTACATCTGCATTTGATTTACCTTTAGCGATTTCTCCTCTCACGTTAGACACTATATGCATTACATGAGAATATCGTTCAATAACCATAAACTCATCCACCTCTACTGTTCCATATGTGGATACTCGTCCTAAATCATTGCGCTCCAAATCAACGAGCATTACATGTTCTGCTCGTTCCTTTTCGTTATCGATTAATTCCTTTGCTAATTCTATATCCTCTTCCTCAGATTTCCCTCTAGGTCTTGTACCCGCTATTGGTCGTGTAGACAATTCATTTCCATGACGCTTCACTAAAAGCTCCGGTGATCCGGAGACAACAGCAAAGTCCGGTGCTTCAATGTAAGCCATATAAGGAGATGGATTGAAAGTACGTAATGCTTCGTATACATCCATCGCTGAGGCAGTTAATTTTTTAGATTGACGAACAGATAAGTTCACTTGAAATACATCGCCTTGCGCTATATAAGATTGAATTCTGCTTACTGCTTCTTCAAAGTCCGTTCCTGCAAATGATACTAGTAATTCACTTTCATCATTTACTATTTCTACAGCACTTGTTTTTTCAAATTTGCGGTCATTTAAACCTGCTACTGCCTCTACATACCATACATTAGCCCAATCTTCTAAATTGACATCACTGCTTTCTAGCTTCATAAGCGTTACTTCATTTGTGTTCACATCATGTACAGCCCAGCAGTCGAAAATATAAAAATATATATCAGGAACATGTAAATCGTCCTCTGCGGAATCTGGTAATTCTTCAATTGTTCGCGCATAATCATACGCTACAAATCCGATTGCTCCACCTTGAAATACTGGAAGGGTAGCATTGTATGAAACTTGATATTTTGCTACCAAATCCTCTAATAATGATAGGGATTCACCCAGTAGAATTTCGCTATCACCATTTCGCCACTTCACAAGTAGTCCATCCTTAACTGATTGCGCTATGGCTAATGGATTCCATGCGGCTATCGTAAAATGTCCTCCACGTCCACTTTCTAAAAATACATGTGCTTGTTCTGCTGCTACTTGCTTTTTATAGCTATAAAAAAACGAATCTGCATTCATCGTTATTGTTTTCGTTCGTATTGTCTTCAAGCTGCCATTCCCCTTTAAATCATTTGATGTGATACCATCTTAACTTGAATATTGCTGAGAAGCGAATATTTTTAAATCGTTCCAATAAATTTCATACAATTCCCTTTAACAGAAAAAAGGCTCCTCGTTAAAGGAGCCTTTGTTAGCAAATCATAGATTAGTCTTCAAATTGATATAAAGGTGTTGATAAATAACGTTCACCATTAGATGGAACAATTGCAAGGACATTTGAGCCTTTTCCTAAACGTTTTGCTGTTTCAATTGCCGCATAGATTGCTGCACCTGATGAAATACCGCACAAAATTCCTTCTTCACGCGCTACTTTACGTGCAACTTCGAAAGCAATCTCATTTTCAACAGGGAATACTGAAGAATAGATATCTGTATCTAACACTTCAGGCACGAAACCAGCGCCAATACCTTGAATCTTATGTGGTCCTGGTTGACCGCCAGAAAGTACTGGTGAATCCTTTGGCTCAACTGCAATAATTTCAATCTCCGGGTATTTTTCTTTTAATACGGCACCTGCACCCGTAATTGTACCTCCTGTACCTACTCCAGATACAAATGCATTAAGCGTTAAACCATCAAATGCTTCAACAATCTCTGGGCCTGTTGTCAAACGGTGAATAACAGCATTAGCAGGATTTGTGAATTGTTGTGGTAAAAAGTAACCTTTTTCTGCGGCTAATTCTTCCGCTTTAGCAATTGCCCCCTTCATACCTGCTGGACCAGGTGTTAAAACAAGCTCTGCTCCGTATGCACGTAATAAATTTCGGCGCTCTAAGCTCATTGTCTCTGGCATTACTAAAATCGCTTTATAGCCTTTAGCTGCTGCGATCATTGCAAGACCAATACCTGTATTACCAGAAGTAGGCTCAATAATAGTACCTCCTGGCTTTAACGTACCATCTTTTTCAGCTGCTTCAATCATCGCCAATGCTAGACGATCTTTTACTGAGCTACCTGGATTAAAATATTCTAATTTTACATAAACCGTACCTTCATTTTCGCCTGTTGCATGATTTAACTTTACAATTGGTGTTTTTCCAACTAATTCAGCTACTGAGTTCGCTAATCTACCCATTTATTAATCCACTCCTAATCCCTACTATTTTTATAGGTTTTACTTATTTTGTATTTTATCAATTTTTCCATTCGATTGTCAATAAATAAAGCATATATTTTCAGAATATTTATTGAAACATAGAAAAGAATCCGCCGAACTTTTGGAATATGCCAATAAGCTGTTGACACAAAACGTCTGCAGTATTATTTGGCTCACCTATCCCGCAGATTTCTTGCAGATTCTTCCTAAACGCATTGGAGCTAGCTATTATTTATCTTTTTTCTCTTCTCCATAATACCAAGTTGCCTTGAATTCAGACCAAAATGCTTCTGGAGTAACAGATTGCGGTAATTGATCTAGCGCAAGCTCACGTTCAATATGCTCTTTCACATCTTCATATGTAAAGGATTGTCCTTCTACGATTTCTTGTACTTGCACAATTCCATAATGACCGTTATTAAGCTTAAAGGCTTTACTTACCTCTTTAGCTTTTAATGCCTTTGCAGCCTTTATAATTGCTGGATCAACGTTTTCCTGTTTTTCTGTGAGGAAACCGATATCTCCACCTAAACTAGCTGAGGCACTATCTAAAGAAATTTCTCGTGCTAGCACGGAAAAATCAGAGCTATTTTTTAGCTCTTTTAATGCTTCCTCAGCAGCTTTTTTGGAATCCACTTCTATGAAATTGGTGCGATAGCTTGTTTTCGTATTATACAGGGATTGATTTTCTTCATAATATTTTTCAATACTATCCTCTTTTATTACTACATCTTTTGTTAGTACTTTATCCAAAATAAGCTGTGAGCGTATTTTTTGTCGCAGTTGCTCAGCAGACAGATTTTGCATTGCCGTATCAAACTTATCCTGGGCAGAGCGCATTAGTGCAAGCTCTAAATCAATTTCTTTATCTGTAACTTTAATTTTATATTTCTTAGCTGCCTTCTCCATCACAGATTCATTTACTAAATTTTGTAGTGTCTCTTTACCATAGCGTTCTTCCATGGCAATCATCCACTCCTGACGAGTGATAACCTCCCCGTCAATGGCAGCGACCTGTTCATCGCTGCCAATCTCTTGACCTTTGTTTGGGATTAACCAAGCAATCAACCATAAAATATTTCCTAATAACAAAACGGCTATAACTGTTAAAGCTGGTTTCGTTTTTAAACGTCGTTGCAATAGAGGCGTTTGGTTTGGCGTTGCAGAGATTGAAGGTCGGCGATTACGCGTTGAGCTCATCAATATAACCTTCTAGTTCTTCTTTGGAGAAATGATATGTTTCTAAACAGAAATGACATTGTGCTTCTGCACCGCCATCTTCATCGATCATTTCTCGAATTTCTGCTGTTCCTAAACCTAAGATTGCTGCCCCAAAACGCTCTTTTGAACACTGACATTTAAACTCTACTGGCATGGAATCTAAAATCTGTAGATGGTCTTTCCCTAATACCGCTTCTAAAATTTGCTCAGGCGTAAAGCCCTTTTCAATCATTTTGGAAACGGGCTCTAATGTTGAAAGGTGCTGTTCGATTTCATTAATTGTCTCTTCATCACAGCCAGGCATCAATTGAAGAATAAACCCTCCAGCTGCAAGAATCGTATTATCAGGATTTACTAAAACACCTAACCCAACCGATGACGGTACTTGCTCGGATGTAGCAAAATAGTAAGTAAAGTCTTCAGCGATTTCACCTGAGACAATAGGCGTTTGTCCAGAAAACATATCTCTTAAACCAAGGTCTTTAACAACCGTAAGAGCTCCCTCTGTACCTACACCCGCGCGAACATCCAACTTACCCTGCTCGTTTAGATCGAAATGGACGTGTGGATTTGTAACAAAACCACGTACATCACCTTTAGCATTACTATCGATAACCATTGGACCAATTGGACCGTTGCCCTCAATTTTAATAGTGATTTTTTCTTCACCTTTCAGCATGGCACCCATCATTACAGCAGCGGTCATAGATCGACCAAGGGCTGCCGATACAACAGGCCACGTATTATGACGGTGCTGAGCCTCCCCTACAGTTGCTGTTGTACAAGCTGCAAAAACACGAACTTGTCCGTTGAACCCTAAGCCTCGTACTAAATAGTCTTTCATAAATGAAATGTCCCTCATTTCCTATTGGTTGCGTTTATATAGCTTATATAAACCTTTTAATGTTAAAAACGGATCAACCACATCAATTACCTGTGTCTCTCCAGCGATTAAATTAGCTAAGCCACCAGTGGCAATCACGAATGGCTCTTCCTTACTTTGTGCTTTCATGCGATTAACGATGCCCTCAACTTGTCCAACAAAACCATAAAATATTCCGGCCTGCATCGCAGAAACGGTTGTTTTTCCTACAATATGCGTAGATCTCAATATTTCAATACGTGGTAACCTAGCCGCTTGTGTATAAAGGGCCTCCGTAGAAATCGTAATACCTGGGGCGATTGCACCTCCCATGTAATCACCTTTTTCATTTAAGTAACAAAATGTTGTAGCAGTACCAAAATCAACAATAATAATTGGTGCTTTATAAGCATCAAGAGCCGCAATTGCATTCACAATGCGATCGGAGCCAACCTCACGTGGGTTCTCATACTTAATATTCAAACCAGTTTTCACACCAGGTCCTACAACAAGCGGTTTTTTACGGAAATATTTTTGACACATCGCTTCTAACGAAAACATTATTGGTGGTACAACAGAGGATATAATAATGCCGGTTATTTGTTCAAATGAGATGCCTGCATGATTAAAGAAAGCTAAAACTTGCATTGCGTATTCATCTTCAGTCTTGTGAAGATCTGTCACCATACGCCAATGAAAGGCTAAATGATCGTTTTTATCATAGACCCCTAAAACGATATTTGAATTTCCTGCATCTAAAACTAATATCATAGTGACGCCCCCAATTTCTTGCACCTCATTGTCATTGTAACTGGCTCTATGCATTTGATACAACTATACAATGTGTAGTCGATAAAGTTAAAACACTTTTAAAAATGATACCATACTTTACGCTCTACGAAATAGCCTTCGTGCTCACTTTAAAAAGGAGCCACCCGTCTATTAAGTAGCTCCTTGCAGTTTATTTAAAATTAAACTTTTCTGGATCAGGACCGCAACGTAATCCATCATGTAATGCATCTAACTGAGACATTTCTTTTTCAGTTAGTGCAAAATCAAAAACATTTAGATTCTCTGACATACGTGCAGGAGTCATTGTTTTCGGAATGGTTACTACCTCATGCTGAACATCATAACGTAACACAATTTGAGCTGGTGTTTTGCTGTATTTTGACGCCAGCTCCTGAATCGATGCTTCTTCTAATAAAGCTCCATTCATCAGTGGGGACCATGCTTCTACTTGGATTCCTTTTTCTTTGCAATATGCACGTACTTCCTCTTGCGTTAGATGTGGATGAAATTCAATCTGATTAATAACCGGAATAACTGTTGCTTCCTTCAATAAATTTTCTAAATGATGTACATGAAAGTTACTAACACCTATTGATCGTACACGGCCATCCTGATATATTTTCTCAAGCGCTCTATAAACATTCATGTAATTATCATCGATTCCTGGCCAATGAACTAAATACAAATCTAAATACTCTAACCCTAATTTCTTTAAACTGCTTTCATATGCCGCAAGTGTTTCTTCATAGGAAAGTCCAGCATTCCAAACTTTTGATGTGACGAATAGCTCCTCACGAGTTACCAAGCCTTCCTCAATTGCTGTGCGAATTCCTCGCCCAACACTTTCTTCATTGCGATATACTTGCGCTGTATCAATACTACGATAGCCCTTTTTAATAGCTGTTTTTACTGCCTCAGCCAAATCATCTCCTTCAGGTACTCGAAAGACACCATAGCCTACTAACGGCATTACTAAGCCATTATTCAATGTTACATTCTCCATGTTTCTATTCACTCCAATCTTGTTTACTATACAAGCATAAGTAGCTTCCTCAAAATTTCTTTGATAACCAGACTGTTCTAGAATTCCTTAGTGAGAATCGCAAGTTGTAAAACGTCTATCTTGAAATTTATATCTATATCCTAATACCTGTTAACGAAAAAAGGCAAAGGAAAAGACTGTTCACTTAATGTAAACAGTCTTTCTTCATTTAATCACGTTTTTCATCGATACCTTTTGGTGCATTATGATTGAAGTCCGTGCCCTCTTTTGGTAAATCACCAGTTGTTGGATTTGGTTCTTTGCTAAGCAATTCCTTTTTAACAGTTGGCTCACCAACGATATCTAAAGTTGGTTTAGTTTCAGCTTTAGGAGCTTTTTCCTCAATTACCTCAACAGCCTCTGGTTCTGGTAAGACGCCGTGATCACGCAAATGTTCGATTTCTTGCGCATTCAATGTTTCTTTTTCCATCAAAGTATTGGCAATTAAATCAAGTAATTGGCGTTTTTCCGTTAAGATACGCTTAGTGCGCTCATATTGAGAATCGATAATTTTTTGCATTTCTTTATCAATCTCATAAGCAATTGAATCCGAGTAGTTTTGATCTGAATTAAAATCACGACCAAGGAATACATTACCACCCTGACTTGAACCAAACTGCATCGCACCAAGATTCTCACTCATACCATATTCAGTTACCATAGCACGCGCAATACTTGTCACCTTTTGGAAGTCGTTATGTGCACCGGTAGAAACTTCACCAAGCACAATTTCCTCAGCGACACGACCACCCAATAGTCCAGCAATGCGGTCTAACAATTCTTGTTTTGTTGTAAAGAAGCGTTCTTCCTTAGGTAACATAATCGCGTAGCCTCCTGCTTGACCACGAGGAACGATTGTTACTTTGTGTACTGTATCCGCTTCATCTAGTTCTAAACCAACGACTACGTGACCAGCTTCATGGAAGGATACAAGCTTTTTCTCTTTTGCAGAATATACACGACTAGCTTTAGCTGGACCAGCGATTACTCGGTCAGATGCTTCATCGATATCTGCCATATTAATTGTACGTTTGCTTTTACGCGCTGCTACAAGTGCAGCCTCATTTAACAAGTTTTCTAAGTCAGCGCCTGAGAAACCTGGTGTACGCTGAGCAACAGCTGCTAAATCAACTGAGTCCGCTAAAGGTTTGTTGCGTGCATGTACCTTAAGAATTGCTTCACGCCCTTTTACATCAGGATGACCGACTGTAATTTGACGGTCAAAACGACCTGGACGTAATAACGCTTTATCTAAAATATCTGGTCGGTTTGTTGCTGCGATAATAATAATACCTTCATTCGCGCCGAAGCCATCCATCTCAACCAGTAATTGGTTAAGCGTTTGTTCACGCTCATCATGGCCACCACCAAGACCCGCGCCACGTTGACGACCTACTGCATCAATCTCATCGATAAAGATAATACACGGAGCGTTCTTTTTCGCATTTTCAAATAAATCACGAACACGAGATGCACCGACACCGACAAACATCTCTACGAAGTCAGAACCTGAAATCGAGAAGAACGGTACGCCTGCCTCACCCGCTACTGCTCGTGCAAGCAATGTTTTACCTGTACCTGGAGGACCTACAAGTAAGATACCTTTTGGAATACGTGCACCGATTTCAGTGAATTTGCGGTGGTCTTTTAGGAAATCTACCACTTCTACAAGTTCTGCTTTCTCTTCATCAGCACCCGCCACATCTGTAAAACGAACTTTTTTCTTTTGATCATCGTATAGCTTTGCTTTGCTTTTACCAAAGCTCATTACTTTATTGCCGCCACCTTGCGATTGACTCATCAGGAAGAAGAATAAGAAAATGATAATGATGAAAGGAATAATCCCTGTAAAGAATTGAATCCATCCACTTGTTTCTGGTGCTGTTAAATAGCTAATATTACTATTCTTCTCCTTAGCAGCCTCATCGATACGGGTCAATAAATCTTGGTTTTCACGAGGGATATTTGTTGTAAAGCGTTGGCCCTTCTCATAACCTTTCATCGTACCCTCAACGATATATACTTGTTTATCAGGTTGAATTGTAGCACTTGTTATTTCTTTCTTATCTAGAGCATCTTGAAACTCAGAATAAGTTAACTCTTTCGTTGGCGCATTTCCACCACTGAAAGTACCAAAAATACCGATAATCACTAGGAAAATCAGTAAATAAAATATGGTATATCGAAATATTCGATTCATCTCCAGCCTCCTCATTACAAACAGAAAAATTATAAGTAAAATCTTAACATATCATGATTTCATCATACAACGAAAAGCC
>Ga0213828_1002141_pt1 | contig 14915 bp, 10 predicted proteins | sample MC6MC0897MG_FD_180664 | JGI IMG/M metagenome (GOLD analysis project Ga0213828, IMG submission 180664) | Enriched soil aggregate microbial communities from Iowa State University, Ames, United States - MC6-MC0897-MG | ecosystem: Environmental > Terrestrial > Soil > Unclassified | place: USA: Iowa...
CTGCCCGTCGGGCGGCTGCGGATTAAATCAGTAGACACGGCTAAGCATGTAGTACCGACAGCGGAGTACTGGCGGACGGGGGTTCAAATCCCCCCGGCTCCACCAAATAATCATCTAAAGACGTCCATGGACGTCTTTTTTTGTGCCTGCGACCCAGCAAATACGCGGCTTCCAGCGCTTTTGAGGTCTTTTGAGAGTTTTTGAGTTCCAGCGGTTCGGGTATTCCAGACGGTACTCCAGTCCGTCCGGTGCTGATCTTTGGAATACCGAATCAGTGCCTGAGGACAATCTCATGCCTGCTCAGAACTTCCGCCTTTCCGATCGACAGCTCAAGGGAGTAAAACCCGCGTGCAAGGATTACGTCCTCACGGACGGTGACGGTTTGCAACTCCGCGTACGCAGCAACGGCTCGTTGCTGTGGAATTTCAACTACCGCGAACCGGTGACCAAGAAGCGCATCAACATCGGCTTCGGGACCTACCCCGAACTGTCGCTCGCGAACGCACGAAAGAAGGCAGTCGAAGCGCGCGACCTGCTCGCCCAAGGCATCGATCCGAAGGTGCAGCGCAATACGTTGAATGAAGCCAAACGCGCAGAAACGGAACATACCTTCGAGAACGTGGCCACCGCCTGGTTCGAACTCAAGAAGGACTCGGTCACCCCGGCCTACGCCGAGGACATTTGGCGGTCGCTCACGTTGCGTGTATTCCCCGACTTGAGAACGACACCACTCGCAAAAATCACCGCGCCGATGGTGATCGCATTGCTCCGCCCCATCGAGGCGAAAGGCAGCCTGGAGACAGTCAAGCGTCTCAGCCAGCGGCTAAACGAGATCATGACCTAAGGCGTAAACTCCGGCCTGATCTTCGCCAACCCGCTCACCGGCATCAGGGCAGTATTCAAGAAGCCCAAGAAAGAGAACATGGCTGCGCTTCCGCCCGAAGAGCTCCCCGAGCTCATGCTGGAGATCACGAACGCCAGCATCAAACGCACCACCCGCTGCCTGATCGAATGGCAGTTGCACACCATGACTCGCCCTGCCGAGGCGGCGACTACTCGCTGGGCAGACATCGACTTTGAAAGGCGTGTCTGGACTATCCCTCCGGAGCGGATGAAGAAGCGCCGCCCACACAGCATCCCGTTGAGCGATCACGCTGTCGCACTGCTGAAGTCACTGAAGACTCACAGCGGCCATCGCGAATACGTCCTTCCGGCTGACAGAAATCCGCGCACCCACGCCAATAGCCAGACCGCCAACATGGCGTTGAAACGCATGGGCTTCCAGGATCGGTTGGTCAGCCACGGCATGCGTTCGATGGCCAGCACCATCTTGAATGAACATGGATGGGACCCGGAGCTCATTGAGGTCGCACTGGCGCACGTCGACAAGGATGAGGTGCGCAGCGCCTACAACCGAGCCGACTATATCGAGCGCCGGCGCCCGATGATGGCTTGGTGGAGTGAGTACATCCAGAAAGCCGCCACCGGCAGCCTGCTTGCCTCAGCATACGGCCAAGTCAGAGACAAGAACGTGGTGCCGATACGCTAGCGCTATGCAGGCGCAACAACGGCAGCAACTGAGCGTTCAAGATTCAGGGCAGGCAGCCTCGCTTATCCGCTTCTCAGCGCGGGTCCATCCAAACAGGGCTGCAAAGCCGCCCTGTTTGGATGGACCTTACTTTGAACAGCTAAAAGCAACGACGTTGTCCGGGATTTACCACGGAATTCCACCAATGGATAACCGCTTTTCACGTCCCCATGAGTGCTGAATCTCGGCCCTTGACCGGGTTTATCCACAGGCGTAGAACTGGCCGTGCAAGCGCTGTCGATGACAGCAATCCAGGTGGCCCGAACCTTGAAGGTCACGCCGCTGCCGCGGTGGTTCTCCCCCCCAAATGGCGATTCGCATCCGGCAGCTCGCCCGGTCACCTCCCAGGTGATGGATGCCAACTACATTTCATGGCCCTCGTGCGCCAGACGACACTTCCTATTGCTCTGCCCTGCAGCAACCTATCCGCTTGGCCGAATCTTGCGCCAACCTGCTCCCGTCTCTTTCTCCTGGAAAGAGACGGGCGCTTCTAACACTGCTGTAGCCCTCATCGCACTTGGCTTTGCGGCAACTCCACTCGTGACAATCGGCGTGACAAACGCCGATGTCACCAGCAACAGCGCTGTAGATGATGGTGCCGCAGACCACGGAATGGACTGCACCTGACTGACAGTCAGGCATGCCCCGGTCATCGCATCGCTGTGTTCACCCGACTCAGGATCTCCAGGCGCTGGTCTCGTCAGCCAATGCTGCCTCCACCCGCCAACCGGTAACGGTGCTCAGGAGGCCAGATCATGAGATGCCCTTGCTCCCGGTCGTAAGGAGCCGCTAGTCCCGCGTTAGAGGACACCCCACAGGTCGCAGGGGCCTTGATCCCTGATAACACTCAGCATTCTTGGCGGGATGACGTGGGGCGAGGATCGGAAATCGGATGATGAGGTGACTGACATGGCATTGGTGGGTAGACGCGATGGTCGTAATTTGGGTTACGGCAGGCAATTGAGTTACGCAGGACCGCAGGCGCTGAAAGACATGTTTGGCGGTGGTCATTACGGCACGGTCAAAGCGCACGGTGATCGGTGGCAGGCATTCGTGAAATGGTGCCGCTCCGAACAGGGGCCTGGTATCAATGATGCCCGGCAGATTGATCGGAAGGTGCTGGCCGACTATACGGCGTATCTGCGCGACGTGGTTAGCCACGGTGACCTCGCCGTCAGCACCGCACAAAACCGCCTATCCAGCGTTAACAGGACCATGGCTGCGCTTCGCGGTGATCAGCATGTGAAGGTGTCCAGTCCGAGCAAGGCGTTAGGGATGCAGCGCTGCAACGTTCGCAAAACAGCACCTCAAGGGCAAGATCGTGGGCAGGTAAGGCAGATCGTCGATGCCTTGTCTAAAGGCCGGCAGTTAGGTGTAGCCGCGATTGTTCAACTGGCGCGGTCTACGGGGATGAGATTTCGTGAGGCGGTCTTGGCGGATTTGCCAAGGCTGTGTCGGGAGGCGGATCGCCTTGGAAAGATCAACATACAGGATGGGACAAAGGGAGGCCGGGCTGGAGCTTCGGCACCTCGTTGGATCGCGGTAGATGAGCAGATTCGAGACGCCTTGGCGTTTGCGGTCCTGGTGTCGCCGGAAGGCAGCCGCAATATGGTTGCGCCAAGCGAGAGCTATAAGGGCTTTGTACAGCGGATCGCCGGGCCGGCTAGGGACGTTCTGCATACGCACAATCTCAAAGGGTTTCATGAGCTGAGAGCGGCGTTTGCGTGTGAGCGTTATCAGCAGATCACTCAGCATCGGGCACCTGTTAACGGTGGGCAGTGCTGTGCCATAGATCGTTGTCTTGACCGTGAGGCTCGCATGCAGATCAGTCGAGAGCTGGGGCATGGGCGGATTGACGTAGTCGCTTCCTACATAGGGGGGCAGATATGACCAAGGCGTTTGATATGGAGGTGTTCCTGGCTGGCGTGCTGACTGGGTCGCATGCGACTCGGCAGCGGCATTTGCGGCAGGCGAAGGTCATCCAAGCTGCTATAGCTAAGCGATGGCACCGAGAGAATCCTTGGGCGTGGCAGCGGAAGCATTTGGAGTGGTTTCTCGCGTGTCACTTGGAGCAACGGACCGAACACACGCGATATTACTATCTGCTCACCATCAAATTGATTGCTCGACGCCTAAAGGCGTTATGGGTCTTCGGAATTTAAGGTGAGGGACCCTACCTGCGAATCGGGGCGCAATCGCCCTAACGCGAACGCTCGCGAAAATGCCGCAGTCGGCCAAAAGCGGACTCCTGCCATTTAAAAATGCACTTCGACGTCACTAATCAGCTACTAGCCAATGGCGCACATATTCGATGAAGCGGGCAGCCGGCGTTACTGCAGGGGTCCGTTTTGGGTTGAGATGAGCTGTGCAGGCGGTCGCTTTGAGTCCAGATTGTGGGAAAGCGACAGTCAGTGTATAAGCTTTTGCGTCTAGATCCTCTCGGGGACGATCATGAAGCGATTCATCCAAGGTGAAGATCGGACGCGGGTGACGCTGCATACCGGAATGCCTTGTCGATTTCCTAGCCAAAGACAAGTCAAGGGCCGTCGTGGATGGTTTCATCGCCAAACTCGACTTGAGGCACTTGCCTTGGAGGGTGTTGATCCTGCCGCCACGGGACTTCGACTTGCCATCCAGCGAGCTTGGTGAAGATTTGTCTCTATGGATACATTAGTCGCATTCATTCCAGCCTCCGAACTGAACGAGAGGCCCAGCGAGAAAGTCGAGCTTAGCGGTTCGAACCTGGAGGAGAAGGAGGAGGTTCCCGAGCTTGGAAGCTTCACGGTGGCGGAGCAAACGGTAAATAAGTGTCTAAAAAGGCTAGCATGGTGCTGTCCGAAAAGCCGCGCCATGTGGTGGAGTCTTGGTCAGAAGCCTAAATTACAGGTGCTTTGAAAAATAGCGAGACCAAGGAAGGTAGATTAACAAGTGAAAAAGGCCAAGAGAAATTGAATACCATTTCACCATATACCATTCGCTGTTTTAATCCTTTGACGAAGGGTAAAAAAGTTGAGGACTCCTACTCGCCTCTAGGCAAGATTGGGCAGTTCGATATGTATGAGATTTTCAAGTCGTACATCACCACCAAGGGTAGTGGGTATCACTTAGTTCAAGCCACCGAGCAAATTTACTCTTTATTCGGCTTCAAATTCAACGACACTACGCGAGAAATTCGAGGGATTATACGAGCTGGAAGCTACGGATCTAGAACCGATATTGTAAATATCAAAACCGGGAAAATTGATTTTAAGCGCCTGGAAGAAAATGCTGAAGTTTTGAATCATTACGTAAGGTTTTTTGTTCCTGCCGAACTTAACGAAGGTGTGATACTTCTGCACAACCAAAAAAATGTCGGCGTAAAGACACTGATTTGGGAACTCCTTCGAGAAGAATTCTCGCGGGTGACTGGCCGGGTTCTGCAGATGAACCCCCTCTCTTACGAAAAAGCTTTCGAGGAATGGAAGAAGGCCACCACTAAAGAGATAAAATTAATTCGCTTTAGTGGCATGAACACTGTAGAAGACCAAATTAAAAAACTTGGCCATGATGAGGCCGAACATGTCTATATTATCAAGGCATCTCGAAAAAACAATCTTGGCACGTTTGTTGATTACTTAACCCCTGGCACCGAACAAAATGCCACGGTAGAAATGCTCGCCCCCCTTTGCGCTGAAGTGAAGACAGTAGTAGAAATGCATGGCAGGAAGCGAACCTTTCGACTCGGCGGAAGTCAGAGTAGTCAGGTATGCGAGATTGATGTCGACGAGAAAAAAGTTACAATTATCGCGGGCAATCCTGATTTGAAAGAACTTGATGCATGGTCTAAGATACTGCTTAATGAATTTTTATTCACCATGTATCCTGGGATGGGTATAAAGGTATGAGTAGCAAAGTCAATATTAAGGATATAGTATTTGGCCATCTTGGCACGTTATCGAAGGTTGATGGCGGTTGGTCATGGTCAGATTTTTTGACATTTTGCCTTCTCCCTGTTGTTTTAAGTGCGGCAAGCATCGTTGTTGGATTTTCGCTAAATAAAGATGTCTCTTCACTTCTAGTTAACTTTGGCGCCATTTTTACCGCGCTTTTGCTTTCGGTTTTGGTTTTGGTCTATGACCAAGAAAGTAAGCTTGATGACAAGTATCAGCGCGATACGGAGCAAAAGCGTCCCGTTGACGCGTTCTATGCTGCCAAGAAAAAACTTCTCGACGAGCTTTATTACAATATAAGCTTTTCTATACTTTCTTCGTTGATTCTTATTGCTACATGCTTTGCTTTTTCGATGGCGGATAGTTTCGTTGACCCCAAGTCCACCTCGGTGTCAGTAGCAGTTGTCTTGTCAAAACTAGTTTTCACTCCGATTAGCGTCTTCGTTACGCTTAATTTGTTACTTACAATTGTCATGATCGTCAAGCGACTCCATTCTTTACTTCGACCGAAGTGACTGATGAGACAAAGAGCCCGCATGACATGGCAGTTCGTTTCTCCTATATGCGCCTCCCCCTAAAAAAGCCGCGCTTGGCGGCTACCTCAATTCTGAAAGAAATGGTTGAGGAATCGCATTGCTTTTACTGAGGTTTTCGGCGGGAAACACCCTCAATTGGAAAGCTCCAATCGGCCAGAAGCGGACAATAGATCTGGCGTAATACCCCACGACAGAATCATTTCAGCTTGTCCCCTTTCGAAGTCCATCGAAGTAGCTCGGCGACATACTGAGCTTGGAAGCGTTTCCGCACCTTGTCAGAGCGCATGTGCATGGATTGCATCAAATACTCGGAACTAAATCCGTAATCGCCTTTGCCGCACGATAGTTTCTGCATAGCCTGAGAAATGGACTCGATTGAGCATGCCAATTGACGACCTCCTTCACTTGAGGCCGCATTCCAAGCAAACCTGGGCGAGAACCGGAGCATGGTATGACAAGAAACGAGGTCAATTATGGCGTTTTTGAGCCGTGACTTGTGGGCGCTAGGCGTAAAATTTAGTTCGGGTGTGTACCACTGCCACTCATCCACGATATCGCCCGTCAATGGGTTTTTTAGCCCATAGAATGACTCGTGCGGTTGCTTCTCCAGAATTGCCTGTGCCGTCTCTGCATCCGTAAAGATACGCATACCTTTACCCATGGTTTCGTAAGATGCTGCGCGCGTTACGGCATCACCGACGATAAATGCTCCAATGGAGTGATTGACTTTATTGGGTTCGTGGATATCCCCATAGGCCAGCCCCCCTCGACATAGCAGGCCCGTTTTGACTGCCTCGTGCATGAGGTATCGTCCAGCTTGCACTAAGGATGATGGATTTTTTGACCAGAGGAATGCACAGTCCGACAATTGTGCCAGCTTCACAACAGAGTAATGTCGTTGAGTACGTAGGAGAACTTTACGGAAGGCCAAAAGAATTTGAGCAGCTAACAGCTGGTTTGGGTAGTTGCTATCCGCTGGAACCTTCCAGGGTTGGTACTCCTGCTCTGCCAGGCTCAGCCTCCCTCTCGTCAGAGCGCTGAAACCAAGCATGTCGACAAACAATACAGCTCCTTGAAAACTACGCATCCATGTACCTGATCAGTAAAGTCATAAAGTTTTAACCGCTCGATGCAGTTACAGTACTAGGCCGCCCCGAAGAAGCATGCAGGCGTGAGAATGGCAGCCCTAAGAGAACTCCGGTGCCTTCGGGGTGGGCTCCCAAAGGGTATATCGGATCAGTTGTTTGGGCTACCTTAGGTAACAGTATATTTTCTGTGTTCGTGGTAAGTGTCAGCTTTGGGTCGACTGCTGCCCTTAGCCATAGGCAGCAATCGGCTGATAGCCGCCTCTCGCGACGGTTTCCTTATTCAACGGCAAATTTCTTTGTCAGGAAACGGAAACGCGAAGGGTCTCGATCATACGGTTATTAGGCATTAAGGATCAGCAATAACCGGAGCGCGATACTAATCATGTTACGGTAATCTGGCCATTCATTAGCATAGGGAGAAGCCAGTCGCGGAGTTGTTTTAACTCCCGACTCTCTTTTTCGATAAGGTCTTGCTTTGAGAGTATTGACTTAACTCGTTCAGCATACAACTCGATCACCGACCTTTCCGGCAGAACAACTTTTATCATCTTGAGCGTGGTAGCAGAGACCTCTTTAAAGGTCGAGCCCGACGCAGATTGCATAATAGTTTTGAGAGATCCTTTTACGGTATAGTAGATAAATTCTGTTGAGTATCCTTTCGATGGAATAAAGGATTTGAAGCCCTGATTAGTAGTGACCTCATTCCTCGCTATAGCCATATACCCAATAGGTGCTCGTGAGCTAAGCAAGACAGTTCCTGCAGGGCACATTTTTAAAGATGCATCTCTCCTGCCTTTTAAAGATACGTCCTGGGCCCCATGGGAGATGAATTTATTTCCTTGGTTCGCAGAAAGGTCATTAGGTGTTATCCACGGCGTACCATTTGAGGTGAAGTTTTCAGGGTCTTTTGTTGATGGTGTGCTGCCACCCACTATCTGGCCAAGAGCCTCAAGTGTTCCGTCACCCCATCCCTCCGGAATTTCCCGTTTCAGGGTTGGGTTGTAGACCATTTTGCCGCCGGATGTTTTGTAGGGTTTGCCATTGGCGTCTGGGAAATCGAACTGTACAAACCAGTAGTCGTACAGGATTTTTGCCATCGCTTCCAGCTCGGCATTGATGCGGTTATTGAGTTCAATCTTTTCGTTTAAAAGATAAAGAAGATCACCAGCTTTAATTTGGTCATCAAAGTCAGGCAATAGAAGATGTAAATACGAAAATATTGCCTCATTCAAACTCGCTCTAAGTGTCATGACGGCGTTGTTTGTCATGGTTTTTCTGAACATTGGGCTTCTTAGATAGAAAGCCATAAATTTTGAGTATGTAATACCAGTTTGCGTAGGGCGAAGTCGCTTCAAAAATCCACTATATGAAGCGTCTGCGTAATCTTTGGTCGCCACACAGCTCATGGCGAGCTCGTCAACTACTTCACTAGTTCGAGTAAGGAAAATATCGCCACTCTTGATGGAGTAGATCTCTTTTTCTTTATCAGATGTGGCCATCAAATCGGTCAATTCATCTGGTACGAAATAATTATTGAATGTCACAGAGAATGACAAGAATGGACTGCCATGCCCGGCCTGCTCTTTTGTAGAGGATATCCCGGAAGACATTGTGTATAGATCACAAAACCGATACCTCTTCAGGTTACTCATACTTCAATCCCGCCAACTGCTTCTGAATTTTGGTTTCCAATTCATGAGAAAGGCCAAACAATCTGTTCAGACTGCTGGTAAATCCCTGCATTTTTTCTGAAAATTGTTCTGGAGTGATATCCACGTATTCGATTTTCACATCAAAATACTGACCTGCACTCAGGCTGTAATTTTTAGTTTCGATTTCCTCATAACTTACAGTCACGGAAAAATCTTCTACGGCCTCTCTGGAATTAAAGCTATCAATAATGCGCTGCTCTTCCTTCGGGCTGAGAACGGTCTTCTGATTTTTACCGTCCTTGATTTTTTCGCCAAGATTAGAAGCGTCAATCAGCACTACCTTGTCTTTGTTGCTGGCATCCATAAACAGGATGGAGACGTTAGTGCCGGTGGTGGCGAAGATATTAGAAGGCATGGAAACCACACCCGCCAGCATCTTGTGCTCAACCAGATATTGGCGGATACCCTTGTCGATACCCGATTGTGCGGTGATAAAGCCGGTGGGCACTACCACTGCAGCTTTACCGCCGGGTTTTAATGAGTGAATGATGTGCTGCAAGAACAACTGGTAAATCGCCATTTTGTCTTTCGCGGCTTTCGGCACGTTGGGAATACCGGCAAAGAAGCGTTGCTTGTTTTCCTTGCTGTCCAACGCATCGCGAAAATCGCTGAAGTCCAGTTTGAAGGGCGGGTTGGAGACGATGTAATCAAATTTTTTCAGGTCTTTGCCATTACGGTGATAGGGGTGCAACACAGTGTTACCCTGAATCACATTGGGGATGGAATGCACCAGATTGTTCAGAATTAGGTTCAGCCGCAGCAGGCTGGAGGATTTTTGCGAAATATCCTGGGTGTAAATGCTGCAACGATTTTCACCAATGGCATGGGCTACGTTCATCAGCAAGGTACCGGAACCGGCGGAGGGGTCGTATACGCTGACGTTGCGTATGTCGCTGCGGGTGGCCTGCGGCACTAAGATTTCCGCCATGATGCGCGCCACCGCATGGGGGGTGAAGTATTCGGCGTATTTACCACCTGAATTGCTGTTGTAATCCTTGATCAGGTATTCAAATAGGGTGGCATAGAAGTCGAATTTTTGGGTAAAGATACGCTCGAAGCTGAAGTCCACCAGCTTGTTGATAATGGCGCGGCAGAAATCATCACGCTTGGATTCGTCGGCGATGTATTGGCTAAGACGGTCAAACAGCACCACTTTTGCCCCTCGATCGGTTTTTACTGCGAATACGTCATTGTTGCTGGTGGCTAGATCCAGCAGGGTATCGTCAAACAGCTTGGCGAAATCAGCGGTAGCTTGCCGGTTGTAAAGGTAACTGATGAAGTGCTGCGGTTTCAGGCGAGCCGTGTCACCGCCCATCCGCCGCTGCAGCATTTCCAGTTCGGTTGTTGGCATCTTTGCCAGTGCGTCTCCCAAGTTGGCTTCGGCAACCAAGATAGGTTTGATTCGTTTCGCCTCGTAGGCAAATTTGTCGTTGAGAAATTTGTACAGAAATGCTTGGGTGATGATCTTGAATTCGTTGCCATCATTGCCCAAACCATAGTTGGCGCAAATGCTTTTCAGGCTGTCGATCAATGCCTTGGCTTTCTGTTGAAACTCAAACTCTACCACGAACGTGCTCCACTGTTGTATTCATTAAGGTATTCGGTGACGACCAAATGATTGATGTAGTCTGAGGTATCGGGATTAAGTTGTATTTGTTGCTCATCCAGGAATCGCACGATGACTCGTGGCATCATTTGTCGCTCAAAGTAGTTTTCATTGAGCAATATCTGATGGTTATTCAGCGCCTGTTCGTCGGCGTCCTGTTTTACCCCAGTAAGTGCCGCGAATATTTTGCGTTCTGACTCATTTATGTCGTTGTTACTATTTTGACGCTCTTGCAATCGCTTATGGATGCGGGTGTATTTGGCATCGCCCAGGTACTTCTGCCGAAGTTGGTTATTCTGGCGATTTAGCTCTTTTACACGCACATGTATTTTTTCCAGTGCGCCGATATTGGCGACCATTTCATCCTGGGTGACTTCGCTGAGGTTCTTTTTCTTGAACAAGCGTTCCAGCTCTTCCTTGAGACTGATGAACTGCGGGTCTTGCTGGTCAAAGTTGCTGGCCAGTGCCTCGCGGGTTTGGCGCAGGGTGCTCTTCAACTGGTCGGCCAGTACCAGTTCTTCTTCACCGATCTTGATGAATTTGAAGATGACATCCTCAAGGGCGACATTCAGCAGGTTAGTGGTGTACGCACCTTGCTCGATGCTTTCCTTGAGGTTGAGCATGTCCAGGTGGTTGCAGGTTTCCCGATACAGAATGTTCAGCTTGGCAAAATCCAGCTCATCAAGAGCGCCGTACTCGCCTTGCAGGCGGATCAGGTTATAGAGGATTCTGGCATTTTCCAGTGCCTTTTTCAGTGCCAGGATGGAGTGCCGATCTTGTATCTGGTTGATCTGGTCGGCAAAGACTTCGGCGTTTTCAATATCGAAGCGGAACAGCACATCTTTGATTTGCTCAATTTCCTGCTGAATTTCTTCGCGGGATTTGAACAGCTTGGAGTAGTGCTCCATTTCATCGCCGAGTTCATCGTTCAACTCTTTTAGGTAGCGTTGATTGGTTGCCTCGAACTCTTTGCTGATGTCGGCAAAGTCCACCACGTAGGCATAACGGAAATCCTTGTAGGTGCGGTTGACTCGGGTTAACGCCTGCAGCAGGTTGTGTTTGCGAATCACCCGGCCCAGATACAGCTTTTTCAGGCGCTTGGCATCAAAGCCGGTGAGGAGCATGTTGTAGACGAACAGGAGGTCTATTTTTCCTGCCTTGAAGTCTTCCACCCAGTCTTTGCGTTCTTCCTTGGTGCCGATGTCGTGCAGGATCAGCGCTGCGCTTTTGACCTTGTTATCCAGCCTGACTCTGGCGGCATAGCTGTTTGGTTTGGCGGCAGCAATCAGGATTTGTGCGGAGTCCTTGACTTCATAAGGTGCTCTGGACGTTTGTGCATAGACCGCGTTGAAGATGTCGAACATCTGCTTGGCTTGTTCCGAGCTGTCGCAGATCACCAGGCCGCCAATGCTGGCATCGTTAAGCGTGCCCCGGCTTTTTTCAAAGTCGGTGACGATGTAGTCCAGCATCGGCTCGACAAAACTTGCATGGGCATAGATGAGCGTGCGGTCTACGTCGCCCATTTTGACTTCCACGTCTTCCAGCGCCTGTTGCAGCACCATTTTGTAGTTAGTGGCGATCTCTTCCCGGATCAGGCGTAGCGTGTAACCGTCGGCAATGGAAGCGTTGTAATAGTATTTGTGGATGTAGTCGCCAAAAAGCGCCCGCGAGTTGTAGTCGTCGCCCAGCAGTGGTGTGCCAGTAAGACCGATCTTGATGGCGTTGGTGTCCGACTGGCTCAGGTTGGCAAGGAAACTGCCCTTGGGGTTGTAGCTGCGGTGTACTTCATCGAGAAAGTACACGCGCTGGATGGCGACGTCGTAGTCATTGGTCGAAACGACATCCGGGTCGTCCTTGAATTTATGGATGTTGACCACGGTGATTTCCGGTTTGCCCGAATGGTTGTGGATCACCTGGGTTGCCTTGATGGCACGGGTAAAGGCTTCGCGCGAATCGATGGTGTAAACCGTCAGGCCGCGTGCGATGAATTCCCGCTGCGCTTGTTGCAGTAGATCAAGCCGATCGACGATGAAGTAGAACTTGGGAACGATCTGCCGCTTTTGAAAATGGTCGGTCAGAAAGCGAACGTTGTAGAAGGTCAGTGCGGTTTTGCCGCTGCCCTGGGTATGCCAGATAATCCCCTTCTTGATACCGTTATCGAGTGTTCTTTCGATGGCCTTGGTGGCGAATAGCTGCGGGTAACGCATGATGTGCTTGTGCAGCCCGTCAGCCTCCGACACATAGGCGAGCGCGTAACGCAGGATAAATGCCAGCCGCTCTTTGCCAAGCAATGAGGTGCAGATACGGTTGGTTGGCCGGTTCGGGTCTTTGTTGGTCTGGAACTCGGGATTGTTACGGATCACTTCGAGGTTGTTGTCTTTCAATACCCTGATCTCTTCCGCTTCCGGCAGCGGCTTGAGCAGGGCCGTCAGGTTCAGTACTTCTTCTTCGCGAAAGTAGTTGAAGACCGGCTTATGGTAGGAGCTGCTGGCATAGAAGGCACCTTGTACAGGCTCCGGGTCGCCGTTGTCGTACTCCATGTTGTTGGAGAAGATCATGAACTGGGTGATGTTGGCAAAGCGTCTGAATTTGGGGTTTTGAAAGCGCTTGTTGATGCGATCACGCTCGGCCAGTATGCCCTCCCGATTGTTGGGCTTTTTCACCTCAATAAAGATCAGGGGCATGCCGTTGATCAGCAAGGTGATGTCTGGCCGGAATTCTTCATCGCCATTCTGGCAGGTCAGTTCCGTGACGACATGAAAGCTGTTGTTGTTGAAATTTTCGAAATCAATCAGTCGGATATTGGAGCGAGCGCTCAGGCGTTCAAAGAAAGCGCGGCCGAGGTCTTCGTTATCCAGCAGCAGTTTGGTGTCTTCCAGCAGGCGATGCACATCATCCGGTTTGATGCCTGGGTTGATTTCGCTTATGGCGGCAAAAAAAAGCGTTGGGAAGATATTCGTATTCTGATCCCAGGTTTGATCCTTGATTGACAAGTACTGATAGCCCAGCCGCATCAGATGGAGGATGACTGGGATTTTGACTCGGGTGTCTTCATTGAACTTCATTCTTAGTCCCTATTTTTTACGCCGTGCGACGCCATTTCGCGCCAAGCCCTTTGCCTGTCGATTCGATCAACTCCTCCGATTTCATTGCCGGCAGCCCCCAGCAGCACCACGTCCCGGCTGACGCCTGGGCAGGTTTCCTCGATCTCCGAAATAGAAAACGGCAGGGCTCGATCCAGGATTTCCGCGCGAACCCGGTGGCCTTTGCAACCTCGAAAACGCTCAATGATGCCGACGCTCTTCAAACTCGCGGTAGGCCCGCAGCAGAGCTCACCGGAAGTAGTCGAGCCAGAGTTTGACGTCGTGTTGCCCTTGATGCCAGCCCTGTGAGCTTGCTTCCAGTGTCTCGTATAGCCTTCCTTGGCGTCCTCGAAGATGCGCTGTAGGCTGATATAGCGACCCACGGCGTAGTCGAGTTGGTAAAGCAGCACAGACTCAGCAAGCGAGAGATGCGGCCATTGCCGTCTTGGAAGGTGTAAATACATAGGAGGTCAAGTATCGCCAGCGGTATTAGCCCCAGTGGGTCGGCCAGGTGCTGATCCAGTAGCGAGTCAAGTCGGCCACGGCCATCGGCGTCAAATGAGCGGCTACTGGCTGGACGCGCGGCCGTGACGTGCCGTCCGGAGAGGTGTTCGATGATATCATTTTTTGGCAGCTTTCCAGCGTCCGCCGGGCAGCGGCATGCACCGATACATCATGCTGTGCAGTTACAGCGCCGCGCCTTCGTTGAAGGTCATGTGTGCGGCCGATTCGTGGATCAACGCCAGGGCATCGCGGTAGCCGGCGATCTGCTCTTCGAAGCGACTCTTCGGGCTGCATTGCGGATCCAGAGACTTCGGTCGTGAGGACGCGACAACAACACCTTCCAATCGGTTGCATGTCTTGCTGAATTGGACCAAGGCGATCTGGCGCAGGCCATTAAGGGCTTCGGGGGACTGCGACGTATAACTGTTGCTTGCCCTGATACACTGTTACTGCCACCAAGCCTGAGCACTCAATCTTCTCACTGGGGAGAAATGGTAGCACTGCAGCATTCCAGCTGGTATTCCAGCCGATCAGTAAAACCAGAGTTATTGTATTAAAAACAATACATTACGGATCTAATTCAACTTACCCCGGCCCACCAAACACGTAAAAGGCGCCTGGTAACCCAGGTGCCTTTTTTATACCCGCGCGCTTTGCAATGCCGCCGCCCCCTGCTCCGGAATCGGCCGCACCAGCAGTACCCCCACCACTACCGCAAATATCAGCGCCACCACCCCCGCCGTCACCAACACCGCCTCAAATCCCCCCGCAAACGCTTCCCGCGCCAACGGCGCCACCACCTCACGCAACCCCGGCTCAAGCAACGACAACGCAGCCTGCAAATCCCCCGCCGCAACCCCAGTAGCCAT
>Ga0213828_1002147_pt1 | contig 14871 bp, 15 predicted proteins | sample MC6MC0897MG_FD_180664 | JGI IMG/M metagenome (GOLD analysis project Ga0213828, IMG submission 180664) | Enriched soil aggregate microbial communities from Iowa State University, Ames, United States - MC6-MC0897-MG | ecosystem: Environmental > Terrestrial > Soil > Unclassified | place: USA: Iowa...
GCCGGCTATCGCTGTAGGCGAACATCAGGTAGTGGGAAACATTCATCAGCGCGAACTCCATCGGCACGATGCCTTCGCTGATGGCGCGGGAAAGGGATTTGCCTTGGGGAAGATCGAAGACGTGGGGTGGATCGGGGACCAGTTTTTTCATGACAGCTCCGTGTTGGCTGTGTTGTCCCCCTTCTGCTTCCACGCATTAGGGTGGCAACTGTACGCGGGGTGGAAGACCAGGCACACGGTAGACCCGGCAGGTACGAATACCTCCCGCGCACAGCCGCCATAAATGACAACTGTCCCGTGTGCCGCCCAGGCTTCCACACCCGATCGCTGAACTGACAGCGACCGCGAAAGCCTAGTGGGCAAGGTTGACCGGGACAATCAGACGGGAGTCGACGGAGATCGTAGGATAATTCGCGGTAATTATCCCGCAAGTAGGCGCTTTCTTAGACTTTTATCGGACCTCTCTTAAAAGTGCGCACTCTGATCGTGGGTTCGCTGTAATCGGGGCATCTGGCTTCACACCAAAGCCCGTACATACGCACTCAAAAATAACCCCGCGCCAAACACAAAATGCGTAACCAGGCTCTTCAGGCAGTTACGCGCAGGTGTCGGCGTTCTGGACGCAAAGAACCCCGCCCCCATCGCCGGCTGCATGAAGCACAGCGGTGCCACGACTGTCCCCACACCCACAAGTACTGCTGGCAAAAGAGTAGGTGACCGCAACCAGCTCTCCCCTGCGATCACAACCAGCAGCAACGCGAAAAGCACGCCGATGGCGTAATGAATCACCCATCCCCACACCAGCTCATATCGCACCGGTTCGGCCTTGGCAATCGCTTGATGCCGTACGCGCCCGTTGAGCAAATGCCCCGCCCAACGCCCGACCATGGCGAAGTTCAGTGTGGCCACACCCAGCCGCCTCAGCAGCAACCCCCACAGGTCCATCACTACCGTGGCACCGATGCCAATCGGCAAAGCAGCTAGAAACATCGCAGTAAACGTCATTGAACAAGCCCTCGAAGGTTGACGGTCAATACCCATGCCGCGCAGCATAGAAGTTGAAGTCAACTTCAAGTCAAGGACCCGAATGGACATTGCCGACGTCGCAAAACGCACAGGCGTACCCGCATCGACACTGCGTTACTACGAGAAGAAAGGCTTGCTCAAGTCGCTGGCCGGGCGCGGCCAGCGGCGGCAGTTTGCGGCTGATGTGGCAGACCGGCTGGCTCTGATCTCCCTAGGGCAGGCTGCGGGATTTTCGCTGGATGAAGTGGGGGCGATGCTGGTGGACCTGCAGGTCGACCGGCAGATGCTGATCGCCAAGGCGGACGAGCTGGATGCGCGAATCAGGCGGTTGCAAGCGATGAGCAAGGGATTGCGGCATGCGGCGCAGTGCCCGGAGGAGGATCATCTGGCATGCCCGAAATTCCAGCGGCTGATGAAGCTGTCGGCGGCAGGGGCATTGGGCGAAAAGCAGGCAAGAACGAAGGCGTTCGTTGCAGACTGATGTTTTCCGACCCCAGAAATGGAGGCGGCCCCACCAGCCACACCCCGGCACTCGATGTTCCCGCTATGGCTGCTCCCTTCCGGGCCTGACCAGGTCGCATGCGAGCATGCTCGGGAATCAATGCGGGCCTTATGGGGCAAGGGTTTCAGGCTGATGGGGTAGCAGACGCTCTACCCGTGCAGACACTCAGCACGGTCGCTCAAAACTTGGGGTGTAGCCAGCACTGTCACACTTTGCTGTCACACTTTGGTGTCACACCCATGGCCTATCTGATCAGACGCAAAGCCGTCTATTACCTGAATCTCAAGCTACCCAAGCACCTCTTCCCGAGGTGTCACACTTTGCGTTTGAGCCTGAACATCAGGCACCGGCAGAGCGCCCTGTTCCTCGCTGCATCCATCGTCCAACGGCTACACGGCCACCTCAGCGAGCACCCTCTAACAGACCTTCAGACGCTTCGTGGATTATGTTCACAGTGGCGGGACTCAGCCCCAACACCAGCCATTCCCGTAGCACCACGTGCGACTTTGAATGCCCCAGTGAAAGTCGGAAGCGACAGCCCAACCCTCGCCACTCTATCGAGGCTCTATATAGAAGAAGGGAAACGCGGCGGCACATGGCGGCAAGTCAGTGCGGATGAAGTCGAGCGTGCTTTATCTGACCTGTTCGAGCTGATGGGTGACATGCCTGCTCTGGCCTTCGATGCCCAGCAAGCACGCCTGCTGAAAGAACGACTCAGCCGCTGCCCCCAGTACTTCGGCCTACGGCCTGAGTTCAAGGGCAAGACACTGAAGCAAGTGGTCGAGTCAGGCAGCATGTACAAGACCATCACTGCCGTCACCGTGAACAACCGGCTACGCAAGCTGACCGCCTTCATGAACTGGTGCAAGGCCAACTGCTATATAGAAGCGAACCCGCTAGCCGGCATGAAGGTGATGACGGGATCAGCGAAGGAAGCACGCCTGTCATTTGACCGCCGCGATCTGGCAGCCCTGCTGGACCATGAGGCGCTGCGAAAGGAAGCACGCAAGCACCCATGGCGCTACTGGCTGCCATTAATGGGAAGGGCGACCGGGGCACGACTGGAAGAGCTGTGCCAGTTGCGGGTTGATGACTTCACTGAGCAACAAGGGATTCAGTGCATCCGCATTGATGACAGCCGCGAAGGCCAGAACCTGAAGAACGCCAGCAGTCGTCGCATCCTACCTATACACCCTGCCCTATTGGACCTAGGCCTGCTTCTATACATCGAGTCAGTCAGAGCCAGTGGTGCTGATCGGGTGTTCCCGGAGCTGGAAGCAGTGCGGGGGAAGCTGGGCCATGCTCCATCGAAGTGGTTCGGTCGTTACAAAACCAAGCTTGGCATCACCGATCCCCGCAAAACCTTTCACAGCTTCCGCCATACGCTCATTGATGACTTGCGAGACGCAGGGGTGCAGGACTCACTGATCAAGCGTATCGCTGGCCATGAAGATGGGGCTGTCACATTCAGCATTTACGGAAGCCGAAGCCCACTGAAGGCGATGCTCGACGCAATGGAACACATCAACCTGTAGGCGAATTCTCTTCAGGGTGGGCATCAGTGCCGCGTCAAAGGCTGGTGCCCAAGTGAGTACTACTGATAGTCAGTGACGGTCTGGAACAACGAATCAGCCAAGATCCGCAGACGCTCGACTTCATCAGGACGCGCACCATTACGCTGTGCCTCGTGATAACGCCGTTGGGCGTCTATCGCTTGCTGGATCAGCGTCACCCCTGCAAGCGTCATCCCTTCTAGAGTTCGCTTCAAACTAGCTACCTATACCCGCTCAGTTCCCAAATATAAGCCAGCAGGAAAGAACGGTCGCCTAGTTAAGTACTACGTGTTCCGTGGTGATAAGGGCAAGCGTGATTCGTTCCGCGTTCTGGAACGTATGACGGCCAGCCAGGCTGACGCAATCGCTGCTCGATGGCGTGAGCTGGAAGAGCAGGCGGCCCAGGTAGCCGCCTCGATGCTGACCACCCGTGTAACCCACACGCCACAGGCCGACCAGGTTGCCGAGGCGATCCGAGTGTTACCGGTTACGCGGATTGTCAGTCCTGGGGCTGGTGAGCTGACTATGAGTAGCATTGAGATTGCCGCATTGACTCGTAAGGACATCGGCAATGTTCACCGGGACATCCGGGGCATGCTGGAGGCCCTGAGAGGGGAAGATGATTCAGTTTTGAATCATGTGGAGAGCGTCACCGATGCCCGTGGCTACACCACGGAATTCAAGCTCCGTCGCCGTGAAACCGATATTCTGCTGACTGGTTACAGCATTCCAATGCGTGCAGCAGTTATCGACCGCTGGCACCAGTTGGAAGCACAGGTGGCCAAGCCAGCAGCGAACTTGAGTGATGCGGCACAGTTGCGGGGCCTGCTACTGGGTTACACCGAACAGGTGATGCAGCTGGAACACAAGGTGGGTATCCAGGCAGCGAAGATTGCTGAAGATGCACCAAAGGCTAAGTTCCACGATAAGGTTGCCGACTCGGAAGGTCTGAAGCCAGTGGCTGAAGTTGCGAAGATCCTTGGTACTGGTGAGAAACGCCTGTTCAAGTACCTTCGTAAACACAAGATCCTGATCAGCGATGGTGCAACACGCAACACACCATATCAGCCGTTCTTGGACAGTGGCCGTATGGATGTCAAATGCACTGACTATATTGTGCCTGAGACTGGCAAGGTCAAGATTCATTCGCAACCGTTGTTCACCGGTAAGGGCTTGATTTGGATTCAACAATTTATCGAGGAACATGGTCGGGTGGGTCTGTAATGATTGATTTCATCTTGGCTAAATGGATGGCCATTGCAATTGCTTACGGCATCATCTATGCCACATACGTGATCTACGCACTGTTCGCCCTGCGATTCAAACGACAAGAACAAGGTCGCCGGGTAACAGATGATGACTTCTATGAAGTATTGGGCGAAGCCCTGATTGGCCCGGTGTTGTTGCCGTACCGCGTGATGAAGAACTTCTTCAGCGGTATCAAAGGTGCGATCTTGGGTATGGTCAATGCTGGGCTGCCTAAGCCGGGGAGCGCCTGATGTGCCCTGTAATTGACACAATGGCAATTAATGGGTATTAAACAAAACCTCTTGACATATACCGATTGGGCTGTAATATCGCCACACCTGTCCATAGCAGGCACCCGCAACACCTCACCTTAGTCCAACACTTCTCGCTTGCTCAAGTCAATAGGCCACTGAGCAGAGCGGGCTTCGTGCTGCCCGGAATAAGGACCAATCGTTCCCGACAACTATACGCCGGAACACACCGAGGACTTGCACACGAAAAAAATAATACAAAGAGCAAATTAAATATGAAACAACAGCAACCTGACAATAGCGCCTCGAAAATTCTCTCCCAAGCGGAACTAGAAGCACTTGATGCACGAATCGGGGCCAACGCTGATAGATGGCTCAAAGATCACGCACCAACGAACGTGAGCAAAGCCAAGCGTACACCCAAAAACAATCGTGGACCGAAGCCGCGAGTAGTTGAAAATCCATTCTATGGGTTCATTGGCTGTACAACGTGCTGGGGCCGCTACCCAGTGTTTGCATTGGACGCTATCGAAGGGATCGCACGCTTAGACTGGCATAGCCGTGGTATCGGCGACAGTGGAAAGTCCATGCCCTTGTCTGTAAGCAATCTCACGGTGATTCTGGAAAACTTACCTATAATCACCAACGAAGCAATAGAAGATCTGCTGCAACTGGGGGAAAGGCACGCCCGGCGTTATTTCAAAGCGATTGAGTTGATCATTCCATGGATGATGAAGAGTCGCCCGCAGTCTCTTATAAATGAAATGGGTGGCATCGAGCCTGACCCGAATCCTTGTGATTGGGAAGATTTGGACGACGCTCGGACACCGAGTGCAGAAGAGCTGGCAAAGCTGCACCACGACCTTCGCACCCTGACTGAATACAATGCGGCTGAAGAGTGCGAGTGGGTTTACCCAACCTGCCAAACCACAGCGACAATCGTAGCGTTCCCAGCTTGCCATCAGCGTCGGCACCCCAAGAAGCAGGCCGTGATGCGGATGCTGGCACAACACCAGGCGGTTAAGGCCATTGAGCGGTTGACTGGCGTATCGGCAAAGACCATCAGAAAGTGGCGAGACGAGGTGCAGACCCTACAAGATAGGCTGCAAGTCGCGTAAGCGGCCTTCTCACAGGGGGGAGTAATACGGCCGCATGTATCTGAAGGCAATCACCAAAGCAGAGACTTGAAACCGTTTACCTATATGAACTTATCATCGTGGCGCCCACGCCACAGCAGGACGACCTGTGCCTGAAGCACGGATAACATTCTATTCAGCAGGGGAAGAAAGGGGCAAACCCTTCCCCGCTTTTGATCTTGCTTCTAACTCTACACTCATCGTCTGCAGCACGACCTAGTAACGGTACGTTACAACCAACACTACAGCTCAAGCTTAGAGGACTGGGGGCTCTCGCCTCTGCCCCCACTTTATTAATTACCATACTTTAAGAGAAGTTATAACTCTATAAGTTAGAAGCAGAGTGGTGCACCAGCACCCACCCATCACCCGTGCTTAAAACTTCAGATCAGTGCCGTGACGAGCCGTCACACATTAACACCCACTGTGCAGGCCGATAACACTATAGAGCCAGCCACTGCCCTACCACACACTCTGGCACTATGGGCAAGACACCACCGCCACCCGCACTATCGGGCATATGACCATAACTCTAATGCCAGACATCAACATGCGAGACACACCACAAGAGCACCTTGAAAATAAAGTTTCAAAATAGGGCCAAAAACACTTGACACCCATACCAGCATGTTAAACTAGGTATTAGTTGAGCGAGACTGGCCACCAGCTCTCATCATTGCCTGCAACGGGCAGTAGCGTACAGACAAATAGTACGCAGCCTGACAACTTAATTGAAGCCTAGCCCGAAGCTCACAATGAGTGACGGGTTTTCTATTGCTTCAAAGAAACACCTACACAAACAAGAGTACACATATGAAAAAGAGTTACCCATTGCAGCGGAAGTCTTGCGACCACTGCAACAAGACCTACTACAGTCGGTCACACCGTTCCCGCTGGTGCAGCTCGGTCTGCCAGACGAGAAACCACAGAGCAAATAATGCAATCAGCCAAGAGCAGCTAGAACAACAGTATCTCGCTCAGGAAGCAACAACCAATGAAACAGAACCCCAGGAAACATCTCAACAATGAATGACACAGAATACACATACGGTGAAAAAGTAATCGAGTTCTTCAAGCACGATGAAGCAGAGCTAAGCCAGCTGATAGAGCAAAAGGTGGCACGCTACAACGCCAATGCTCAAGGGCTGTACTTTAAAGACCCCGCTGCCAATATCGAGTGGGTGTGCAAGAAGCCTCTTCATCTCGCCCTGCTCGACTTACAGGAAGAATGGCGAAAGGGCTACACCCTCGTCAACGCCCGATACGACACACTCGACTTCAAAGCCCAGCTGCGAAAGCCAGACAAGGTGATTAAGTCTGAGCTTCGTACGCTAACTGAGCAAGCACGAGCCGACTACAACAAACTTCGATATGAGCGGAATGCAGCGGAAACAGCTCGCCAAGTTGACATCACACTGTCTATTAATCGTCGCCGTGAAAAGAAAGCCCTAGCCGCCACCAAAGTAGCCACAGCAGAAGCTGAAGCCGCAGCAGCCGAGGCGATGGCACTGGCAAAGATCCAACAAGACCTACTAGATGAAGAAACAGCGCTGGCTGATCTAGTACGCGCCTACTCAAAATCACAAGGGGCGAGCTAATCGCCCTACATACCTGGAAACACCCTTGAACTTTTTCGCAGTACATAAGCAGTCGAACACTATTCAACGTGCTATCTCTTCTAGCTTTACCCCAATCAACACACACGAAACTGCCTTCTATCCAGCAAGCGATGGCCGACTAAATCAGTATTACGCCAGACTAGAATACGACACCCCTATCGACATCTATTCAATCATCCCCAAGCCAAAGACTTCAGAGATCCTGCCGTTGACACCAGATGGCAAGATCGCACTTAGGGACTATGTACTGAAGCATCGCCAGCATGAGACAACCGAAGCAATGGCATCAGCATGGCGGGTGTCAGAGCGGACCATCAGAGACATCTTATCCAAGCTTACCACCCCCCTACCCTTGGCTACCCTACAGGGCTAGGGGGTGGTGGCCTTCTGGAAGCCGCGTATATAGGGGCTTGTAGAAGTGCTGTCGGACGGATCTGAGATACTAGCCACCGCCTGACACAACCCCGCTTGCATCATCACCAACAGCGATGACAGTTGATGACACCGGTTTATAGCCGCGAGCAAGCACGCTCTGATCTCCCATCACTAGCAGCGGAATACAAACTAAGTGCACGAACCCCCAATTAACGCCTTCTCGAAAGTTACCGACTTTTTACAAACAAGCAACACACTAGTTGTCGACTTTTTAGAAATCATTTTGGCAACTTAATAAGCAGCCAGAAAACAAGCACCAGCTTAGTGCCAGAGAAAACATTAGTTAGTGTAAGAGTTTTCATCCAAAAGAAATAAATTGCGAACATCAGACGAAAAAAAGTTTTACGGAATTGCTTGACAGGATCGTGAGCAGGCCGCTAGCTTGGAAAGAAACCGGCACCCAAGGAGCTGAGAAGTGGATATCCGAAAGCCAGAGCTGAGTGCTCACGAAGATGATTGGAAGGAGTATGCTAAAGCTGGATGCGAGTTCATCAAGTCCAAGCTAGCCTTATTCCTCACAAAGCGCTTAGGCGGAAAAAGGAAGCGCCAAGAAATAGCACTAAACACGGGAGGTGGCCGCATTGTCCGTGCCCTTGGCGCTAACTACGACTTGTACCTTCGTCTCTTCCCAAGAACAGAAACTGGCTGGCCCCGTGAAACTATTGTTATCGCAGGGGTAAGATTTGATGAGCAACGGAAAGGACACGGCAGAGAGCTACTGAAGCTACTAATCAAACTTGCACCAGTAGTTGGCTACCAACACATAGGGATAGAAACCACCAATCACAGATCGGCCCCTTTTGCAGAGCGGTGCGGACTTCAGTTCACGGGCAGAGGTAGTGACTATATTGGCTCGGTAGCCGATATCCAACAAGCGCTTCGCTAGAACTAAGCTAAGCTGCCCAGCGGCCGCTAAGCATTTACCGCAAACACTACTTGCCATGACATCTCGTAACAACTGGATATAGTGCACTGTGTTCAATGTAGACTGCTGTCTGGACAAGCAACAGGATTTCCAACTTTTCCAACAGCCGCTGAAGAACCAACGGAAAACTATCGCCATAACTAATCGAGTTGACTACGCCTCAGAGCCGTCTGGATGCCGCTACACGCCTATAACCCAGTGTTTACGGGGACTTGCACTATACGGGGTTAAGCGAACAGTCGCTTTCCCGCGTATCTTGCAAGATTTGTATGGAAATAGCGCCAGCCACCGTTATCACCCGAACTCAAATTGGAGTCGGGGTGTCATTTCTGGAAATGAGCCAATCTATCAGCCCGCCTATGTGCGGGCTTTTTCGTGTGTGCTGAAAGGTAGCCTGTTTAACGTGACCAGTCGGGGCGGACCTACTATTTGGCTATAGTTATCCGGGATGGTAATAAAAAGCCGCCCGAGCCTATCAATCATCGGTTGAAACAAAGCCAAACGATAGGTTATCATTTGACTTTCAAGATTCAGGACAAAGGATAAACTGATGATCAAAGCCCATCTCTACCTTCGTGCTTCGACTAATGATCAGGACGCAGAACGAGCGAAACAGTCTTTGCTGGACTTCGCCCTGGGTAAAGGTCTGGAAGTGGCAGCCGTGTATGCCGAGAACATCAGCGGAACCAAACTGGAACGCCCTGAGCTGTCCCGTCTGCTGGCTTCAGCTACAGCTGGTGATGTGCTGCTGGTGGAATCAGTAGATCGCCTGTCTCGCCTTTCTCAAGCCGACTGGAAGCAGCTGAAGCACATCATTGAATCGAAGGGCCTACGGCTCGTGGTGCAGGATCTAGAAACTACCCACCAGCTTGCCGACCAAACAATTGCTGGCCAGATCATGGATGTAATCAACGGTATGCTGATTGATCTGATGGCCACTATGGCCCGCCTCGATCAAGAAAAGCGTGTAGAGCGTATCAAACAGGGGCTGGACAACAAGCGTGCCCGTGGCGAGAAGGTGGGTGGCAAGGGCCGTAACCAGAAGAAGTGGGATCAGGTGGCAAGCCTGCTCAAGCGTAATGGCAACACAATGGAAGAGATAGCCAAGCTGGCTGATGTGGGGATCGCTACCGTCTACAGGGTCAAGAAAGAAATATCTTTGCCTATCATGTAATCGCTTACGATGGGGGTATCTGCCCTATAACGAGTGCCCCACATGGTTAATAAGGACGCTGCTACAGCCGACGCCCTAGAGCTGCTGCATATGAACCAGACTGCCTTGAGGGCAGCCATCGAAGAAGTGAGCACATGGATCAGGCAGCGTGGTCTGTAAATGCCCACGAAAACACCATGACCTGCCTACAGGCACTTGATGCCAACGCTGATGCCATCACTTCAGCGATAGAACGCCTTCGCTCATAGCCGCCTTCGGGCGGCTTTTTGCTGCCTGCGATATTCTGAAATTAGCGGCTGGGGGCAGACAGCAAATCGGCGAGGGGGTTAGGTACCGCTACGCACTGAGCCGAGATTTGGACTCAGTAGCTAGATGATATTCCCGTACCGGCTCATGAGCGATATTCGGCTGTGGGCGATAGCTCGTCTAGAAAATTTGGTGAAACATGCGATTTGAAAATCGCAGCTGAGCCGTCAGAAATGCTCGCACGACCCGAAGTACACATCACTGTCGCTTAGGAAAACGAACGGCTTACGTACACCATCGGCGTACTCGTTGATCGTAAGTGCGAACAAGCTCGAACCCGCCCCGGCTCCCTGATCCTTTCGCATAGTCGTGACGACTTTGTAGCTATTCTCGGTAGACCCGTAGTCGATAACCTGCGGTTCGGTGACGTACGAGTTCTTGAGGGCACCAGCCATCAGGCCGGTTTTACGCTCGACTGTGAACTGTTTGCCGGTGTACATATGGCCAGGCGAGCTGCCAGACGCAGATACTGCCCGCTCTACAGTGCAGCGGTAGTCGGGGAGTGCCCAAGCGTTCCCTACCCCAATCAACGCTACGACTGCCGCTATCCCTGCTGACTTCATGTTGACGCTCTCTTGTGTGGCTGGTGACGTACGCATTTTGCCCCAAGCAACGGGCATCTGATGACTGCAAAAGCCTAAATGGACGCCTATGCTAGCAGCCGCATACACTTATGGCCGCCTTCGAGCGGCTTTTTGCTGCCCGCATATTTTGAAATTTGCCGGTATGGGTAGTAAGCAAATCGGCGTGGGGGTTAGGTACCGATCCAGCTGCGGCTGAAAATTCAGCAGCAGCTCAGAGATGATATTTCAGCCCGAGATAGCACAGGTGATATTCGTCTGAGTCAGTGTTCAGTTGAGAAGTTTTGGTCAGAGCCAGCGTTAGATAGAAGGGCTGGCCATCGTGCTAGCATATCGCCTTCACTGGGTAGGGGGTTGGCGATGGATGATGAAGGCGACTACAAGAAGGCCAGAGGCTTCCTGTTCACATATTCGTGCCTGGTGGTTGGCTTGTGGTACTTCAAGGCTGAACTAACCCAGTTCAACCTAATGGGCGTCACCCTTGCCTTTGCCCATCGCAAAGAAAGCATCTGGCTAGTGGTCGCACTGGTTAACGCCTATTTCTGGTTCCGCTTCTACCAGCGCCTACCCCGCTATGCCCTCTGCTTTGACGACGCGATGAACGACCTTTATGACAAGGCATTGGTCTGGCTCTCGGTGAAGTGGAAGCGACGAGCTTTGAAATCGTTGGCACACGAAACACTTGCCGGCATTACCCCACCACCTGAAGAGTCAACAGTGGGTTGGTACAGCGGTGAAGCTATGTGTAGGCAGATATTGGCTGAAAACCGTATGCATAATGGTGATGATGTACCCGAGATGCATCAGGTTGGTCGGGAATACCGAACCAAGATGTATATTTCCGTTGGCTACAGCTACACGGAAAACGGTAAGTGGGTTCAATTCCCCATGATTGTGGGGATGCCATACCAACCTAGCAGAGCAATAACTTGGGCAGCTAAGGCTTACGCAGTGGCGAAAGGCGCGCTCATCACCCCATGGTTCACAGACTACGTTGCACCCCTGTTGCTGGGCTTTATCAGCACCTGCATCGCATTGTGGCGGTGGTGGGAAGTGAATTTCGGCGTAACAGTGATCTGAGGCCACGCATAGACCAAAAGCGAGGGAGCCCCGCAAAACATGATGGGGCTTACCCGTAAAGAAGGTAGGACGCTAGCGGCTTTCAAACAGTCATCCTGCCTTCAGCGAAGCGGAGACGATGTATCAGAATCCAAACACACTACCTACCCAGTCGTCTGTAATCCATTCATAGCATCGCTGTAGCTAGCTGCCATAACAGCCCAACTGCGTTCCAGCCGTCGCTCCATCTCCGCAAGATCAAAAGACAAACTAAGCTCTTTGCGAATACACCCGGTCAATTTCAACTGGATTTTAGAAAGCTCTTTCATTCTCGGCAGCAAACCCGCATTGAATTCAAGCAGCAGTTCATCCCGCCGCTTATACGCTGCAGCCCGAGCTTCAGCATATTCTTCCGACTGATTTGAAAACCACTCATAAGAGCGCTGTAGCGCTTGGAAAAGCACCTTATCTTGACACGCCTCTTCATTAAATTTATGCATTTGCTGCAACACTCTAGAGGCATCCGCAAACGACCTATTATAAAGATCATCATTGATCTCAATATCTGAGCGAGCATCCTGCAATGGTACAACCCTAGGCAGGATACTCAATATTAATAGAACATACGCCTGACTTAACTCTTCTGCCACACTGGCCGTTTCAGGCTCAGCAACGATTTTCAGCTTTTCCATTGAAGCAGTAATCGTTTCAAGCTCAGAATTCATATCTGTCTTTGTCAAATCCCGAGTAGCGATTGAACTGATATGGACATTGGTTGATGATATGTCTTCAACCGCCTTTAGGTAAACTTCCTTCCGCAAACTGCTAATCTTTTCGTTAGCCTTTTCGTCAGCGTCGTGCTTTAGTTGAATTTCGAGTCGCTTATTACTGCTGCGATTTGAAATCATCACTACTGCCAGGGCGCTCAGCGCCGCTACAAATCCAGACCAAAACGCAGATGGTATTGATCTTAGAAGCTCAAGAGTTTCAAGCCACATCTTTGCTGTCCTCGCGTCAAGTACGTGCATCGTATCCTGATAAGTTACCACTAGCCTTCACCTGCCCGCACCCTAGGGACAGCAATCTAGCCGACCATCAGCAACCGCAGTGGCGTGCGACATCTTTACAGCTGCGGCGGTCAGCCAGAAGTATAAGCACTGCCCCACATTTTGGCCGTCTTTAGCCAACCTCTTCGACGATATTTTCGCTCTGCTACCCGCCCATAGTTCTGCAGTCAGGCTCAGTGACGGATATTAGGGAGCAGGCGAAAGTCAGTTTAGGTCTTAGGGATACCCTACCATTCTTAAGTCTCTGGCGTAGCAACATCCCTGGATGCGTGAAACTCATGAATACAGTCCACCTCTCTCTTGAGCTGCACCCGTGTTTCCATTCCTTTAGAAATCATCATCGAAACCTCCATCAATATGAAAGCTGCCCACTTACTTACATCTATAACATCCTGATGAGTAATATGGCCATGTTGAGCATCATGAACAGCAAGACTACGCAAATCATAAAGGCTAACTATACGTCGATTTAAAGAACCCCACGCCTCAGGGTTATACGGCTTATAGCGGTAATAGCACAGCAGAGCCAACACCCCCCGCCTCACCTGCTGCGTAACCTTTCCCTTATCTAGCGAGAACATACACTCAATACAGCTCCAATATTTTACAAACTTCATTTCCAGAGTATTGTCGGCCTGTGCATCGAAAAGCCAGTACAGTCCTCGCAGCACAGCTTTTTCAGCATCATTACCAGCATGCAATTGGCTAATACGAACAAGCTCAACAAACCACTCGCAAGCTGATAAAGACTCTGCGCTCTCATTAGAAAAATCTAGGCACTGCAAGCCATCAAAGCTAGACTTCAAACTGAGAGCATTGCTGCTGGAATTCACAGAAAACCACGTAACGGTTCCAGGTTTGTAACGCCCTTCCACGTTCGGAATGAGACGAACCCCCAATCCTCCACGCTCCAGACATGTCGAAAAAGCGACTGCAAGAACTCCACAACTAGACCTAACCAGTTCAAAGAACCGGCGCTCTGCGTAGGCAGGACTCCCCTTAATCCGGGTGGTAACCCACAAGCCGTGATTCATTTCTCGCCACGCAAGCTCCAGAACAGAATCTCGCCCCACAGTGGAATTAATTAGTTCAGGCTTCGGCTTATGTACAGCTACATCCCCAAACTTGAATTCACTCATACCCTGAAGATTAAGTCCACTTAGCCCCGTGTAGTAATCATGACTAGAAATAAGCCCAGAAATTTCGCCCTCGACATCATCGAGAAAGCGATTAGAGTCTCCATCAATTTCGCTCTCGTACCATCTACCTAGCACGACCTTACATGCAGTATAGATGTCGTCCAACTCGACCAAACCTCGGCTAGGCACTACTTGCTCTATAATCGCACTTAGTCTGTCAAAACTTATCTTAGCATCATCTGACAGGCAGACCTTCTTTCCGCCCGGCGTTCTTATCTCTCGACGTAAGCTTTCAAACAATCCATAAGACTTGAACCCTTGATATTCACTCATCAAGGCAGAGCGTTTAAATAGCACCTTTAAGTCAGTTTGGGCAGAACGATACTGTTTAGGCGTCATATCCATCATCAGCATAGTGATTAAAAATAGCGACACCGCCGCCAGCGGGGGATTTTGGCTGGTTGCTCTACGAATTCCATCTCTAGCTTCTCTCTCGGATGCCACATCCTAGTAGCACTGCGCCATGCTGGCAATTATCAGTCACTTCTAGGCAAGCAGGTCAGATGGAAAAATGCACTGCTGAGTCGGTGCAGACAACGACCCGATAAGCAAAGGCAATTGGAGAGAAGGCAAGTTGACGCTAGAATGCCCAGCATGATGCACCACTTAGGTGTACCTAAACGCTGTCACACTTCGAGATTTTTGAGCGAAAAATCCTTGTAGAATCAAGGACTTATAGAATGGAGGCGGCCCCACCAGCCACACCCCGGCACTCGATGTTCCCGCTATGGCTGCTCCCTTCCGGGCCTGACCAGGTTAACGGGTAATCAATGCGGGGGGACCGACGGGG
>Ga0213828_1002154_pt1 | contig 14823 bp, 13 predicted proteins | sample MC6MC0897MG_FD_180664 | JGI IMG/M metagenome (GOLD analysis project Ga0213828, IMG submission 180664) | Enriched soil aggregate microbial communities from Iowa State University, Ames, United States - MC6-MC0897-MG | ecosystem: Environmental > Terrestrial > Soil > Unclassified | place: USA: Iowa...
ACATTAAGAACCATCCAAAAAATCATCCGCTCTTACGATGAAGCGTAGTTTTTAGGAGGGGTTGTAACGTTATGACGGAGTGCCTATGGACTTGACTGATCCTATAAATAATGAGATGGACCTGACCTAAGGAATTGGCTGGGAACAGAGGATTTTCGCTAACCTGAGCGGATATGTTGGCGACCCGAGCAGTTTTCACGCACACCTGAGCGGACATGCTGGCAACTCGAGCGGTTTTCACGCTTTCCTGAGCGGATATGCTGACAATCCGAGCGGTTTTCACCCACACCTGAGCGGAAATCCTGGCGACCTGAGCAGTTTTCACGCACACCTGAGCGGAAATCCTGGCGCCCTGAGCAGTTTTCACGCACACCTGAGCGGAAATCCTGGCGACCTGAGCAGTTTTCACGCACACCTGAGCGAATCAGATGGCGAACCGAGTAGCTTTTGGCCCACCTAAACAATTTTTATCAGTCGGTCAAAACTCCATACAAAAAAGCGCCATAATCATTTGGCGCTTTTCCTTTGTCTGTATTAATATTCAATAAGTGTTTTCACATTTAAATCGCCAAGTTTTGCACGGCCGTTTAGCTCTGTTAATTCGATTAGGAAGGCACAGCCAACAACCTGACCACCCAATTGTTCCACTAAACGAACTGTTGCTTCAACAGTACCGCCAGTTGCAAGTAAATCATCACAAATTAACACCTTTTGACCTGGTTTAATGGCATCTTTATGCATAGTTAATGTATCTTTTCCGTATTCAAGACCATAATCAGCACTTACCACTTCACGGGGTAATTTTCCTGGTTTACGAACAGGGGCAAAGCCAATTTCGAGGGCATAAGCAACTGGACACCCGATAATAAAACCACGAGCCTCTGGACCCACTATAATTTCTGCGCCTAACTCTTTCGCATACGTGACAATTTGATCTGTTGCATATTTGTATGCTGGACCATTGTCCATAATTGTTGTGATATCCTTGAAGCTAATGCCCTCTTTTGGCCAGTTCTCAACCGTTGTTACATATTGCTTTAAATCCATTTTATTGCTCCTCCTACGAACCTTTTTCGTCTATTAATGTAATCGTTCATCAAACCATTGTTTTAATTCTATATAAGGGGCATAAATCAGCTTTTGCTCCATTTCAATCTGTTCTGAACGTTGTTTGTAAGACGGTGCCTCCGTAAGCGCCTGTTTTGTGGCATTCACGTTGACAGTCGTCAGTCCACTCTCCATTTTAACAAAACCAAGCTCAAAAAACACCTGTGTCATAAATTTTAATGCATCTAACGGCCAACCTGTATGCTTTGCTAAATCAGCTAAATGCATATTAAGTGGAAAAGCTGGACGGTTTTTCAAAAATTTATAGTACCAAGCAAATTGCTCGCGAGTCGGCAATCCATTGAAATATTGCGAATCAGGCATATAGAAATGTGCATAAATACGAGATGGAGCTGTTTTTTGCAAGACATTTTCTAACAGTTGAACATTGTGTGGTAAATCTAAAAACACGATATAATTGCTTTGTTCCACATTTGAAAGTGAAGAATCTACTGCTAAAATAGGCTCACCAATAAGAGATTGGTAGTAAGTCACCGTCTCTTGACGGAAGGCAATAAAAGTTGCTTCTTCTTTCGGAATGGTATTTAACCAGCGAGCCGTTTGACGAATACCACGAATATCAAATAATTGCCATTCTGTCGTTTGAACATCCTCTATCATAAATTGTGCTTTTTTACGTCCTTGCCATTCGTTAATTTGTAAATCCCCAGTAAATGATACTTTTATTCCATAGGTTAACTCGTCGTGCAAATGTCCTTTATTGAAACCGACACTATCCAATTTTTCATAGCCATCCGTCAATTCCATTTTTATATGGTTTTCTGCTGCTCCAATTTTCCGCATAGAGGATATCTCTACATCTTCAAGCACATAAACAGGCTTTGGAAAATCTGTACCATATGGACCAAGTGTTGAAATTTCTTCAATGGCATCTGCTGAAATTTCATCCAGCTTCAGAGGTATGTCAATAGTCAATACAGGTGTCAGTTGCTCCTCTGATAAACAAGCTTTTGCTTGAGCATCTAAGCGTAATCGTAATTCGTCAACATGCTCGATTGCTAATGTCATGCCGGCTGCCATAGGATGTCCACCAAAATGGGGCAGTATATCTCTATTTTTGGCTAGTTCATTGTACAAATGGAATCCTTCAATACTACGGGCAGAGCCTTTTGCTGTCCCTTTTTCATTGTCTAATGAAAGTACAATTGTTGGACGGTAATAAAGTTCGACAAGTCGAGATGCAACTATTCCCACGACACCTGCATTCCAGCCCTCTCCTGCTACAACTATAACAAGTGAATTGCGAATTTTTTCATCCGATTCAATAAGAGCAATTGCCTGATCTGTTATGCTTTTCACAATATCTTTGCGTTCACTATTACATGCATTGAGCTGTTTTGCCAATGCTGTTGCCTTTGCATGATCCTCGGCCATTAATAGCTCTACACCTGGTGCTGCTTCGCCAAGGCGACCAACTGCATTTAAGCGAGGACCAAAATAAAAGCCGATTGTTTCTTCGTTGATTTTAGCTTGCTCGGCACTTGCTACTTCACACATTGCCAATACCCAAGGACTAAGAGAACGGCGCATTTCTTCAATTCCACGTTTAACAAGATAGCGATTTTCATCCACTAATGGTACTAAATCCGCAATAGTTCCGACAGCTACCAATTCTATTAAATGTGTAGGTAACTCCCCATATAGGGCATGCGCTAACTTAAAAGCGACACCTACACCTGCAAGCTCACCAAATGGATAATGCCCTTCTGGTATACGAGGATGTAAAATAATATCCGCTGGCGGTAATTCATCGCCTGGTTCATGATGGTCTGTGACAATAACATCCATTCCAAGTTCCTTTGCAATACGAATCGGTTCAATGCCCGAAATTCCATTATCTACTGTAATAATTAGCTGGACACCCTCGTCACATGCTTCACGAAATAAATCTCCATGAGGTCCATAGCCATGAATAAAACGATTCGGAATTTTAAACGATACATCCGCTCCAAGATCGAGTAGCACATTAAGCATGACAGTTGTACTTGTTACACCATCGCAATCATAATCGCCATACACTAATATTTTTTCTCCATTTTCAAGTGCTCGCTCAATACGTGCCACAGCTTCTGCCATGTTATGCATTAAAAATGGGTCATGAATATTTGCTTCTGTCATATTTAATAAACTCTCTGCATCAGTGGTTGTTGTGCAGCCTCGTGCCGCTAAAATCTTTGCCGCAATTGCAGATAGCTGTAGGTCATTTTGTAATGTTTGTACGAGTTTGGCATCTGGTCGCTCCACCCGCCATCTTTTTTTTGATAGAATCATCTTTTCACTTCCTTACGAAGGCTATTATACCGAAAATCTATCTGATTGACACTATCAGTTAGATTGTTAGTTTTAACTGCTAAATTCTTGTTTCTGTTCCCCTTCATAAAAAAAGCCTACTCATTAAAGAGTAGACTTCTCTAGCACACCTTTAGAAGCGAGCACTAATGATTCAATCTTATGCCAATTTTTTTCGTGTAGTGCCGTCACAATCGCACTACCAACAATAACGCCATCACTAAGCGCACCCATACTAATTACCTGCTCAGGTGTTGAAATACCAAATCCCGCCATAACCGGAATTTCACTTACTTCACATAAGCGAGCAAAATGGCCATCTATATCATCTGCAAAGCTTGAGCGAGCCCCAGTAATGCCATTGACTGTAACAGCGTAGATAAAACCCTGACTAGCAGCCGCGATACGTGCGATTCGTTCAGGTGGACTTGTTAACGAAACTAGCTGAATGATGTCAATATTATGGGGATTTAATGCCTGCTGTAATATAGCACTTTCCTCTAATGGAACATCGGGAACGATTAACCCCTTTACTCCCCCTGCCACACATGCTTTCGCAAATTCCTCTAAGCCATAAGCTAAAATAGGATTAAAATAAGTCATAACCACTAATGGTACATGAATCTCTGCTCTAAAGGAGGCCAGTTCTTCTAGCACCTTCCGTAATGTCACACCTGCCGCTAATGCTCGTTCACCTGCTCGTTCTATTGTTGGACCATCCGCAACAGGGTCTGTAAATGGGATACCGACCTCAATAGCCGTCACTTCCAATTGCTGAAGCTTTAGAATCGTAGGTCTTAACGTTTCTAGCCCACCATCTCCTGCCATAATATATGGTATAAATGCTTTATGACCAGCAATTTTTGTTTGTTCAATTGCCTGCTGTAATGTTGTCATGATACATCCCCTCCTAATGCTTTATGGACTGTATGAACATCTTTATCTCCTCGGCCTGATAAGCATATAATAATGATGTCATCTGAAGACATTGTTTTCGCCAGCTTTGCTGTATAGGCAATAGCATGAGAGCTCTCTAACGCAGGAAGTATGCCCTCTGTACGACTTAGTAACTGTAGACCTTCAAGTGCTTCACTATCTGTAATCGCATCAAAATGGGCACGGCCAATATCATGTAAATAGCAATGTTCTGGTCCCTTCCCTGGATAATCTAGCCCAGCAGATATAGAGTGCGCCTCCTGTACAAAACCATTATCATCCTGTAATAAATACATATATGCTCCATGTAAAACACCTAGCTGACCACCGGCAATAGCCGCTGCATGTTTTCCTGTTTCAATACCACTTCCAGCAGCCTCCACACCATATAACGCTACAGCTTCGTCATCGACAAAGGGATGAAACATACCAATTGCATTACTGCCACCACCGATACAGGCAACAACTGCATCTGGTAAACGACCTTCCTTTTCTAATATTTGCTGTCTCGTTTCAACACCAATGACACGCTGGAAGTCTCTGACGATTTTTGGAAATGGATGTGGCCCTAAAGCTGAGCCTAAAATATAATGCGTGTCCTCAACATTTGTCACCCAATAGCGAAGTGCAGCGTTTACAGCATCTTTCAATGTTTTAGATCCTGTTTCGACAGACTCCACTTTTGTACCAAGTAGCTCCATGCGAAATACATTTAGCTGTTGACGTTTGATATCCTCAGCACCCATAAAGACAACACACTCAAGGTTTAATAGTGCACATGCTGTTGCCGTTGCTACGCCATGCTGCCCTGCTCCTGTTTCCGCTACAATTTTCTTTTTACCCATTCGTTTAGCCAGTAGTGCCTGACCTATGGCATTATTGATTTTATGGGCGCCAGTATGATTTAAATCTTCTCGCTTTAAGTAAATTTTCGCACCACCCAGCACCTGTGTTAAGTTTTCTGCGTAGTACAACGGTGTCTCACGCCCAACATATTGTTGTAAATAATAGGCTAGCTCATCCGTAAATTTCTGATCGCTCATTGCCTCATCATAAGCTAACTCTAATTCCTGCAGGGCTGTCATTAATGTTTCTGGAACAAATTGTCCTCCAAATTTTCCGTAACGTCCTTCCTTTGTCGGTACGCTATTTGCAATTGAATTTACCATTATGCTCTTCCTTTCTTTACAGCCTGGATAAATGCATTTATTTTTGCTTCGTCCTTTATGCCATCTGTCTCCACACCGCTCGATACATCTACCATATAGGGTGATACTAGCGATACAGCCTCCGCAATATTTTCAGCTTTCAAACCACCCGCTAATATTAATTTATCTCGCGAAATCCCTGCCAACTCTAGAAGTGTCCAATCAAATGTATGGCCGCTTCCGCCTTTAAAATCAGTGCCTGGTGCATCGAATAAATAATAGTCAACATTATAATTAGCAGCTGCACGAACATCTTCTTTATCACGGACTGATAGTGCCTTAATTGCTGGATAACCTTGCTGATGGATAAATTCAGGTGTCTCTTCACCATGGAACTGCACATAATCTAGTGGCACACCTTCTACAGCGGCTCGTAGTTCCTCCACACTTGGATTAACAAAGACTCCTATTTTCAAAACTTCTCCTGGTACATCTTTTGCTAATTGATGTGCCTGTTCAATAGAAATTTGGCGCTTGCTAGGGGCAAAGACAAAACCAATGGCATCTGCCCCTGCCTCCACCGCCGCTCGGACATGCTGCTGTTCCTTCAGTCCACAAATTTTAACCTTTGTCATACAGATGCCTCCATTTTACTTACCTGTAAACTTTTTAGTGCAGCTCCTGCATCACCGCTACGCATCAAAGACTCGCCAACAAGAACACCACTGGCTCCCATTGCTGCCACTGTTTTAGCATCTTCCTGGTTCCAAATGCCACTTTCACTAATTAACACACGCTCCTCTTCGAACGGGAAAGCTTGTGCAATTTCACGTGTTCGTTCTAAGCTCACCTCAAAGGAACGTAAATCACGGTTATTAACGCCAATCAGTTGAGCTCCTACTGTCAAAGCTCGTTCAAGCTCCTGAAGATCATGCACTTCAACCAATACCTCTAAATTTAAACTTGTTGCATAGCTATATAAATCTCGCAGTATCTCATCTGTTAATGCAGCAGCAATTAACAAAATAATGGATGCACCTGATGCTTTGGCAAATCGAATTTGTACACGGTCAATCATAAAATCCTTACAAAGAAGGGGGATTTGAACAACATCGGCTACAGCGGCTAAATCCTTAAAGGACCCTTTAAAAAATTCCTTATCTGTTAGTACGGAAATAGCCACTGCTCCTGCTTGTTCATATATTTTTGCTTGAGCAACTGGATCTGCACCTTCTGCGATAAGCCCTTTAGAAGGCGATGCACGCTTCATCTCAGAAATCACCTGTAATGTGTCTGATGTTCGTAATTGCTCAAATAATGATGGGCGTGGCTTTTCTGTAAAATACGCAAGTGGGTCAGGCTGTTCAAGTAAAGCACAAACCTCTATTTTTTTCTGTTCAATAATTTTATTTAATATATTCATTGTCCAACCCCCACTTCTTTAATTTTCTCGCTGAAAGCAACGACTGCTTCTAATTTCTGTAATGCACGCCCACTAAAAATGCTATCTCTCGCCATGTCTACGCCCTCTTTAACCGTTTCAGCTTTACCATCACTAAAAAGCCCAATACCAGCGTTTAATAATACTGTGTCAAAGTAAGTACTTTGTTCACCAGCTAATAATTTTCGCATTATAACGGCATTTTCATCTGCATTTCCCCCTCGGATTGACTCTAGTGGCGCATAGCTAAGCCCTGCATCCTCTGCAGTTAATGAAAAAGGAATTAGGTCTCCCTTATCCACCAAGACAAAGGTATTTTGCCCAGCTAATGACGCCTCGTCTAACCCCTGAGGTCCAGAAACAACTACCGCCCGCTCACGTCCAAGCATTTGTAAAACCGAAGCGTACTCCATGACAAAATTAGGTCGATTTATACCCGTAAATTGCGTTGATAATGAAACTGGGTTCGTAAGGGGGCCCACAAGATTAAAAATTGTTGGCTTACCTAGAGATCGACGCACCTCACCAATACGCTTTAATTTCGGATGCACATTTGGGGCATATAGAAATGCAATTCCCTCTGTCTCCAACAATTTAACAGTTTGCTCAATAGTAATGTTGGTATGGATACCGAGTGCTTCTAAAACATCCGCACTTCCTGATGCTGAGGAAATTTTGCGATTACCATGCTTAGCCATTTGCACACCTGCTCCAGCTAAAACGAAAGCAGAGGCAGTACTGATATTAAAGGTATTCAAACCATCACCACCTGTACCGCAATTATCCATATATACACTTGCTTTTGTAGGTACATTAAGGGCAAATGAACGCATAACAGTTGCCAATGCTGCTACTTCATGCGCTGTTTCACCCTTCGTCGATAATGCTGTTAGAAAGCTAGCTATTTCCTCCTTCGGTGTATCATCCTGGAACATCCAATTTGCTGCCTCCAGCATTTCTTCATAAATGAGATGCTCTCGCAGCTGAACCTTTCGCTGAATAGCTTCCATTAATGTTGACCTCCTTCTTTTTCAACTAGCTGTAAAAAACCCCGTTCTTCCTCTTCTACCTGTTGCGTAATTTCATTGGTATTTGTATATTTCGTGACCGTTATTGTTGTTTGCATATGCATCGATTCATTGGCTATCACCATTGATTTTCCTGTTAAGGCAAAATCAAGATGACCATTGAAGCCAATAAATCCAAGGGCACCCCCAAAAATACCAGCAGCCTGACTTGGAATTTCGGTTGGTGCAAAGGGTGGTAATGTCGCGGCTAAGACATCAAGTGCATGAAGCATCGGTAAAATTTGGCCTTCTACTCTAGATGTCATGTGTAAAGCTTGCTTTGAACGCTCCATTTTCATCGCTTCAATCACCTGAATCGAATCTCGGAAGCAAACTGACTGCAGCTCTTGCTGAATAGCGGAAACAAGTACCTCATGAGATTTTCTCATTTCTGTGTTTTCCACTAGCTTCCGTTCTTGTTCCAAGTCTTCACCTTTCGTTTTACCTCTAGGAAGCGTTCCTTCAGTTGGCGATGCAATAACCCGCTCACCCTTAACTCGAATAAGACTTTCAGGAGAGGTACCTAAAACAACATGATCCTCAAATTCTATATAATACATATAGGCTGCAGGATTTTTCTTTCTTAGCTGACGATATAGAGCGAAAGCATCTCCTTTAAAATCAGCTATTAGGCGCTTCGATAGCACAATCCTTGTCGTCTCTTCATCCAAAATATCTTTAATAGCAGTAAGAGAGCTCTCAAAATGTTCATTTGCTGCTGATTGCTTTGGAGCATAATGACAATCTGAATCCTCAGCCTCTCTAGCATTTATCAGCTGTTGTGCTAGCTCTTCTAAATTGGGTTCCTTTTTTTCTGCATCTATATTTGTATGAATCAGTGTAACCTCGTCTGTTACATGGTCAAAAACAATAACTGTCTCATAAACATGAAAATGCACAGCGGGTAGCTCCACATTAACCTGTTCAGAGGGAATTGACGTTGCCTCATGACCTACATAACCAACAGCACCGCCTGAAAACGGGAACAGTGTAGTATTGGAAATCCGCGGCATTAATCTTTTCAATAACACAAATAAATCACCTTGATGTGTATATGTTTTTCCTGTTTTATAGGAGTACTCTTGAATTTCATCTCCTTGGCCTTTGTATGTTTTTCTAGGGTTAGCACCAATAAAAGAAAAACGTCCTGCTCCCTCATGCTGGGCTGAACTCTCTAGCAAAAATTTATGATTACCTTGTAAGCGTCTAAAAATTAAAATCGGTGTTAAAGAATCACCATTAATCGTTTTCATCTTTGTTCTTGAACTCGTAGATAGCATAAGTACCAAGCTCCTTTCTAAAATTCCCTATGAATGTAAAAATTGCAGAAAAATAAAAAAAGCCCTCTGCAAAAAGGAATTTCCTAATTGCAGAGGACGATCAAGACCGCGTTGCCACCTCTTATTAGAGCATATTGCTCTCCCTTATGTGCTCTGTCTACGCATGACAAATCCATTACGCAAAGATAGTCCGAAGACGTCTAACTTTTTAACCTTTACATGGTCAATAAAGTAGTTAAAACACCCCCTATAACGTGGGGAAGCCGTTCGCTTTTCTTATAAAAGCGACTCTCATAAGTCCATTCACATAAGCTACAAATCAGTTCACACCATCCACTGACTCTCTAAATTGCACGCTTATGCTACTATTCTTATTCAACAATTTCTCAGCTATTCTTATCTAAACTCAGCTCATCTGTTCTATGGCTAGCCTCGCTCCCGAGACCTTCTACCATTACCGAACAAAAAGTTAGCCTTATTCTATGTCAAACCACTGAAATTGTCAATGAATTCTGAGAAAAAGAAAAAATATGTATGGAATGATGAAAAACTTTATTAGTAAAAATCTCTTTCATCTATCCAACGAAAAGGAAGTAAAACTACCTAATTTAAAGCTTTTGCCAAGTATTGACCTTGCAAAAATATCAAGTTATAGTAATTTTAGAACATTGATTCTCTAATATTATGAAGGAAAGAAGGAACGTAGATGTCCGTTCGCAAAAAAATAAATATAGGATTTATAGCATTAATTTGTTTACTACTAATCTTAAGTATTCTCTCATTTCTTCAATTTAAAATGGCTAAAAAAGATATAGAAGAGGCATTAAATCACCGAATTGTCCAAATGCAATTAACAGAAAAAATACAGCAGCAAATTGCCTCTCAAGGTCTATTTTTACGTTCCTATATTTTAAATGGTAAAGATGAGACGGCGAAAGCTAATTTAGAAAGGTATGAAAAGTTATTGCCTCAGACGACTAAAGAATTGACTAGTATCGTACGTTCAGATTATACAAAAGATATTATGGAGCAAGTATCTGCATTACAAAACGATTTATTGGCTAGTTCCGAAAAGGCGATACAAGCATTTACTAATGGTAATACTGATTTAGCATTATCCTACATAAATAATGATGTGACAAAATATAATAAGGAAATCTATGCTTTGACAAAAGAGCTATTAGAATACCATGAGGAACAACTTCAAAAAGTTGAGCAAAATGTTAATCTAACTGTATCAAGAGCTATCATCATCTCCATTACATTGCTTATTATCAGTGTTATTGTAGGATTATACTTTATGAATTTTGTGAAAAACGCTATCGTTCAACCACTACGACAGGTGATTGAGGCAGCTGATGCATTATCACAAGGCGATTTAACAATTGCCCAACTTGACTATCGCTCAAAAGATGAAATTGGTATTCTTGCTGCAGCAGTTAATACATTAAAACAAAATTTATCTAAGCTAATAGGAAGTGTGCAAGACAGCTCTATGCATTTATCTGCTGCTTCTGAAGAGCTTTCTGCAAGCACTGAGGAAGTGACAGCGACTTCAAGCGAGATTGCACATCGTGTAAAAGAAACAACGAGTCACTTAACTTCTTCGGCTAGTGCAGCCCAGCAAAATACAATCGCTATGGATGAAACCGCTGCTGGTGTACAACGCATCGCTGAGGCTACACAATATTTACATCACAACGCACTCAATATGACACAGCTTGCCCATACAGGAGGTACAACCATTTTAACTGCCAAAGAGCAGATGGATACAATATCTGGAACTACGACACGTATTGCTGATCTAACAAAAAAACTTAGTAAACAATCTGAAGCTATTGGACAAATTACAAAAGTAATTACAGCCATTACAGAGCAAACCAATTTATTAGCATTGAATGCTGCTATCGAAGCAGCAAGAGCTGGTGAACATGGCAAAGGCTTTGCAGTCGTCGCAGATGAAGTGCGAAAGCTTGCAGAGGAATCGAAACAATCTGCGAGTCAAATTGTGGCTATTACCAATGAGATTCAAATGGATACAAGAAATGTGGGGGATGCTGTCATTGAAGGCTTGGCATCTGTTCAAGACGGTGTAGCTAAAATTTACGAGGCAGGTGATGCCTTTGAAGCCATTTCATCATCTGTTCAAGACTTCACAGACCAGATTGAAAATATTTCAGCCACGTCGGAACAAATTTCAGCTGGCGCTCAAGAAGTAGCGGCCTCTATAACGGAAATCGCCTCTGGTGCAGATATCTCAGCTAATAACGCCCAAATTATAGCCCATGCAGTTGATGAGCAAGTAGCCACAATGCAGCAGGTCAATGCAGTAGCTGAGGAGCTAAGTGATAACGCCCAGCAACTACAGGCTTTACTACATCAATTTAGACTTTAATGGACAAAACAAAAAGAATCTGCAACTTTCCAATGAAAGCATTGCAGATTCTTTTTTATCATAAACAGAGAAAGAAAATTTCCTTCCCTGCTCCTAATTTAAAGACATATATTAAACAGTAGGCTCGTCAGTACCCCATTGTTTTTTCTCTTTTTTGTGTATTTGACCATCTGATTTTTTCATTTCACGAACTTTAAGTGAATACCAGATTTGTGCTGCAATACAAATTGAAGAATACATACCTGTGATTAAACCGATTAATAACGCGATTGAGAAGTTTTGAATCGACGGTGCACCTAAAATAAGAAGTGCCACTGTCACGATAATAACTGTTAACACTGTGTTAACAGATCGACCCATTGTTTGACGAAGTGATTTGTTAACGATATCCGCTAACACTTCACGGTCTTTAATCGTATCGTATCGATCCAGGTTTTCACGCATTCGGTCAAACGTAACAATCGTGTCATTAATGGAGTAACCAACAATCGTCAATACCGCCGCTATAAATGTGATATCGACCTCTAAGCGCATAAAACTAAATACCGCAACAATTAAGAATACGTCATGTAGTAACGAAACAACTGCCCCAACACCCATGCGCCACTCGAAACGAACCGCTACATAGATAATGATACCGATAGCTGCAAGTGACAATGCTTTAATAGCATTTTTCGCAAGCTCTTTACCAACAGTTGGTGATACTGTACTTACGCCAGGCTCATGACCATATTTTTTGCCCGCTTCTTTTTTGAATTTTAAAATTTCCGCTTGCGATAGATCATGTTTATAACGAATAACTGCGGAGTTACTCTTTTCACCTGTCAAAACGATATCTTCAGATGGGAAGCCAATACTACCTACGTATTTAGCTATTTCTTCTTTCGTCAACATTTGATCCGCTTCAATTTGCACACGAGTACCTTTTGTGAAATCAATACCCAGGTTTAAGCGGAAAATACCAAGAACCACTAAACCAGCCACTAGAATAGCTAATGAGAATGTATAGAACTTCTTACGATTGTGTACAAAGTCAAAACGATCAAATTTCGTTGATAAATCTAATGTACCGATATTTTCATCTAAGCTATGCTGTTTCGATTTTGCAATACCAAACCAAGCTGGATTGTTGATATATCCACTGTTGACAAGTAAACCTAATAGTACACGAGAACCCCAAACAGCTGTTAAGAAGCTTAGTAAAATACTAATAATTAATGTTGTTGCAAACCCTTTAACAGAGCTTGTCCCGAATTGGAATAATACAGCCGCTGCTAATAATGTAGTTAGCTGTGCATCAATAATTGCTGATAAAGACTGCTTCGAGCCAATTTGGAATGCTTGTTTTACTGAATAACCTACACGTAGTTCCTCACGAATACGCTCAGCCGCTAGAATATTGGCATCCACAGCCATACCTATACCGAGCACAATTGCTGCAATACCTGGAAGTGTTAAAACAGCATTAATCCAATCAAAAACCACAAGTACTAAGAAAGTGAAAATGGCAAGTGTAATGATGGAAATTAAGCCAGGTAAACGGTAATAGAATAGCATAAATAAGAAAATTAAAACTACACCCACAATACCTGCAAAAACAGTACTTTTTAGAGCTTGGTCACCAAATTGTGCACCAACTGACGTAGAATAGATTTCATCAAGCTTTACTGGAAGTGCCCCAGCCTCTAAAATACCAGCTAAATTTTTCGTTTCTTCAACTGTGAAATTACCACTAATCATTACATCTGTTGTATCTAATCGTTCCTTAACTGTTGCTGCAGATGCATAGCGAGGCTTCGCTTTTTGTGATTCAGCTTTATATGAATCCACACCCTCTTCAAAATCTAGCCATACAACGAGTAAATTTTCACCTGCTGGCTTAGCCGCAATTTTACTTGTTATATCAGCAAATTTTTTCGCATCCTTTAACGTTAATGATACGATTGGACGATTTTGCTGGTCAAAGGAATCCTTTGCTCCACCTGGCTTTAGGTCATCACCGTCTAATAGTAAATTGTCATCAACATCACGGAAAGTTAAATTTGCAGAAGTAGACAATAATTTACGTGCTGATTCTTGGTCTTCGACACCCGCTAATTGCACACGAATGCGGTTTTTGTCTTCAACTTGAATGCTTGGTTCACTTACCCCAATAGCATTTACACGTTTACTAAGAGCTGATGCTGTTGCAGACACTACTTCTGGTGTAATTTTTTGTCCCTCTTTTAATTCTTTCACCTCATAAAGAACCTCAAACCCGCCCTGTAAGTCAAGACCAAGCTTAATGTCCTTTAAGACGCCGCCTACAGTCGTACCAATGGTTGCTACAAAAATAACCATTAATAGTACGAATGCAACTATACGACTTTTTAGTTTCATTTATAAATCCTCCTCGAATAGGTGTAAGGGCATTCCTTACACTACAAACAAGTATAATAGCAAGACCTTTTTGAAACGTCTATTCCTCCTTTTCCTGTAGAATAATGTAGCCTGTGCTTCAAAAAGATTGCTCTACTTATTTCAATCGTTCATAACGCGCAAATTTATCTTTTTAACCGCTACTTTTTTAAAGCTAGTAGAGGTATGACAGTAAAAATACTTATTTCAATAAAAAAAGCGCAACACACTCATTATGAAACACGTTGCGCTTGGTGTCAATTCAACACTTTTAGTATTCTTTTATTATTTGACAAAAATTCTACACAGTTCTTAAGCTTTAACTGGACCAAGCAGCATTTTTAACTCTTCCGCATTCAATTCTGCAAACCAATTATTACTTTGTAAAAATTCTACTTGATTAAAAGATACAATATCCGACGGAGATACAGAAAAAATAGTAGCGATAATCTCATGTAATCGTAATTGTTCGATATTTTTTTTGCGCCATTTTTTCTCTATACAATAGCGCCAAAGTTCTTCTGCTGTAATCGCATCATATTGATAATGCTGAAACTCTCCTATCTTACTATCAATTGCCGGACGAATTTTTTCAAATAGCTGCTCATGCTGCACACTCATTTTGAATCATCTCCAATCAAAGTTGTATCGTAAGACATGTTTGCATACAAATAGTGTAAATGAATTTTTGCGGCTTGAGAAGGGACGGATGGCATGAGTTCTTTTGTACGAGGTACACTAT
>Ga0213828_1002160_pt1 | contig 14780 bp, 10 predicted proteins | sample MC6MC0897MG_FD_180664 | JGI IMG/M metagenome (GOLD analysis project Ga0213828, IMG submission 180664) | Enriched soil aggregate microbial communities from Iowa State University, Ames, United States - MC6-MC0897-MG | ecosystem: Environmental > Terrestrial > Soil > Unclassified | place: USA: Iowa...
CTCGCTGCAATCACCCGGCGAGCGCGTCGCGCTGGCTGCGGCCCTGGCGCATCAGTGGGCTGCTGAACGAGGTCGATCATGAACCATCCCGCCAACCTCGCTGCTGCCGCGGCGTCCAAAACCCCCATCGGTTCTCCGGGCGCTTGCCCATTGCGGCAAACCCATGTGCAACTGTTGCCCTTGGCTTATGGCCTGGTGGAACGACCGCACGACCCGGCCGCCGAATTGACGCTGCCCTATGCCTTGACCGTGCGGCCAATGGGCATTCGCCGGTTGCGCGATGGTTGGCTGTACATCATCGACAGCCTCAGCGGCGAGTTGTACGAATTTCGCGTGCTGGACGGGATCGTTACGGCGCTGCTGCACCAAGGTAAAACCGTCACGGAAGATCAGCGTGCAGCGATCGAAGAACGTCCGGCGTTGATCTTTTCCCGCAAGAGCACGCTGTACGTGACCTTTGCCGAAGTGCAGTTGAGCGCTGCGAAATGCCGGCAGGTGCTGGACAGCAAAGAGGAACGCGAGCACTTCATGCAGGCGGTCGATCTGGGGCCGGTCAATTGTCTGGTTGGCGGCGAGCATTTGTTGACTGTTGAGCAGGCCCGGCAATGGCTGGCGGAGGTGGCGACGGGTGCTGAACCGATTGCCGAAACCGATGCGACGCGGATGCCGACGGTGCAGGTCAGCGATGCGCCGGAGCACGAGCGTGAGCCTTATTTGTGGGAGCAGCCACGACGCTTTCGGGAAGCGCACGTCGGCGAGTTTCTTGGTCGGGTACGCGGGCCGTATCAGGACGACACATTGTTTCTGCTGGTCAATGATGACCTGGGCGTGATGCGTGATCTGGCCGAGTATCAGGACACAGTCGTGGGCTGGGTCGAAGAGTGGAGCAACAGCGGCAACAACGAGCGCGATTATCTGCTGGCCAGTTACATCGAGTCCCTGAGCCAGCTCGGCAGCGAAGATTTCGACAGTCTGGCCAAGGCCAGTGACGATCCGCGAGCCAAAGCTTTTTATGCCGAGCTGGAGCAACTGCCCGAACCGGATCGGGAAAATACGCGCAAGGCGTTGCTTGAGTATTTGAACAAGGGCGGCAAGGTTGAGCCCGCTTCTGCGGAGGTAACGCCAGAGCTTTCGCAACTTCGCGAAAAAGCCCTCGACGATTCGCTGGCGCTGAACCGGTTTGACGGCGTCGCCCCGGACTTCACCGCACACGGTCGCGTCACCGCCGAGGCAGATCGACGTTTCTATACACATGAGTATTTTGCCGAAGTCGCCCCGCCAGACTTTGTCGAGCGGCACCTGAGCACGCTGGTCGACCTCGGCAAGGATCAGGATCGACGCATGCGCGACGTGCTCGACGGCCCGTTCCTCAGCGGTAAACGCGGGGTCAACGACCTGATCGACCGCCCGGCGATGGACGAAGTCCTCAACCGTCATCGCGACAACCTCGGCCGTTGGAACCGCGTGCTCGAAGGCATCACCGCCGACCGCACGCAACTGCTGCTCGCGGGACGCTTCCACCGCGCGGCGTGGTACTTCGACGCACAAGTGGCGGCGCAGATTGGCCAGGCCCTCAGCACCGAATACGCCTGCCTCAAGGACCTGTGCCGCAGCGACACGGCCAGCGAAGAGATGCTCGGCTATCTGGAGCTGCATCCAGAACTGACCCGCACGCTGTTCTACACCTTGCCGCTGCGCCTGCAATTGGAGCAGAGCGGGCAATACTCAACGCTGTTCAACGCCGGCATGGCGATGTTCAACAACCTGCCGGACTGGCTGGCGAAACTGAAGAAGATCGAACAACCGCAACTGCCGGCCCTCGACGAACTGCCCGAACACACCCGCATCGTCGCGGCAGCCGTGCAGGACACCTACAGCCCGGCGCTGAACCTGGGTCTGAACCGCGTACTGGAAGGTTTCGACCTCTCTGGCGAAAAAATCCCCGAGCTGGATGAACTGTTCCAGCGCCTGCCCAAAGGTTTGAAGTTGCGGCTGTTCGACGCCGCCAGAACCAGCGGTGTGACCTTCACCGTCGCCAGCCCGGCGGAACAGACCGCGTTGCAAGGCGCGATCAAGGAAGTGCTCAGAGAACGCGAATACCTGAAAACCCTCAACCGCGAACGCAACCAGATCACCCACAACAAAAACCGCCAGGGCCATAAAACAGCGCGGGCGGTGGAGTTGCAGGAAGAGATTGTGCGGGTGCGAGCGCAATTGGCGCTGTTCGAAGGGCGACTGGCAGCGGCGTTGAGCCCGATTGAAGAACTGCCGGATCGCTCGGCGCGGCTGTACGGCGCAACGCCTGCAAGAGCAGGGATGACAGTGGTGTTTCCGCCGGCGCAACAGGGGGAGTTAAGGAGTTTGTTGGGGAATATTCGGATGGGCGTGATTGGGGTATCGACGGGGAGTTTGGTGAGGACGGAGGGGATGGGGTTGGTGGTGGTTTTGGTGCAGGTGGTGAATTTGGTGGGGGCTATTAAAGAACTGACCAAACAGACCAAAAACAAGCGGGTGTGGGCCCCAATTTACGGTGCATTGGCGAGTACTGGGGCTGCGGGGTTCACAGCGGCTCAGAGTCTCGCTGATACAGCAATGAAAGCTCGTAGCGCTGCGCTTATTGCTGCGCTTCAATCCCATGCCATGCAGCACTTATATGTACACATGGGAAAGGCGCACGTAGGACTAGGCTTTTTAAACTACTTCTTAGGTTTAGTGGCTTCCACAAGCAGTCTTCTCACGCAAAACAGTAACTGGCAGCAGGCCACTCGAAGTGGAAATCGAGCGGCAATGAGTAGTGCAGCGCTTGGTACATTCGGCGCAGGTGGAATGGTGACGGTAAACGCCTATGGTTTGAGTAACACTGCCCACGCCACGTTCAAGGTATTAACTGCACCGAATCGTACAGCGCGAACTGCTGCTTGGGCTGCCGCAGGCACACGTCTGTCTACTGTATTTTTCCGTTTCAATCTAGCGGGGGCGCTGTTCACCGTGCTTGAACTAGGCGGCACCTGGCTATTCAACCGCTATAACCTCAACGCTCATGATAAATGGCTGAAAATCACGCCTTGGAGCCGGGATACGGAAATGCGCGGTGACCACTCCCTGGAGGACTATCAAAGTTATCTGGCCTTTCTGATCCACGCGCCTTATGCGCAACTTGGCCCAAATCCGTACGACTCCTGGTTGAAAAACCTTTTGTTCAAAGCCAAGCCCAGCGATATCCATCTAGTGCTCCCCAGACTTACGCTGAGTGATCTGCTGCCTCCGCTTGGCGGTAAGTCGACACATCGCCTAGGCATCGGCGCTTACCGAATTTCCATGCCATTACACAATCAAGGAGCGCCACGAGAACGCAAGGATGTAATCAGCGATGAGGTCGCTAGTAGCTTGCGCATCGTCAAGTCATCACCAGAGGGGTTGGTGCTTTGTCTTCAGTACCCGGTGGATCCCGATTCTGAATTCACTCCAGCAAAAGAAACGCTAGAGCTGGCAGTTTGCGTCCAAAAATTGAACGACAAAGGCGAGTGGGCGTCGAGAACCCATGTGGTACATCTGGATCCGAAGGGGGATGGTCATTTTTCAGTGGTTGCTCCTGAGTTAGTAAAAGAAAAACCACCGGTTTTACTTGTTGAGACCCAGTTTTTAGAGCAGGCCGATCATGCCGAATAATCTCGTTCAGCCAATAGGTATGCCACAGGCTGAACAACAACGGAAAGCAGGCGACATCGAACCGTTCTCAAGTGGAAAAGTTACTTATCTCGCTCCGCTGCCCCTACCAACTCAGATGCCACCATACGGCCCACATATAGGTGAACTGAATGATGGTTACATGGACTTTGGGTTGGGTTCACCGCAAGTCTTTTCATGGCAGGTCGTATTGGGTGGGCCATTGAGTGGCACTTTCATGGCCGCCTGTTTGTTCCCTCTCATCGGCGGTTTCATTTTCCTTTTATTTGGCATGGGATGGGATGACGTCTCTCACGCCATAGTGGGACTTTTTCACGAGGCTTACGGAGTATCTTTAATGGCAGGCTTTCTAAGCCTCTTCATAGGCCTTGCCGTCTGGCACCACAACCACAAAAAACGCGCCTCAATCATCCCAACCCGCTTCAACCGCCAACGCCGTGAAGTCTGCTTCATGCCCGAAGGCGCCACAGACCCCGTCTTCGTCCCATGGGAATCGCTCTCTGCCTGGATCATCGAAGCCCAAGGCGTGACCCAATACGGCATCCACCGCCAATACGGCATGGGCATCGGTTTCTACCAAGGCGAAACCCTTACCAGCCTCGAATTCCCCTGCGCCGGCCTGCCCCTCGCCATCAGCCACTGGGAGGCCATTCGCGGTTACATGGAATACGAAGTCAACGACCTCAAATCCATCCAGGACCTGCAAGACCTCCAAGGCCCTGACGACCCGACCCACGAAGGCCTGCACACCTTTCGCAACGCCCGCGCACGCATGCATCAGCAGATCCGCGAGGGTACACGAACAAGGCTGTCGGGCTTCTTCTGGTACCTCTACCACGTCATGACCCTGTGGACGATTCCCAATCACCTCGTCGAATGGGAAGTGCGCCGTCTCGAAAGAATCGGCAAACAGGCACTGCCCGACGTCATGCGTGAATGGTCGGAACCGCTGCCGCAAGACCAATGGGCCAAACCGAGCGAGGAGCTGCTACGGCTGAGCGAACAAGTACGGCAAATGCAAAAACGCCAGCCACATCGACCGATCACCGAGATTTTTGCGCAGGTGCAACGAGGCAGGTGAATCAGTGGGTTTGGCGCGCGCCGGGGCAGGAATCACCGTCCGTCCGGGCATTTTTCACGTCGATTGAATTTTTCGCAGGCGCCGCCTCTCTGCTGCTGTAGAGGCGTGTGGAACAGCGTCCTGCCAATCGACCGAGAACTTTGCCATGACTGTCCTGACACACCTGCAGGCTGCGCCTGCCCAACCGCATCTTATGAATGCCGCCGGGAACATCCGCCAGGTTTATGAAGCGTTGTTGCGCGATGACGATTCCCTAGACCTTGCGCAGGCGTTTTTGCAGGAGCAACTGCAACACGCCGCGCAAATTAGCGATGCGTTGCCTGAAGACCCGACAACTTGGCACGCCTGGGTGGCCGAGCATTGCGCCGATGTCGCCCGGCAATATGCCGACTATCTCCAGCAGCGCAAGGCCGGCGGGCCTCGGCAATTTTTCCGTGACAAGGCGCAGGCGCTGTATTTCCTGCAAGCGGTGGCACCGACCAAACTGGTCGACGGTGCCTGGCTCTATGGTCTGTTGCCACGCTGGCAGGACCCGCGTTTCCAGGGCCTGCTGCGGACATTTCTGGAAGAACTGGGCGAAGGTAATCCAGCGCAAAACCACGTGGTCATCTACCGCAAACTCCTAGCCGAACATGACTTGCAGGACAGCAGTGCGATCGCTGATGAGCGCTACCTGCAAGGTGCGATACAACTGGCGCTCGGCGTCTGTGGTGCTGATTACTTGCCCGAGGTAATCGGCTACAACCTCGGCTATGAACAACTGCCGTTGCACCTGTTGATCAGCAGTTATGAACTCAGTGAACTGGGTATCGATCCGTACTATTTCACCCTGCATGTAACCATCGACAATGCCAGCACCGGCCATGCGCAAAAAGCCGTGCAGGCGGCGCTCGATCTGCTGCCGCTTGAAGCCGATCGCACCGAGTTTCTGCGCCGGGTCGCGCTGGGCTATCGGCTCAACGATCTGGGGCAGGGCAGTCGCGCGATCATCGAAGGTTTCGACCTTGAGCACGAGTTGCTGGCGATGCTTGAGCGCAAGTGCCCATTCGCCCAACACATGCACTCCGATTACTGCCGCTTCGAAGGGCAGACCGTCAATCAGTGGCTGGCTGCACCGGAGCAATTGCCCGGTTTTCTTCAGGCGCTGCAGAACAAAGGCTGGATCAAACGCCACGAAGACCCGCAGGCCAGTCGCTTTTGGCAACTGATCGCGGGCGACGGTGCGGCGATGTTCGGCGTGTTCAATGCCTACGAAAAACAACTGGTGCACGACTGGATCGCTGGCGACTGGACGCCGTCGGATAAAGCAAAACCTGTTCGGCGGCACAGTCACCCCGCAGCGCCCATCGAAGGGCTTGAACAGGATCCCGACGTGCAGGCGCTCAACGTCGCGCTGCAAGGTCAGGATGCCTTGGCGCAAATGGCGATTCTGATCCCTTGGCTCGCCCCGGCCCGCCATGCACATCCGGCCGGGCTGCTCGCCACCCGGCGTTTTATCGAACTCAAATCCCGTTTGCCTTAAGGACCTTGCCGATGAACCAGGAAGAACAACTCTGCCCCAACGACCTCGTGCTGCTGCAACTGGGCCGGCGCTTGTTGGCAGACGGATATCGGTTCGTCACGCCGACGCCGTTGACCCATCAACGGGTCAACCAGCGTGACGAGGGCCAGATGGCCGACTCTTTGCGCGACGTGTTCGGCTGGTCGCGTCCATTCACGTCGGGATTGTTGTCGGCCGATGAACAGCGGCAACTGCAAGACGCGCAGGTCATTGATAGTTACGAAGGACACCTGAAGAGTCGCGTGCGCTGGTCAAGTCTGGATGATTTGCTGTTCGTGCATTCGGCGTTCCCTACCGAGGCCGCTGATGCGGTGTTTTTCGGCCCCGACACCTACCGTTTTGCGCAACTGATCCATGCCCACCTGCAGCAAAACTTCGCGCCGATCCATCGCGCGGTAGATATCGGCTGTGGGGCTGGCGTCGGTGCAATCGTGATCGGCCGTGCCCGTCGTGAAGCACAAGTGCTGGCGCTGGACATTAACCCTGCAGCGCTGCGTCTGACTGCGATCAATGCGGCACTGGCGGAAATCGCCAATGTTGAAGTGCGCGCCAGTGATCTGTTGCAGGGCGTCGATGGCGAGTTCGATCTGATCGTCGCCAACCCTCCGTACATGGCCGATCCGGCAGAGCGCGCCTACCGCCATGGTGGCGGGACGCTGGGGGCAGGGCTTTCATTGCGCATCGTCGAACAGGCCTTGAATCGACTGGCGCCGGGCGGCTCGCTGCTGCTCTACACCGGCGTGGCGATGGTCGACGGTCGCGATCCGTTCCTCGACACCGTGTTACCGCGACTCGATGAAAAACGCTTCGGCTGGACGTACCGTGAACTCGATCCGGATGTCTTCGGCGAAGAACTGCTCAACCCCGGTTATCAACGGGTCGACCGGATCGCCGTGGTGGCGTTGACCGTGACCCGGATAGGCTGAAGCAAGGCAGGTGCGCGATGAGCAGAAACCTTGACGACTACAACCGCATGCGCGACTTCTCGGCGACGTCCGAGCCGGCCGCCGTCACGCGCCCCGGGCGTAAAGCCGCCACGGATCACGCGTTGCAGTTCTGCATCCAGAAGCACGACGCTTCGCACCTGCATTACGACTTTCGTCTGGAACTTGATGGCGCCTTGAAGAGCTGGGCGGTGCCGAAAGGGCCGTCGCTCGACCCCAAGGTCAAGCGTCTGGCGGTGCATGTTGAAGATCATCCGCTTGATTACGCGACGTTCGAGGGCAGCATCCCCGAAGGGCATTACGGTGCTGGCGATGTGATCGTCTGGGATCGCGGTGTGTGGATTCCGCTGGAAGATCCGCACAAGGCCTACGCCAAGGGCAAGCTCAAGTTTGAGCTGCAAGGCGAAAAGCTCGGCGGCATCTGGAATCTGGTGCGCACGCACATGCCGGGCAAGAAGGAGAACTGGTTTCTGATCAAACATCAGGACAGCGCCGCTCGCCCGCAAGATGATTACGATGTGTTGGTCGCCGAGCCGGACAGCGTGCTGAGCGAGCGAACCCTTGTAACCAAGCCCAAGTTGGCCGCGGAGCAAAGCAAACCGCCGAAAAAGGCCGCGGCCAAGGCGCGCAAGCAAGCGACCGGCAAGCTAACCGGCGCGCACAAGGCGAAACTGCCAGCACAACTCAAGCCGGAGCTGGCCACGCTGGTCGATAGCGCACCCGAAGGGCAGTGGAGCTACGAGATCAAATTCGATGGCTACCGGATCATGGCGCGAATTGATCATGATCAGGTGCAACTGTTCACCCGCAACGGTCACGACTGGACGCACAAGTTGCCGCAACAGGCCGCAGCCCTGGCGGCGCTGGGATTGGAATCGGCGTGGCTGGACGGGGAAATGGTCGTCGCCAACGAGCACGGCGTGCCGGACTTTCAGGCCCTGCAAAATGCTTTTGAAGCTGAGAGCAGCAGCAACATTCTCTACTACCTGTTCGATTTGCCTTATCTCAACGGCGTTGATCTGCGCGAAGTGCCGTTCGAGGAACGTCGCGCGGCGTTGGCCACGGTGCTCGGCAGCAATGAACAACCGTTGCTGCGCTTCTCCGAAGCCTTCGACGAAACCCCGGACGCACTGCTCAACAGCGCCTGCCAGATGCAGATGGAAGGCCTGATCGGAAAACGTCTCGGCTCGCCGTATGTGTCGCGGCGCAGCAGCGACTGGATCAAGCTCAAGTGCAAGCATCGTCAGGAGTTCGTGATCGTTGGTTACACCGATCCGAAAGGTTCGCGCAGTGCCTTCGGTGCATTGCTGTTGGGGCTGCACGATCGCGACAGTGGCGAATTACGCTACGCCGGCAAGGTCGGCACCGGTTTCAACGAGTCGACGTTGAAAAGCATTCTGGCCCAACTCAAACCGTTGCAGGTGAAGAAGGCTGCGGTGGTCAATCCACCCAGCGGCTTCGAAGTCAAAGGTGTGCATTGGCTCAAGCCGAAACTGCTGGCAGAAGTCGCATTTGCCGAAATGACCAAGGACGGTTCGGTGCGCCACGCCGTGTTCCATGGCTTGCGCGACGACAAACCGGCCAAGGGCATCACAGAGGAGCGAGCGAAACCGGTGAAGACTGCAGAGAAGAAAACGCCTGCGAAGAAACCGCCTAAAAAGGCCCAGCCAAGCAACGCCGAAACCGCGCCGTCTCAACTCGGACTGGCCAACGGCAAGGTGCGCATCACGAACCCGGATCGGGTCATCGATGCAGTCAGCGGTACTACCAAGATGCAACTGGCCGAGTACTACGCCAGCGTCGCCGAGTGGATTCTGCCGCAACTCAAGGAGCGGCCGGTGGCGCTGGTACGCGCCCCGGACGGCATCGCCGGCGAGTTGTTCTTCCAAAAGAACGCCGAACGTCTGGCGATCCCCGGCATCACCACACTGGACAAAGACGTCACCGGGCAACCGGTGATGCTGATCAACAACGCCGAAGCGTTGATTGGCGCGGTGCAGATGAGCACCGTCGAACTGCACACCTGGAACGCCACCACGGTCGATCTGGACAAGCCCGATCGCTTTGTCCTCGACCTTGACCCGGATCCGGCATTGCCGTGGAAAAGCATGGTCGAAGCGACGGCGCTGATCCTGACCGTGCTCGATGAGCTGGGCCTCAAAGCGTTTCTCAAAACCAGTGGCGGCAAGGGCATTCATCTGGTGGTGCCGCTGACCCGCAAACTTGGCTGGGACGAGGTCAAGGATTTCAGCCACGCCATCGTCAGTCATATCGCCAAGCTGTTGCCGGACCGCTTTTCGGCGGTGTCCGGGCCGAAAAACCGCGTCGGGCGGATCTTTATCGATTACCTGCGCAACGGTCTGGGCGCCACCACCATTTGCGCCTATGCGGCGCGCACCCGCGAAGGGTTGCCGGTGTCGGTGCCGCTGTTTCGTGAAGAGGTCGCCGAAATCAAGGGCGGCAATCAGTGGAATGTGCACAACGTGCATGAGCGGTTGGCGGAGGTTGGCGACGAGCCATGGGCCGATATGAAGAAAACCCGCCAGAGCATCACGGCCGAGATGCGCAAACGGCTCGGTCTGAAAAAATGATCAGGTGTCGCGTAGCAAGTCGTGGGCGTTGAGCAGTTCGAAGGCGATTTCCGGGTGGTTTTCCAGTCCGCGGCGGATGGCGGCTGGAATCGCTGCGCGGGTCTTGCGGCACAGGCCCGGTAACTCGTCGATCTGAATGGCAATGCCGCGCATGGTGCGAACTTCGTTGAAACCGGGGGCGACTTCCACACGAATGCCCAACTGTTCGTACATGCGCTTCTGCAAGTGTTCGAGGTCAGCGAGGTCTTTGAGTTTTTCCAGCCGCGCGAGCAAGATTTTTTCTTCTTCGCGAGTCAGACGGAGGATGCGCAAATCCGCGCCGGGCATCTCCAGCAACGGATCGCGCCCGCAAATGCAGGCGCCGGGCGGGCAGGGGGAGCGCAAGGGCGCAGAAGTCGTCATGGCCTCCATCATAGAGGCCGTCGGACAGTTTTGCCTATTCGCCTTCAGCGGCCATCCATCGGCTGCCTTGTCCGTGATGGCTACTGATTCAGGCCTTCGTAATGCACCAGAATCGCATTGGCGAGGTCTTCATCACTGGCGTTGAGGCCAGGGTTGTTCTGGCGCACCTGTTGCAGTACCGATTCAAGATAAACCCCACGAATGGCCCCGCCACTGGCGACAAATGCAGACAAGTCGTCACGGGCCGGAATCACCATTTTGTGATCCTTGAAGGTCGAGTACAGCGACGCGGAGACACCGGCCGAGGTGGCGACATCTCCGGCATCGACTTTGGCCAGAGCGGAACCCACGGGCAGGCATAAGAGTAAAGAAGAAATGAGCACTAACTTGCGCATGACGGTGTTCCTCCACAAGCGCGAAGCAAAAAGGGAAGGATTACATAATGTGAGAGGGGCGCACGCGGCGGGAGTTCCGTGGAGCGGGAAAGTCTGCGTTATTGCGAGACAGACGCGGGCAACGCCATGGCGGGTTGCCCGGGTTTATGTCATGAGGGTTCAGATCACCCCGCACGCCATGCGATCACCGCCACCGCCCAGCGGTTTGGGCATGTCGGCGTGGTTGTCGCCGCCGGCGTGAATCATCAGCGCGTGGCCCTTCACCTCGGAGATTTTTTTCAGGCGCGGAGCCAGTACCGGGTAGTTGGCGATGCCATCGGCAGTCACGTAAACCGCCGGAAGGTCTCCCAAATGACCATCAGCGTAGGGGCCGAGGTGCTTGCCGGTTTTTTGCGGGTCGAAGTGCCCGCCTGCGGCGAGTGCGGCGCCTTTCACGCCATCCTTCATGCCCGCTTCGCAACTGCCATTTTCATGCACGTGGAAGCCATGCACACCGGCCGGCAGGGATTTCAGATCGGGCGTGAACAACAGGCCATACGCGGTTTCACTGATAGTGACCGAGCCGATCGCCTGCGGCGCGCCGTCAGCGCTGACCAGATTGATGGCGACTTTTTCCGTCGCCGCGTGTGCGGTACCGATGGCGAAGGTGCCGAGCAAAACCAACCACAATGCGCGTTTCATAGCGTTTCCTTTTGCTGCATGAGAATTCAGAACGACGGACTCAATAGCCTGCCGGCATTAACCGGCGATGAAAGCGTTGGCCGTGCGCGTTGAAAAGTGAGACTTGCCGCGCAATCCGAAAGTTTTGCTGCCTTTGGCCCGCATGCCGACACCTGCTGACACGCTCTGGCGCGGCAGACCCGTGCAAATAGGCTTAACTGAAGGCTGACAAGCGCTTACGGGCGTAACGAGAGAGGAAAATCCGGTGTCGATCAAACTGCGTTTAGTGTTGCTGATTGTGACAAGTCTGCTGACGGCGTTGATCGTGAGTCTCGTCAGTTACGTCGGCAACCAGCGGATGGCCTCGGCGGTCAGCGATAACGCGGTCAGCATGAGCGCGCTGCGCAACCATATGGAAGCCGACATGATGCACGACGCCCTGCGTGCCGATGTCTACTCGGCGATGCTGGTCGGGCTAGGCAAAAGCACCAGTACGGCGAGCGAGGTGCGCGATTCGATCAACGAGCATGCGGGGCATTTTCGTGAGGTGCTTGAAGACAACCTCAAATTGCCGATCAACCCGACATTGCGCACCGCGCTGGAGCAGATCAAGCCGAGTCTCGATACCTACATCAACACTGGTGAGCGGATCGTCGGGTTGGCGCTGGATAATCCTGATGCTGCTCAGCAGGAACTGGGCACCTTCAACACGGCGTTTGGTCAGCTTGAAGAGCAGATGGCCGCTTTGAGCGAACTGATCGAGTCCAATACCCGGCAGACCAGCGCAGGCACTGAAGCGGCGATCAGCAATGCCAACGTCGCGCTCGGCGTGGTGTTGCTCGCCAGTCTTGTGCTGCTTTTGGCACAGGGTCGCTGGGTCATTCTGAGCATCATGGGACCATTGAAAACCGCCAGTCGCATCGCCGAGAGCATCGCCCACGGCAATCTCAGCGAACCGATCACCGAGCCGTCCGGCAAGGATGAAGCCAGTGTCCTGATCCGCACACTGGCGACCATGCAGCGCGACTTGCGCAACATGATCGATGTGGTGCGGCGCAACGCGCACGGCGTCAGTGGCATGAGCGAGCAACTCAGCCACGGCTGCCATCAGGTCGCCGACAGCAGCCAGCAACAAAGCGTGGCTGCCGGCACCATGGCCGCTGCCGCCAGCCAGATGACCGCGAGCATCGAGGAAATCACCCGCCACGCCGAACGGGCCCTGAGCATGGCCAGTCAAGCCGAAACCCTGGCCAAGGAGGGCGGCGGGGTCATTCATCAAGTGGTCAGCGATATGGACGATATCGCGCGCTCGGCGCAACAGTCGGCCCAGGTGATCCGCACGCTGGATCAGGAATCCGAAGCCATTTTCAACATCATTCAGGTGATCAAGAGCATTGCCGACCAGACCAACCTGCTGGCGCTCAATGCTGCCATTGAAGCGGCCCGGGCCGGGGAACAGGGTAGGGGGTTTGCAGTGGTGGCTGACGAAGTGCGCAGTCTGGCGGCGCGCACCAGCGCCTCGACCCAGGAAATCGCCGCGATGGTCGCGCGCATTCAGCACAGTACCCGCGAGGCGGTCAGCAGCATGGAGGCTGGGGTGGCGCAGGTCGACAAGGGCATGGCGGTGACGGCGGATGTCGAGCGCGCTATTCGCGAGATACTTGAGGCGACGTTGAGCACGACACAACTGGTCAACGACATCACCCGCACGATTGGCGAGCAGAGTCAGGCCAGTAACGAAATTGCCCATCAGGTGGAAATGATTGCCGGGATGTCCGAGGGCAATAGCCGGGTGATCGGGCAAACGGCGAATACCACCGATGAGTTGTCGAGCCTGGCGGGGCAGTTGGCGCAGTCGGTGGATCGGTTTCGATTGTGATAGCGATTGGAACAATTGCACTTGTGGTGTCTGAATTGGCCTCATCGCTGGCAAGCCAGCTCCCACAATGGGCGGTGGTGTAAACACAATTGCATTTACAACATCGAACCCTGTGGGAGCGGGCTTGCCCGCGATGAGGCCAGCCCGGTCAATATTCATTCAGGCTAGATCATTACCTTCAGAACTTGAACGCCTGCCGCCCCACCAACAACCACTTGCCGTCCTGCTTCTGCCAGATCTGAAAGTTCTCGATCTCGGTCGGCACCACCTCGGCCCCCTTCAACGCCTGCGCGGAAAAGTGGTGGCGCACCAGCGCGGTATCGCCGGACAGGGTGATGGTCTGGTTTTGCATTTCCAGGGTCTTGAACGCGCTCTTGCCGGTTTCGATATCGGCGATGAATTCCTTCTTGTCCTGAATCTTGCCGCTGGAGTGGCCGTAAGTCAGGTTGGGCGCGGTGAGGGCGTTCAGTTCGGCGATGTCCTTGTGCAGCATCGCCTGGGTCAGATGGTCCACCGCTTGGGCGACATCTTTTTCTGCCGGGGCCGATGCGGCCATGGCGTAACCGTTGAAGGCACAGAGAAAGCCGATCAGCAGTCGGGTCTTGGTCATTGAGGTTGTTTCCTTGTTGTTATGGGGTTGACGACTTGTTTGTCAGTCGTCGTACAACCTAGCAGAAAATTCGTCAGTAAGGCACTGCCGAAAAGCGCTTGATCGCTGGCCAACTACACTTGAACGCAGGATGGTTTGAGTCGGCGCACTCATCAGAGGGTCATGTTCGGCGACTGGCGGCCGATAAGTCCCTGAGCGGAAAAAGACTCTCAAGTCGGGAACAGACGCGCGGGTTTGCCCTGACGTGATATTCTTCGCGCCAACTTGGTTTGACCTTATTCAGTTTGCTTGCCTCTGGGCGGGCCGACGGAATCCCTGTCGCTCAAGTAGCTGAGCCAATAATGATAAGAAGTCAGTTCAGAAGGGACATTAACTGAGGTCGATGCAGCATGTCGGCCTTGTGTGCCCACCCGTCAAAATTGAAGTGTGCCGGAATCTGCGACGCTAGCCTGAGCGTCATCAAAGCGGATCGCATACAGATAACAGCGGCGGGCGGAAGGCGTTTTATCATAGGTGCAACAGATGTTTAAGAAAGTGAACACAGCCCTGCTGGGTCTGGCTTTGGCGATGGGGATGACATCCGCCAATGCTGACGAAGCAAAGAAAGTCGACGTCCTGCTGATCGGCGGCGGCATCATGAGCACCACCTTGGGTGTGTGGATCAATGAGCTGGAGCCAAGCTGGTCGATGGAAATGGTCGAGCGCCTCGACGGCGTCGCCCTGGAAAGCTCCAACGGCTGGAACAACGCCGGTACCGGTCACTCGGCGCTCGCTGAGCTGAACTACACCCCGGAAGACGACAAAGGCAACGTGACGATCCCGAAAGCCGTCGAGATCAACGAAGCGTTCCAGGTCTCCCGTCAGTTCTGGGCCTGGCAGGTTCAGCAAGGCGTTCTGAAGAACCCTCGCTCGTTCATCAACACCACTCCGCACATGAGCTTCGTGTGGGGCGATGACAACATCAAGTTCC
>Ga0213828_1002164_pt1 | contig 14749 bp, 13 predicted proteins | sample MC6MC0897MG_FD_180664 | JGI IMG/M metagenome (GOLD analysis project Ga0213828, IMG submission 180664) | Enriched soil aggregate microbial communities from Iowa State University, Ames, United States - MC6-MC0897-MG | ecosystem: Environmental > Terrestrial > Soil > Unclassified | place: USA: Iowa...
CACGTTCTACCGTTCGCCGAACCCGGGCGCCGCCCCGTTCATCGACGTGGGCGCCACCGTCAAGGAAGGCGACCCGCTGTGCATCATTGAAGCCATGAAGCTGCTCAATGAAATCGAAGCCGACAAGGCCGGCGTCATCAAAGAAATCCTGGTCGAAAACGGTGAGCCCGTCGAGTACGGTCAACCCCTGTTCGTCATTGGCTGATAGCTGAACATGTTCGAAAAAATCCTGATCGCCAATCGGGGCGAAATCGCCCTGCGCATTCAGCGCGCCTGCCGCGAGCTGGGCATCAAGACCGTCGTCGTGCACTCCGAGGCCGACCGCGAAGCCAAGTACGTGCGCCTTGCCGATGAATCCGTGTGCATCGGGCCCGCGCCGTCGCGTGAAAGCTACCTGAACATGCCGGCCATCATCTCGGCCGCCGAAGTCACGGATTCCGAGGCAATCCACCCGGGTTACGGGTTCTTGTCCGAAAATGCCGACTTCGCCGATCGCGTCGAGAAGAGCGGTTTCGTGTTCATCGGCCCCCGCCCGGACACGATCCGCCTGATGGGCGACAAGGTCAGCGCCAAGCGCGCCATGATCGAAGCCGGCGTGCCGGTGGTGCCGGGCTCGGAAGGCGCATTGCCCGACGATCCGCAGGAAATCCTGCGCACGGCGCGCGAAGTCGGCTATCCGGTCATCATCAAGGCAGCAGGCGGCGGCGGTGGCCGCGGCATGCGCGTGGTGTACACCGAGGCCGCGCTGCTCAATGCCGTCACGATGACGCGTTCCGAAGCAGGCGCCGCGTTCAACAACCCGGAAGTCTATATGGAGAAGTTCCTCGAGAACCCGCGCCATATCGAAATCCAGGTGCTGGCCGACGGCGGCCGCAACGCGGTCTGGCTGGGCGAGCGCGATTGCTCCATGCAGCGCCGCCACCAGAAGGTCATCGAGGAAGCGCCGGCGCCCGGCATTGCCCGCCGCCTGATCGAGCGCATTGGCGACCGCTGTGCCGACGCCTGCCGCAAGATGGGCTATCGCGGCGCCGGCACGTTCGAGTTCCTGTACGAAAACGGCGAGTTCTATTTCATCGAAATGAACACCCGCATCCAGGTCGAACACCCGGTCACCGAGCTGATCACCGGCATCGATCTGGTGCAGCAGCAGATCCTGATCGCCGCCGGCGAGAAGTTCACGCTGCGTCAGCGTGACATCACGTTCAGCGGCCATGCGATCGAATGCCGCATCAACGCCGAAGATCCGTTCCGTTTCGTGCCCAGCCCGGGCCGCATCACGAACTGGCATACGCCGGGCGGCCCTGGCGTGCGTATCGACTCGCACGCGTTCAATGGTTACTTCGTGCCGCCCAACTACGATTCGATGATCGCCAAGGTCATCACGTACGGCGACACGCGTGACCAGGCGCTGGCCCGGATGCGCATCGCGCTGTCGGAAATGGTGGTGGAAGGCATTTCCACCAACATCCCGCTGCACCGCGAAATGCTGCAGGACGCCCGCTTCATCGAAGGCGGCACCAGCATCCATTATCTGGAACACAAGTTGGCGCAGCGTCCCTGACCGACTCTGGGGCCTCACGGCCCCTTTTGCGTTTTACCTTGTTGATGTTTTAAGGTTGATCGGGCCGCGGCGGATGCCGCGGCCCGTTGACCAGATGGAAGAGAAAAATCATGCGTGAACTCGTGCTCCATTGCTCGGAGACGCAGGCCGAAGCCCTGTCGGACGCCTTGCTCGAAGCCGGCGTGCTGTCGGTCTCCGTCGAAGATGCCGACTTCGGCACCGAAGTCGAGCGCCCGTTGTTCGGCGAGCCCGGCACCGAGCCCGACGTCCAGGCATGGGACCGCAATCTCGTCGTCGCCTTGCTGCCCGACGGCGCCGATCCCGCGCAGATCATGGAAGAAGCCGCCCAAACCGGGGAGCTCGATGCATCGGTGTTCGACGGCTGGAGCCTGCGCGACGTGCCGGACGCCGACTGGGTGCGCCTGACGCAATCGCAGTTCGGCCCGATCCACATCGCCGAACGTCTCTGGATCGTGCCCAGCTGGCACCGCGACAATCCCGATGTGCCCGGCCTGGACACGGCCTTGCCCGACCAGGACGGCGCCATTCATATCGAACTGGACCCGGGCCTGGCGTTCGGCACCGGCAGCCACCCGACGACACACCTGTGCCTGGCGTGGCTCGAAGCCGAGCTTCCCGCCGGCGCGACCCTGCTGGACTACGGCTGCGGATCCGGCATCCTGGCCATCGCGGCGCGCAAGCTGGGCGCCGGCCCCACGCAGGCGGTCGATATCGACGCGCAGGCGGTGCAGAGCACGGTGTTCAACGCCGAGGTCAACAAGGTCGAGCTGCAGGCCATGCTGCCCGACGGACTGGCGGACGGCACGTTCGAAGTCGTGGTCGCCAACATTCTGTCCAACCCCCTGAAGGTGCTGGCCCCCATGCTGGCCGGCCGCGTTGCCGCGGGTGGCCACCTGGTGTTGTCGGGCGTGCTGGAACGGCAGGCCGAGGAGGTCGCGGCCGCCTATGCGCCCTGGCTGGCCATGTCGGTCTGGCGTGCGCGCGACGGCTGGGTCTGCCTGCACGGCAAGAAGTCCTGAGTCCCGGCAGCAGGAGCACGCCTCATGGCTCTGACCACCCGCTGCCCGCAGTGCGGCACCTCGTTCAAGGTGGTGCCTGATCAGCTTCGGGTCCGCAATGGCCTGGTGCGTTGCGGCGCCTGCTCGACCGTTTTCGATGGCCGTGCGTGCCTGGTGTCCGCGCCGGGTGCGCCTGTCGCGATCACCCCGCCGGCCGCGGCGCCGCTGCCATCGTCCGCCGCGGCCGTGGCCGCGCCCGTGCTCGCCGCGCCCGAGCCGCATCCGCCCGCCGCACCGTTTCCGGAACCGGCCTTTACGCCGGTGTCGACACCGGCCCCGGCGCCTGCACCGGCCCTCACCCCGGCGCCTGCCCCTGCCTTCACCCCGGTGCGTCCGGCGGCGGTTCCGCCGCATGTGCCGTCGCCCGCCATCGTGCCGCCCCGCGCAACGCCCGCCGTGCCGGCTGAGCCGCGTGTGATTCTGCCCTGGGAAGACGAGCCCGAGGCGCCGCCCGCGCCTTCGATTCCGACGGCGCCTTCGATTCCGCCCGCCGTGCTGCGCGGCCGCGACGACATCCGCAAGCGCGCCGAGCCGGAAGCGGCCATGCCGGATGACCACGCCGACGACGACCTCGACGATGACGGCGAACCATTCCTGCGCGAGCCGGAGCCCCGCGCCGCGCCCGCGCCGCGGCCCCCCGTGTTTCGCAACGAACCCATCGTCGCCAGCCGGTCCGGCGAGCCAACGCTGGACTGGCGCGCCGGGCAGCCGCGCAGCGACGTGCGCAGTGATCCGCGCCATGATGTTCGCCACGACCCGCGCCAAGGCCCCCGCCAAGATCCTCGTCACGACATCGCCGACGACTTTCGCGACCAGCATCGCGACGATGTACGCGACATCGAGCGCGACGACGAGTACGAGGACGAAGACGACCTCGATCACGCCGCCCACGAACCGGTGCTGGGCGACACGCGCACCCGTTATTCCAGCGCCACCGACGTGGGCCGTGCGCCGCCCGAGTTCCTGGACCAGGACCGGATCGAGCGCAGCGGCCTGGTGCGCAAGCTGTGGGCCTACGTCTGCCTCATCGGCCTGATCGTGCTTGCCCTGCAACTGCTCTACGCATACCGCACCGATATCGCCAATTCCGTGCCGGCGCTGCGACCAGTCCTGGAGGCCGTCTGCAAGCCGCTGGACTGCACGGTCGGCTACGCGCGCCGCCGCGATCTCATCAGCATTTCATCGTCGTCATTGCAGCCGCCCAAGGGCGCCGCCGCCATCGATGACGGCCGCACCCGCCTGGTGCTGACCGTGATGCTGCACAACCGCTACGACAAGCCGCAGCATTGGCCGGCGCTGGTGCTTGAACTGAACGACCTGTCGGATACGGTGGTCGTGCGCAAGGTGCTGATGCCCGAGAATTACCTCACGCCCGAGCAGTTGAAGGGACCGTTCGGTCCCCAGGGTGCATTGAAGATTTCAGTCCCCATTGAAGTGACCGGCGTTCAGGTCAATGGCTACCAACTCGACAAGTTTTTCCCGTAAAGGATGACAAGCATGGCAACTCCTGTTCTGGTCTGCGGTTCGATGGCGTTCGACACCATTGCGGTGTTTGAAGGCCGCTTCAAGGAACACATTCTTGCCGACCGCATCCAGTCGCTGAGCGTGTCGTTCCTGGTCCCCAGCATGCGCAAGGAATTTGGCGGCTGCTCGGGCAACATCGCCTACAACATGAACCTGCTGGGCGGCGCGCCGGTGCCGGTGGCCACTATCGGTGAAGACGCCGGCGAATACATGCAGCGGCTGTCGGGCCTGGGCATCGACGTCAGCCGCGTCAAGGTCATTCCGGACACGTTCACCGCACAGTGCTTCATCACGACCGACCTGGACGACAACCAGATCACTGCCTTCCACCCGGGCGCCATGTCGTTTGCCGCGCAAAACGACCTGAGCGACGCAGACGCCGCCTGGGCGATCGTTGCGCCGGACGCGAAGGAAGGCATGTTTGCCCACGCCGAGCGCCTGCACAAGCGCGGCATCCCCTTCATCTTCGACCTGGGCCAGGCCATGCCGCTGTTTGACGGCGCCGACCTCGAGCGCATGCTCAAGCTGGCGCAGGCCCTCACGGTCAACGACTACGAAGCCGGCGTGGTCGAGCAGCGTACCGGCCGCAGCGTCGCGGACATTGCGCGCACGCTGCAGGCGGTGGTCGTGACGCGTGGCGCCGAAGGCGCCACCCTGCACACCGAAGGCAAGACCATCCAGATCGAACCCGTGCGCGCCTCGCAGGTGGTGGATCCCACCGGCTGCGGCGACGCGCAGCGCGGTGGTCTGCTGTATGGCCTGACCAGCGGCTGGAGCTGGGAAGACAGCTGCCGCCTGGGCAATGTCATGGGCGCCATCAAGATCGCTTCGCGCGGCCCGCAGAACCATGTGCCGACGCGTGCCGAGATCGACGCCGTGCTGCACGCCACCTACGGCATCCATCTGCCTGCCTGATCGGCCAGGACTCCCGGGAACCGACACCTCGCACACAGGTCGAACGTCAGCGCATATTCAATGGCAACGGGCTGTAGCCCGTTGTTTCGCGCCTGAGTTTGCAGCTTCTGGCGGAGCGTTTCAGTCTGTTGCGGGTGCGCTTGCCGGGCGTTGCGGGCGGAGTATCATCAGTCACCGTCGGTCGTGCCCGAATGAGGAGTCCAAATGAATCATATAAAGTCTTTTTCCCTGGTGACGCCGCGTACCGGCCGTTGGCTGGCTGTCGCGGCTGTGGTGACGTCGATGGCAGTGCTTGGCGGTTGCGCAAACCCCAGCGCCTCCAGCGGCGTGTACAGCTACGATCAAGCGCAGCGCGAACAGATCGTCCGTAACGGAACGGTCACCGGCGTGCGTCCGATCGTCATCCAGAACGACAAGTCCAGCGGCGTCGGCATGGTGGCCGGCGGTGCGTTGGGCGGCGTGGCCGGCAACGCGATCGGCGGCGGCACGGGCCGCACCATCGCCACGGTCGGCGGCGTCATCCTTGGCGCGCTGGCGGGCAACGCCGTCGAAAACCGCGCACAAAAGAACTCCGGCCTGGAGATCACGGTGCGCCTGGATAACGGCGAGACCCGCGTGGTCGCCCAGGAAGCCGACGTGCCCATCAGCGTGGGCCAGCGCGTCCAGGTGATCAGTGGCGCCGGTCCGACCCGCGTCACGCCGATGTAAACGGCCCAGCCCGCAAACAAGAAGCCCGCGCAAGCGGGCTTTTTTGTCGCTCGCCCGCAACGCAGCCCCCCGGGATTTACCCGCGAACGTTACCTTTCCAAGCGTTTTCTCGCCATTTCCTCCATAAGTTTCATGGCGATTCGACGGCCGAAGTGCAATGATTGCGACGGCGCGGCAGTCCGGATTTAATGTAACCACGTGCTTCCGGAAGTCCCGCTTGCTGGCTGGAATTTTTCAGTTTGGTTTCAGCTGTTTTCTGTATCCTCGTCGCCTGAATCCCGGGGCGGGGGATGGTTTGCCGAACAGGCAACGTTACGCTGCAATACCTATGCATACCGAGCAAGAACTCCACACCAAGATCGGCGAGATCGTCGAGTCGATCGTCATGAAGAAAGTCACCCCCGACACGCAACTGATTGCCACCGGCCTGGTCGATTCGCTCGCCGCCGTGGACATCACGCTGGCGGTCGAGTCCGAGTACGGCTGCAGTATCCCGGCTCCCGAAATCGCAGAGCACCTTCAGTCGGTCCGCGTGCTTGCCGGCTATGTCGCTGCCCATACTTCGTAATACCCGGTTCCTGTCGCACGTCGCGGCGGCAGCGACGGCGGTGGCGTTGGCGGTAGGGGCGTATTGCGGGGCGGACGATCTGCTCAGCCGCGTCGTCAATCCGTCGTCATCGCCCTCGGCCATCGCGGCCGACAAGAGCAACTACCTGCCCAACCTCGGGCCGGACTGGGGCACCCAGCACGTCAACCTGAACCGTCTGGGCAACGCGCTCAGCGACGGCACGCTGGTGGTGCTGGGCTCTTCCGAGCTGTCCAGCCACGACCTGCGCTTCGTTCCCTACCGCTTCTTTCCCGAAGAGCTGAAGGTGCCGACGCTCGCGTACGGCCACGCGATGTTCCAGTCGTATGGCATCGTCAGCGTGCTGGAATCGGTGTCTGATTCGCTCACGCCCAACACGCGCCTGGTCATCATGCTGTCGCCGGCCTGGTTCGCGTCGGGCGGGCAGCTGCCGCGCAGCGCGTTTGCCGAGCACGTCACGGGACCGGTCTGGGATCGGTTGTGGGACCAGCCCAGTACGCGCGAGCAGATGCAGAACTGGATCAGCGACAACGCGAACTGGGGGTTGCTGTGGCTCATCGCCAATGGTCAGGTGTCCGAGCTGAAAGACAAGCTGGCGCTGTGGTGGCATGCCCGCCAGGAGCCGGCGCCGGACAAGCCGCGCACCAAGCTGTCCGTGCCCGCGCACCGCTACGTGTCCTGGCCGATGTCCGCCCGCCTGAATGCCGGACAGTGGTCGCGGATCACGCACGAAGCGCGCGTCGTCGAACACAACCTGGGCGGCAACAACCCCTACGATGTGCGCGACGACTACTACCAGCAGTACCTCGCGCCGCTGTACTCGCCCGCGCGCAATGAATTCGCGGACGTCGATCCCATCACCCGCACCGAGCTGGGCGACCTCTCACGCGTGATGGCGCTGCTGCAAAAGCGCAAGGTCAAGGCGTACTTCGTCATCCAGCCGTTCAACCCCAAGCTCATCCTGGACGTCGAACGGTTCGACCCCGTGGTGGCCGCCATCACCGGCATGTGCACGCGCTATCAGATGGGGTGCCTCGATCTTTACAGCATTCCTTTCGAGCCGGGCATGCTGCGCGATGACATGCACCTGGCCGAACTTGGCTGGGCCATGGCCGATCAAGGCATTGCGGAGTATTTTTCCCGATGAAACTCTTTCGTAAAGACGAAGCCCGTAATGCGGGCGTGGCCTGGGCGCGCCGCTTCTTCTGGCACCTGTGCCTGTACGTGGGCGTGATCCTCGTGTTCGTGCTGCAGGCGCAGCCCACGACGGGCAGCGGCGGACCGATCAAGGTCGAATTCCAATACCAGCAGTTCTGAGCGCACCATGGAACTCTTCGCAAGCTTGAGCTTCTTCGGCGGCGCCCTGTTCGGCGGCCTCGGCCTGGTCGCCTACCGGTCGTCCGGCATGCCGCTGCGCATCGGCTATCGCCACATCATCGGCGTCATCTGCCTGGGCGTCTGGATGGCGGTGTTCTGGGCGCGGCCGTACCAGCCCATCGCGCTCTTCGCCATCTCCGGCGCGGCGCTGTGGGCCATGCGCCGCAACTACATCCCGACCTGGCTGGCGGTGATCATCACGATGACGCCGTTGCTGCTGGTCAAAACCGGCGTATCGCACCTGGGCGCCATGCTCGGGTTGTCCTTCGCCACCTTCCGCGCCATCGACGTGCTGCTGTTCGCGCCGCGCAACGAGCGCGTCTCGCCGCTGGATTACTTCATCTACCTGTTCTTCCCGCTGACGCTGCTGGCCGGTCCCATGTACCGCTGGCGGGCCTTCCAGGCCGATCTGAAGCGCGGCTATGAAGGCGTCAACCTGAACACCTGGCTGACCGGGCTGGAACTCATCATGGTGGGCGTGATCCAGAAGTTTGGCCTTGCCGAACTGATCTGGCGTTACGGGCTGGCCACGCTGGACGCGCACGACTATTCGTTCACGGGTGTGGCCCTGAATGCCTCGCTCTACAGCGCCTACCTGTTCTTCGATTTTGCCGGCTACTCGACCATGGCGATCGGCATCGGCATGCTGTTCGGCTTCACGCTGCCCATCAACTTCCGCAACCCGCTGGCCACGCTGAATCCGCAGGATTTCTGGCGGCGCTGGCACATCAGCCTGTCCGAATGGCTGCGCGATGTCGTGTTCATGCCGATTTACAAGGCGTTGAGCAAGACCAGCTTCTTCGGCCGCCATCGCCTTGCGGCGCAGAACATCGGCATCTTCGCGACGCTGCTGGCGATGGGCGTGTGGAACGGCCTGTCGCTGCACTACATCGTCAGCGGCCTGATGTTCGGCGCGTATTCAGTGGGCCACAACCTGCTGATCAACGCCGCGCGCACGCGGCCCGGTCTGCAGGCGCTGCTGGCCAAGCCCGTCATGCGCTTTCTGGGGCGCGTGCTCACCCTGATTCTGGCCGCGCTGGCGCTGTACGTGTTCAGCGGCCGCAGTCCCATCTGACGCCGGGAGCTTCGGCATGCGTTTCGACTTGAAGTCCTTCCAGTTCGCCGACGACGGCCGCGCGCCCGACGCGCTGGCCGTCGCCGCCGCCGACCGCAGCCTGACCTGGGCGCAGTTGCGCACCGAGGCCGAGGCCTGGGCCGACGCCGCCCGCCAGCACGGCGTGGCGCCCGACGTGCCGGTGGCCATCTACGGTCACAAGGAAGCCGCGTTCTTCGTCGCGATGGTCGGTGCGCTGCTCATCGGCGCGCCGTTCGTGCCGGTGGACACCATCTACCCTGCTGAGCGCCTGCGCCGCATCGTCGAGATCGTGCGCGCCGCCGCCGTCTTCGATGCCGCGGCCGGCACCTTCACGGCGGGCGAGGGCGAAGTGCTGCAAGAGCGTGGCCTGGCCTACGTGATGTTCACGTCGGGCAGCACGGGCGATCCGAAGGGCGTGCAGATCGGCCGCGAAAGCGTCGGCCTGCTCGGCGACTGGATGCTCGGCAGCTTTGGCCTGGGCGAGGCGCCCGTCTTCATGAACCAGGCGCCGTTCAGTTTCGACCTGTCGATGTACGAGGTCTTCGCCACGCTGGCGTCCGGCGGCAGCTGCGTGCTCAACGCGCGCGAACAGATCGCCGCGCCCGGCCCGTGGATGGAACGGCTGGCCGGCCACGGCATCACGGTGTGGGTGTCCACGCCGTCGTTCGCCCACCAGCAATTGGCCAACCGCGACTTCTCGCCCGTCACGCTGCCGACGCTGCGCACGTTCCTCTTCTGCGGCGAGCCGCTGCCGGCGGCGCTGGCCAAGAAGCTGCGCCAGCGTTTTCCCGACGCATCCATCCTGAACACCTACGGCCCGACCGAAGCCACGGTCGCCACCACCTGGATCGAAGTTACCGATGCGGTGCTGGCGGCGCACGATCCGCTGCCGGTCGGACACGCCAAGCCCGACAGCGTGCTGCTCGTGGACGAGGGCGAGATCTGCATCGTGGGAGACCACGTCATGCGCGGCTACCTGAACCGCGCCGACCTGAACGCGGCCAAGCTCTACACCTATGACGATGGCCGCCGCGCGTTCCGCACGGGGGACCTGGGTCTGATGGAAGAGGGCGGGCTGCTGTTTTGCCGCGGCCGGATGGACGATCAGATCAAGCTGAACGGCTACCGTATCGAGCTGGCCGAGATCGACGAGGCTTTGCACGGCCTGCCGGGGGTGGAAGGAAGCGCCTGCGCGGTGCTGCGCCGTCCCGACGGCACCGCGGTGCGGTTGATCGGCTTCGTGACTGGGCTGGACGGTGCGGGACAGGAGGCGTCGCTGCTTGCGCCGGAGACCTTGTCCGGCTGGAAGGAGCGGCTGGCCGAGCGCCTGCCGCCGTACATGGTGCCGTCAGAGCTGGTTGCCTGCCCGGCGCTGCCGATGTCGAACAACCACAAGATCGATCGCAAGAAGCTGATCGAGATCTACAGCGCCATTCCGGTCTAGCGCAAGACGCCGGCGGCCGGATGGACCAGCGCCCCGCTGATGGGGGCGCTGTGCAAAGCAATGGTGCGGCGGGCGATTACACGCCCATCATGCCGTAGCTCAGGCGAGCCAGGACCATCAAGAGGATCTGCGCGGCCACCAGCAGGATCAGCGGCGAGAAGTCGATCGAGGTGCGCGGCAGGATGCGGCGGATGGGATCGAGCAACGGCGCGGTCAGCGACTGCAGCAGCGGCATCATGGGCGCCATCGGGTTGACCCACGACAGCACGGCCTGGATCAGCGTCAACCAGACCACCAGATTCAGCGCCCACTTCGCGGTCATGATGAGCGCCGAGCCCATGGCGGCGGGCAGCAGTGCGGCGGGAATCAGCGCGCCGATGGCCACCAGCCACAGCAGCACCAGATAGACCAGCGCCGACAGCCATGCGCACACGAGGCTGGTCCAGTCGATCTTGTTGCCCGCGGGAATGATCTTGCGCAGCGGCATCACGAGCCAGTTGGTGGCGCCGTAGATCGCGCGCGCCAGCGGGTTGAAGGGATGCAGCCGTATCGCGTGCATCCAGGCGCGGGCAATCAGTGCCGCGCCAAACAGCGTGAACACGATTTCGAGAAGGAAGCGGAAGATTTCACCGAGCATGGACGCGATCACCCCAAAAAAGAGGAGTCAATTGTCGCACGGCCAGACGTAAAAATTGCGTACGGTCCTAGTGCTTCAGGCCTAGTGCAAAGGGGCAGCCATTTGGATGGCATTGACGCGGGGACGACAAAAAAGCCGCCCGGTAAATACCAGGCGGCTCTGATGAAGCTAACGCTTCGGCGCGTCCGGATTAGGGACGGCCACCCGTCGGGAACGGCCACGACGCGGCGGGGTTCAGCGCGGTCTTCGCGCCCGGGGCGGCAGCCGTGGTGGGCGGCGTGGCGGGCTTCTTCGGAGCGGCTTTCTTCGCAGCGGGCTTCTTGGCGGCGGCGGGCTTCTTTGCGGCGACAGCCGGCTTGGAAGCGGGAGCCTTCTTGGCAGCGGGAGCCTTCTTGGCAGCCGGGGCCTTCTTGGCTACGGCCTTCTTGGCAACCGCTTTCTTGGCGGCCGGGGCCTTCTTGGCAGCAGCCTTCTTGGCTACGGCTTTCTTGGCGGCCGGGGCCTTCTTGGCGACAGCCTTCTTGGCAACAGCCTTCTTGGCGACCGGGGCCTTCTTGGCTACAGCTTTCTTGGCAACCGCCTTCTTGGCGACAGCCTTCTTGGCTACGGCCTTCTTGGCGACGGCTTTCTTGGCAACTGCCTTCTTGGCAACGGCCTTCTTGGCGACAGCCTTCTTGGCGGCCGGAGCCTTCTTTGCTACGGCCTTCTTGGCGACTGCCTTCTTGGCAACGGCCTTCTTGGCGGCCGGCGCCTTCTTGGCGGCAACCTTCTTCACGGCCGGCTTCTTGGCGGCTGCGACTTTCTTCACTGCGACTTTCTTGACGGCAGCTTTCTTGGCCGGAGCGGCCTTCTTTGCTGCTGCCTTCTTGGCGGCGGGTTTTTTCACCGCTGCTTTCTTGACGGCTTTCTTGGCTGTTGCCATGGTCATGCTCCTTAGGTTCAGGGGTCCCAGAACTTAAACCCGTGCCCCGACCCGCCAATTGGCGGACCGTGCCCGGGCTATTCATCGGCGCATGCCGCTGTTCTGTGCGAGCAACAGCTACTACGGTTTGCGCTAATGAATTCGGCACAGCCATTTGATATGGCCCCCGCTCCTTTGGCGCGAGCCATTTCAAATGGCGCCGGCAGGCAGCCTGTCCACAGGCCGCCGACCGCTTGTTCTACGTGTTCGAAGACACCCTGACCAAGGAGATTGCCATCAAGCCTGTCGCGAACGCGACGCCCATCAACGAGAAGAGGGCGTGCCCGCGCCGGGCTCGATGGCGTACTGCGTTACTCCCAGCTCAGCGTGCCACCGGTTTGGTATTCGATCACGCGAGTTTCAAAAAAGTTGCGTTCCTTTTTAAGGTCGATCATTTCCGCCATCCACGGGAAGGGATTTTCTTCCTGGGGGTACAGAGGTTCGATACCGATCTGCTGGCAACGACGGTTGGCGATGAAGCGCAGGTAGGATTTGAACATGGGTGCGTTCAAGCCCAACACGCCGCGCGGCATCGTGTCTTCGGCGTAAGCGTATTCGAGTTCGACCGCTTTGCGGAAGAGTTCTCGAATTTCTTCGCGGAATTCCGGCGTCCAGAGATGCGGATTTTCCAGTTTGACGGTGTTGATCAGATCGATGCCGAAGTTGCAGTGCATGGATTCATCGCGAAGGATGTACATGTACTGCTCGGCAGCGCCGGTCATCTTGTTCTGGCGGCCAAGCGCCAGGATCTGCGTGAAGCCAACGTAGAAGAACAGGCCTTCCATGAGGCAAGCGAAAACGATCAGCGACTTCAGCAGCGTCTGGTCGGCTTCGGGCGTGCCCGTCTTGAAGTTGGGATCAGCGATCGCGTCGATGAACGGGATCAGGAACTCGTCTTTTGCCCGGATGGACGGCACTTCGTTATACGCGTTGAAGATCTCGGCTTCGTCCAGATCCAGGCTTTCGACGATGTATTGATAGGCGTGCGTGTGGATGGCTTCTTCGAAGGCCTGGCGCAGCAGGAACTGGCGGCATTCGGGAGCCGTGATGTGGCGGTAGGTGCCCAGCACGATGTTGTTGGCGGCCAGCGAGTCGGCGGTCACGAAGAAGCCGAGGTTGCGCTTGACGATGCGGCGCTCGTCCTCGGTGAGCCCGTTCGGGTTCTTCCAGAGGGCGATGTCGCGCGACATGTTGATCTCTTGCGGCATCCAATGGTTGGCGCAAGTGGCCAGGTACTTTTCCCACGCCCACTTGTACTTGAAAGGCACAAGCTGATTGACGTCGGTCTGGCCATTGATGATGCGCTTGTCGGCAACCTTCACGCGTTGCGAAGTTGCCGAGCCGCTGGCGGCCAGGCCGGCAGCGTGTTCAGGCGCAGCCGGCGTGGGCATGGCGGTATCGCCGAACACACCCGTCGCCGCCCGAACTTCCGGGGCAGCCTGACCACCCGCCGCGGGTGCGGCAGGTTGTGCAGGTTGCGTGGCGGTGGTGTCGTCGTCCCAATTAATCATGATTCATTCTCCGGATGCGGTTATTGGCAGGCTTCGCACTCTTCGAAGCCGGGGTCACCCGGCCGCATGGTGCAAACCGCTCCGAGAATTTCGGGTTCCGGCAAAACAGGTGCTGCGCCCATGGCCGAAGCCGTGGAATGGCCGCTTGCGCTGACAGCGTTCAGTTCGCCGCCGCGTCCGGTGGACTTCTCGGCGCTGGTGGCGCCAAGGGTACGCAGGTAGTACGTGGTCTTCAGGCCACGCGTCCATGCCAGCTTGTAGGTGTCGTCCAGTTTCTTGCCCGATGCGCCGGCCATGTAGATGTTCAGCGACTGGGCTTGATCGATCCACTTCTGGCGGCGCGACGCGCATTCAACCAGCCAGCTCGGTTCGACTTCGAACGCGGTGGCGTAGAGTTCGCGGAGTTCGGAAGGTACGCGATCGATGCGGGACAGGCTGCCGTCGAAGTACTTGAGGTCGGCGACCATGACTTCGTCCCAGAGACCGAGTTTCTTCAGGTCACGCACGAGGTAATCGTTAACGACCGTGAACTCGCCGGAGAGATTCGATTTGACGTACAAGTTCTGGAAAGTAGGTTCGATGCACGCAGATACACCAATGATATTGGAAATAGTCGCGGTTGGGGCAATTGCAACGCAATTGGAGTTGCGCATGCCATGTTGTTTGATGCGCGCGCGCAACGTATCCCAATCGAGCGTGCTCGATTCATCAACTTCAACATGACCACCGCGCTCATCGCGCAGCATCTTCAACGTGTCTTGCGGCAAGATGCCACGCGACCACAACGAACCTTCATACGATTGATAACGGCCGCGCTCTTCAGCAAGCAGGCTCGATGCGAAGTACGCGTGATAGCACACGGCTTCCATCGAACGATCCGCGAATTCAACAGCGGCTTGCGATGCATACGGCACGCGCATCATCTGCAGGCAATCCTGGAAGCCCATGATGCCCATGCCCACCGGACGATGGCGCGCGTTGGAATTGCGGGCCTTCTCGACGGCGTAGTAGTTGATGTCGATGACGTTGTCGAGCATGCGCATCGCGATGCTGACGGTGCGCTTGATCTTGTCGTGATCCAGCTCGAAACCGCCGCCGGCAGCCGGCTTCATGTGCGCGACCAGGTTCACGGAACCCAGGTTGCACACCGCGATTTCCGATTCGTTCGTGTTCAGCGTGATCTCGGTGCACAGGTTCGAGCTGTGAACCACACCCACGTGCTGTTGCGGCGAACGGATGTTGCACGGATCTTTGAACGTGATCCACGGATGGCCGGTTTCGAACAGCATCGACAGCATCTTGCGCCACAGCGTCAGCGCCGGCATCTTCTTGTAGAGCGTCAGTTCGCCG
>Ga0213828_1002165_pt1 | contig 14747 bp, 16 predicted proteins | sample MC6MC0897MG_FD_180664 | JGI IMG/M metagenome (GOLD analysis project Ga0213828, IMG submission 180664) | Enriched soil aggregate microbial communities from Iowa State University, Ames, United States - MC6-MC0897-MG | ecosystem: Environmental > Terrestrial > Soil > Unclassified | place: USA: Iowa...
TGCAAGTGAAACACCTGCTGCTGATCGCCATCCTCGGGCTTACCGCGGCCTGTTCCTCTAACAAGGAAGTCATTGACGAGAACCTCAGCGAAGCCGAGCTGTACCAGCAGGCCCAGGCTGACCTGGATAATTCCAGCTACACCAGCGCGGTGAACAAGCTCAAGGCCCTGGAGTCGCGTTACCCGTTCGGCCGTTATGCCGACCAGGCGCAGCTCGAGCTGATCTACGCCAACTACAAGAACACCGAGCCGGAGGCCGCCAAGTCCGCCGCCGAGCGTTTCATCCGCCTGCACCCGCAGCACCCGAACGTCGACTACGCCTACTACCTCAAGGGCCTGACCTCGTTCGACCAGGACCGCGGCCTGCTGGCGCGTTTCCTGCCGCTGGACATGACCAAGCGTGACCCGGGCGCCGCGCGCGACTCGTACAACGAGTTCGCCCAGCTGACCAGCCGCTTCCCCAACAGCCGCTACGCGCCAGACGCCAAGCAGCGCATGATCTACCTGCGCAACCTGCTGGCTTCGTACGAGATCCACGTGGCCGACTACTACCTGGGCCGCCAGGCTTATGTGGCCGCCGCCAACCGTGGCCGCTACGTGGTCGAGAACTTCCAGGAAACGCCGTCGGTCGGCGACGGCCTCGCGATCATGGTCGAGGCCTACCAGAAGATGCACCTGGACGAACTGGCCGCTACCAGCCTGGAAACCCTCAAGCTCAACTACCCCGACCACCCGAGCCTGGCTGACGGTGAGTTCCAGCCCAAGCAGACCGAGTCTGACGGCCGTGGCTGGTTGTCCAAGGCAACCCTGGGCCTGATCGAGACCGACACCCCGCTGCCGCCGGGCGAAACCCGCGCCAACCAGGACGTGGTCAAGCAGTTCCAGGACGCTCGCGCCGAGATGCCGCAAGAGCTGCTGCCGAAGGACGAAAACGGCGACGTGATCCTGCCGGAAGGCCCGAAAGAAGCCGAACAGGACCGTTCGTGGTTCAGCTACATGACCTTCGGTCTGTTTGACTGAGTGTGTCGAAACGTAGAAAGGGAGGCCTGAGGCCTCCCTTTTTTATTGGCTGCGTCCTAGACTGTGGCCTTCTTCATTCGACAAGCTGGACACCATGGTTCGCCTACTTTTCTGGATCGCCCTGATCGCCGCCGCGTTCTGGCTGTGGCGCAAGTTCAAGATCAGCCAGCAATCGCAACCGGAGCACAAGCTCGACGACCCGCTGAAGATGGTGCGCTGCGCCCATTGCGGCGTGCACCTGCCCAATGACCGGGCGCTGCAGCAGGGCAAAGAGTGGTATTGCAGCCAGGCTCACCTGCAACAGGGCCCTGGCCAATCGCGTTGATTCAGTACCGGCCTCATCGCGGGGCAAGCCCGCTCCCACAGTTTAAATGCATGCCTTCAGCCTGTGGGAGCGGGCTTGCCCCGCGAAGAGGCCGGCACTGATGATGCGATCAATCCGATTAACCACATATCCCTCCCCGACCCTTTCGCACCATTTACGACCCCTCCCCCTCCGCCAGCATTGACCCACCCGGGCAAAATTCGCTAAATCCTATTTATCCGCATAAATATGAAAAATAGCGAAATGCTCAAACCCAAACGCAAGCGCCAGAAGCTGTCCGACGTCATCGTCGAATCGGTCAAGCGCTCGATCGTCACCGAGGCCCTGCACCCCGGCGACCGGTTGCCCACCGAGCGCGAGCTGATGGAGCATTTCGAGTGTTCCAAAGGCACCGCCCGCGAAGCGCTCAAGGCCCTGGAAGTCGAGGGCCTGGTCAGCACCCGCACCGGCCCCAGCGGCGGCGCCTACCTCAACGAGGTCGGCACCGAGCCGGCCAGCCGCGCCCTGCGCAACCACCTGCACTTCCAGCACCTGGATGGCGAGCAGGTGTACCAGTTGCGCAAGGTCATCGAGGTGGAGCTGGCCGTGTCGGTCATGGGCCAGCTGAGCGAAGCCGACTACGCCGCGCTGCAAGCCAACATCGATTTTTGCAGCACCCCGGAAGACAGCGAAGAGGGCCAGCGCGAGCAACGCCTGGCCGAACTGGAATTCCACACCTTGCTGGCGCATCGCTGCCCCAACCCGCTGCTGCGCTTCATGGCGGTATTCCTCAACGACCTGCTGCGCGACCTGGTGGTGCTGAAAAAGGCCTACCTGCCCAAGCGCCAGCAGTTTGCTGCGGCCAACATCGGCTACCACAAGCAACTGTTGCTGGCCCTGCGCGCCAGCGACGAACCCGCTGTACGCCGGCTGATGCACGAACACATGTGCGACGCCGAGCACCACATGACCGCGCTGGAAGGCGAGGTTGCCCGCAACTTCCTGCTGGAGTTCGACCACCACCACTGATCCGCCTGGACAGAGGCCTGCGCACAGGCCCGGCCGCACCCGCTTTGTCATTGCCACTCCTGCCTAATAACCACAACCAAGGAGTTACTCATGCAAAGACGTACCCTGCTCAAGGCAGGCCTTGCCCTGGGTGCCCTAGGTAGCCTCCCGTTGGGAGCGCACCGGGCATTCGCCGACGAACCGCTGACCTTCTACGGGCTCAAGTCCATGTCTGGCCCCTTCGCCAGTTACGGCAAGTACGCCGACATGGGGTCGCGCCTGGCCATCGCCGAGTACCCGCAGCTACTCGGGCGCCCGCTCAAGTACAAAGTCATCGATACCGAAGGCAACGCCGGCAAGGCGGTGCGCAAGGTACAGGAAGCCATCGGCCAGGATGGCGCGCGCTTTTTCCAGGGCTGCACGCTGTCGTCCTCGGCGTTGGCGGTATCGAAGGAAATCCACAAGGCCGGCGGCGTGTTCATGACGCCGGTCGGCGCCGACGAAATCACCGGCAAGGACTGCAACGCCTCGACCTTCCGCTGGTCGGTACCCACCTATGGCGCCATCCGCGAAACGCTGGTGCCGATGATCCGCCAACTGCCGCAGGCCAAGCGCTGGTACACCATCACCCCGCAATACGTGTTCGGTGATGCGTTGCTGGAAAACGCCCGCAAGGTGTTCGCCGAGTTGGGCGTGGAGCACATCGGCAACAGCTACCACTCGCTGCAAGAGCAGGAGTTTTCCGGTTACCTGACCAACGCCATCGCCGCCAAACCCGACGTGCTGGTGCTGCTTAACTTTGGCAGCCAGTCGTCCAACGCGCTGCGCCAGGCGGTGAACTTCGGCATCAAGGACCGCATGAAGGTGCTGCTGGTGTGGTCGGCCGGGCTCGACCAATTCCAGGAGCTGGGCAGCGACGTGCTCGAAGGTGTGTACCTGGGCGCGCAGTACTGGCACCAGGTCGACACGCCACTCAACAAACAGCTGGTTGCCGCCACCCGCAAGGCCTACGGCATCAACCCCAACTACCCGTTGGCGGCCGACTACATCGGCACCAAGGTGATGCTCGATGCCATTACCAAAGCCGGCAGCCTGGACGGCGCCAGCGTCTGTGCCGCCTTGCAGGGCATGCGCTTCCAGGGCCCGACCGGCGAAGAGCTGATCCGCCCGGGCGACCACCAGGTGCTCAAGGACTACTACCTGTTGCGCGGCAAGCCCCAGGCGCAGATGCGCGACGAGGACGACCTGGCCGAAATCATCAGCGCCGGCCGCTCGTTCATCGAAGTCGACCACACCGGTTGCGCCCTGGCCTGAAGCCGCGGCGTTAGTCAAAACCACTCGTACAGGCAGCCGCACCACGCGCTGTCGAGGGCACACTCATGCTCGATTTGTACCTGTTCCAACTGCTTAATGGCCTGGGCCTGGGGATGATCTACTTCCTCATCGCCGTGGGCCTGACGATCATTTTCGGCCTGCTCAACTTCGTCAACTTCGCCCACGGCGCGTTCTTCTTGCTGGGCGCCTACCTGTGCTACACCGCCGTGGCGATTACCGGCAACTTCTGGCTGGCGCTGCTGATTGCCCCACTGGCGGTGGCGGCGCTGGCCTGGGCGGTCGAGCGCCTGCTGATCAAACGCATCTACCACTTGCCGCACACCTTCCAGATCCTCGTCACCCTGGGCATCGCGCTGATCATCCAGGAGGCCTCGGTGCTGATCTGGGGCCCGGTGGGCAAGAACATCGCCGTGCCACCGGAGCTGCGCGGGGTGCTGATCCTCGGTGATTTCATCTACCCGTACTACCGCCTGTTCCTCATCGGCTTCGCCGCGCTGATCGGCCTGGGCCTGTGGCTGCTGCTGGAGCGCACCCGCTTCGGCGCGCTGGTCCGCGCGGGTAGCGAAAGTACCGAAACCGTTTCGCTGCTGGGCACCAATATCTTCCGCCTGTTCTCCCTGACCTTCGCCCTGGGCGTGGGCCTGGCCGGCGTGGCGGGCGTGCTGTTCGCGCCGCTGCGTGGCGCGCAGCCCTTCGTCGGCCCGGAAATCCTCGGCATCGCCTTCGTGGTGGTGGTGATCGGCGGCATGGGCTCGTTCGGCGGTGCGCTGGTCGGCGGGCTGTTGGTGGGGGTGGTGCAAAGCATGATGAGCAGCCTCTGGCCGCAAGGCGCCAGCCTGATGATCTACGGCGCCATGGCGGCGGTGATCCTGGTTCGTCCCTATGGCCTGTTCGGGAGAGCATGACGATGAGCAATAAAACTGCATTGCCCCTGGGCCTTGGCCGCACGCCTGCCCTGCTGTTGCTGGTACTCGCCAGCCTGGTGGCGTTGCCGCTGATCTTGCCGTCAGCCACCCTGGCCACCGAGATCCTGATCTTTGCCTTGGCGGCGCTGGCCTGCAACCTGCTGCTCGGCTACACCGGCCTGTTGTCGTTCGGCCAGGGCATCTTCTTCGGCGTGGGCGCCTATGGTGCGGCGCTGCTGATGATCCACCTGAAGTGGGGCATGCTCGGCGCCTTGTTCGGCGCAGCGGTGTTCGGTGCCTTCTTGGCGCTGTTGGTGGGCGCCCTGGCCATCCGCCGCACAGGCATCTACTTCGTCATGCTGACCCTGGCGTTCAGCCAGATGGCCTACTTCCTGGCCTACACCCTTAGCGACTGGACCGGCGGTGACAACGGCCTGCTCGACGTGCCGCGGCCCAACATCGAAATCGCCGGCCACGTGCTGGTCGACCTAGCCGACCCTCGGCACTTCTATGTGTTCGTCGCGGTGCTGTTCCTGCTGATCTTCGCCGGTGCCCTGCGGGTGATCCGTTCGCCGTTCGGCAGCACCCTGCTGGCGATCCGCGAGAACGAAACCCGCGCCGCCGCCATCGGCTACGACACGCGCCACTTCAAGATCCTGGTGTTCATGCTGTCTGGCGCCATCACCGGCATCGCCGGGGCGCTGTACGCGATGCTGCTGCACTTCGCACCGCTGTCGAACATCGACCTGATGATGAGCGAAAACATCCTGATCATGACCATCGTCGGCGGCACCGGCTCGCTGTTCGGCTCGCTGCTGGGGGCTGGCGCCATCGTGGTGCTGGGCGATGTGCTGTCGGAGCTGTGGCCACGCTGGCTGATGCTGCTGGGGGCGATTCTGATCCTGGTGGTGGTGTTCATGCGCGGTGGTTTGTGGGGCGGGCTGGCGGCACTCGGCAAGCGCTTGCTGGCGTCGCGTACGGCCGATGACAAGGCCCCGGCCAAGACCAAGGAGACCTTGTGATGAGCGATTACCTGCTGGAAACCCGCAACCTGGAGCTGGCCTACGGGCCGTTCAAGGCGGTTGCAGGCGTCGACCTGAAAGTCCGCGCCGGCACCATCCACACCGTCATCGGCCCCAACGGCGCCGGCAAGACCAGCCTGTTCCACTGCTTGACCGGCGAGCGCCAGGCCACCGCGGGCGAGATCCTCTTCAACGACCGCGACATCATCCGCAAGCCGTCCCACGGCCGGGTGGCACTGGGCATGGCGCGCTCGTTCCAGCTCACCAGCCTGTTCCAGAACCTGTCGGTGCGCGAAAACCTGCGCCTGGCCGCCCAAGGCCGCGACGGCCTGGGCGCGCTGAACTTCTGGCGCAGCGTGGAGCACAAGCGCAGCCACTGGAACACCGCCGACCAGGTGCTCGAGCGCCTGAAGCTCACGGCCCGCGCCGAGACCCTGGCCGGCGAGCTGTCGCACGGCCAGCAGCGGGTACTGGAAGTGGGCATGTCGATCTGTGCCAAACCGACCCTGCTGATGCTCGACGAGCCCACCTCGGGCATGGGCATCGACGATATCCCGGTGATGACCGACCTGATCAGCGACCTGGGCCGCGACCACACCGTGCTACTGATCGAGCACAACATGAGCATCGTCATGTCGATCAGCCAGCGCATTACCGTCATGAGCCACGGCCAGATCCTGGTCGAGGGCACCCCGGAACAGGTGCGCAACGACGAGCGCGTGCGCACCGCCTACCTTGGAGAGGCCGCCTGATGCTCAACGTCGAATCGATCCATTCGTACTACGACAAAAGCCACGTGCTCGAAGGGGTTTCGCTACAGGTCGGGGACGGCGAGCTGGTGACCTTGCTGGGCCGTAACGGCGCCGGCAAGACCACCACCTTGCGCAGCATCCTCGGCATCGTGCGCCCTCGTCAGGGGCAGATCAGTTTCGACGGCCAGCAACTGGTCGGCCGCGAGATCTTCGACATTGCCCGCCAGGGCATCGCCCTGGTACCCGAGCATCGCGGCATCTTCCGCCAGCTCAGCGTCGAAGAGAACCTGAAGATCGCCGTGCGCAAGGGCAGCCGTTGGCAGCTCGATGACGTCTACAGCATGTTCCCGCGCCTTAAAGAGCGGCGGCGCAACGGCGGCTTCGCCCTCTCTGGCGGTGAGCAGCAGATGCTGGCCATCGCCCGCGCCCTGCTCAACGGCCCCAAGCTGCTGATTCTCGATGAGCCCACCGAAGGCCTGGCCCCGGTGATTGTCGACGAGTTGGTGAAGATCCTGCGGCGGATCAAGGGTGAAGGCCTGTCGATCCTGCTGGTGGAGCAGAACCTGATGGTCTGCGACGCCCTCGCCGACCGCCACTACGTACTCGAACAAGGCCGTGTGGCCTACCAGGGCAGCGCCGCGCAGTTCCGCGACGACCCAAGCATCAAGAACCGCTACCTGGCCCTGAGCGCCTGAAAGGAGAATGCCCATGAATACCCGCATCGACCCCTCGCAGCACCTGCTCGGCCAAGGCGCACAGGTCAGCCGCGAGCGCCTCTGGCAATCATTGATGGACCTGGCCCAACTCGGCGCCACCGCCAAGGGTGGCGTGTGCCGCCTGGCGCTGACCGACCTCGACCGCCAGGCCCGCGACCTGTTCGTGCGCTGGTGCACCGAGGCCGGCTGCACCGTCAGCATCGACGCCATCGGCAACATCTTTGCCCGCCGCCCAGGGCGAAACCCGGCCTTGCCGCCGGTCATGACCGGCAGCCATATCGACACTCAGCCTACCGGCGGCAAGTTCGACGGTTGCTACGGGGTAATGGCCGGGCTGGAGGTGATCCGCACCCTCAACGACCTGCAACTGACCACCGACGCGCCCCTGGAAGTGGTGGTGTGGACCAACGAGGAAGGTTCGCGCTTCCCGCCGTGCATGATGGGCTCGGGGGTGTTCGCCGGTAAGTTCGGCCTGCAGGACACCTTGGACAAGGTCGATGACCAGGGCTTGTCGGTAGGTGCCGAGCTGGCCCGTATCGGCTATGCCGGCCCGCGCGTGCCCACCGGGCATGCCGTGGGCGCCTATTTCGAAGCGCACATCGAACAGGGCCCGGTGCTGGAAGACCAGCGCACCACCATCGGCGTGGTCCAGGGCTGCCTGGGGCAGAAATGGTTCGACCTGGTGCTGACGGGCGTCGAAGCCCACGCCGGCCCCACCCCGATGCACCTGCGCAAGGACGCGCTGGTTGGCGCCGCTGAAGTGGTCGCGGCGGTCAACCGTGTGGCCCACGCCCATCAGCCGCATGCCTGCGGCACGGTGGGCTGCCTGACCCTGCACCCGGGGTCGCGCAATGTGATCCCGGGCCAGGTGCACATGACCCTCGACCTGCGCCACCTCGACCCCACCCACCTGGCCGCCATGGTCGCCGAGGTACGGGAGGTGATCGAAGCCAGCTCGGCACGGCACGGGCTGCGTTTCGAACTGACGCCGACGGCCGACTTCCCGCCCCTGTACTTCGCCGAGCAGTGCGTCGATGCCGTGCGCCAGGGCGCACGCGAGCTGGGCCTGAGCCATATGGACATCGTCAGCGGCGCCGGCCACGACGCCATCTTCCTGGCCGAGTTGGGCCCGGCCGGGATGATTTTCGTGCCGTGCGAAGGCGGCATCAGCCACAACGAAATCGAAAACGCCGCGCCCCAGGACCTGGCCGACGGCTGCGACGTATTGCTGCGCGCCATGTTCCAGGCCGCCAATCAGGGAGCGCATTGAGATGACCAGCAAGATTGCCATCGGCGAATTCACCGCCGTCGAACTGCTTGAACTGTACCAGCGCCGGCAGCTGTCACCGGTCGAGGTGATCGACGATGTCCTGGCGCGCATCGACCAGCACAACCCCGCGGTCAACGCCTACTGCCACGTGGACGGTGAAGGCGCCCGCGCCGCCGCCCGCGCCAGCGAACAACGCTGGCAACGCGGCGAACCCTGTGGCCGCCTGGACGGTGTGCCCGCGTCGATCAAGGACCTGACCCTGACCCGTGGCATGCCCACGCGCAAGGGTTCCCGCACCACCAGCGGCGCAGGCCCGTGGGACGTCGATGCGCCCTTCACTGCATTCATGCGCGAAGCCGGTGCGGTGCTGATCGGCAAGACCACGACGCCGGAGTTTGGCTGGAAGGGGGTAACCGACAACCCGCTTTACGGCATCACCCGCAACCCCTGGGATACCCGCCTGACGGCAGGTGGCTCCTCCGGCGGCGCGGCGGCGGCGGCAGCGCTGAACCTGGGCGTGCTACACCAGGGCAGTGATGCCGGTGGCTCGATCCGTATTCCTTGTGCCTTTACCGGCACCTTCGGCATCAAGCCCACTTTCGGCTACGTGCCGCAATGGCCGGCCAGCGCCATGACCGTGCTGTCGCACCTCGGGCCAATGACCCGGACTGTCGACGACGCAGTGCTGATGCTCGACTGCGTAGCCCGCCCGGATGCCCGCGACGGGCTGGCCGGGGCACCCCGGCAGGCACCATGGCTGGGCGAGGGCCAGGACCTCAGCGGTTTGCGCATCGCCTTCAGCGCCGACTTCGGCTACGTGCAGGTCGACCCGCAGGTTCAGGCACTGGTCGCGCAAGCGGTGCAACGCTTGGCCCGGCTGGGGGCGCAGGTGGAGGAAGTCGACCCGGGCTTTGCTGACCCGCTGGAAACCTTCAATACCCTGTGGTTCGCCGGCGCGGCGCGGCTGGCCAGTGCCTTTGGCGATGAACAGCGGGCACTGCTCGACCCAGGGCTGCGCGGGATAGCCGAGCAAGGGGCGCGGGTTGGCCTGAGCGAGTACACCCAAGCGCTGGAAGCACGGGCTGAGCTGATTGCGCGGATGAATGCCTTTCACCAGCGTTACGACGTGCTGGTGTCACCGATGCTGCCACGGGTGGCGTTCGAGGCGGGGCATGACGTGCCGCCCGGTTCGGGGATGGCGCAGTGGATGGAATGGACGCCGTTCAGCTACCCGTTCAACTTGACCCAGCAACCGGCGGCCTCGGTGCCGTGCGGGTTTACCCGCGAAGGGTTGCCAGTGGGGTTGCAGGTGGTCGCCGGGCGGTTTGCCGATGAGCAGGTGCTGCGGGTGTGCAAGGTGTATGAGCAGCACTATCCGAGCCGGCATTTGCAGGCGCCGATAGGGGCGTGAAAGCTGAATGATCCCGCCCCTGTAGGAGCGGCCTTGCGTCGCGAAAGGCCCGCAAAGCGGGCCCGGCAATCTCAGCCCAAACGCCCCGCCGGCGCATACGGCGCCGGATCAATGATCGGCGCCCCCCCCGTCAGCAAGTCAGTAAACAACTGGCACGAAGCCGGCGCCAGCACCAACCCATTACGGTAATGCCCGCAGTTCAACCACAACCCGTCATGCCCCGGCACCGGCCCAATATACGGGATACCTTCAGGCGACCCCGGCCGCAGCCCCGCCCAATGCCCGACCACCGAGGCATCCTTGAGCTGCGGCAACAGCTCTAGCGCCGAAGCCTTGAGGCTCGCCAGCGCATCCTCGGTCGGGGTCTTGTCGTAGCCGGCATGCTCCAGCGTGCTGCCCACCAGAATGTGCCCGTCACGGCGCGGGATCGCATAGCGCCCCTTGGCCAGCACCATGCTCGGCAAGAAGTCCTCGGCGCACTTGAACAGAATCATCTGCCCCTTCACCGGCGCCACCGGCAGCTCAAGGCCAAGCGTGCGCAGCAGGTCGCCACTCCAGGCGCCAGCACTGAGCACCACGTCATCGGCCTGCAGCACACCGTCCGCCGTCTGCACGCCAGTCACGCGCCCAGCGTCCTGAACAAAGCCGGTGATCTGGCAGTGCTCGCGCAAGGTCACGTTGGGCAATGCCAGCAATGCAGCCTTCAGCGACTTGACCAGCCGCGGGTTACGCACGTTGGCCACGCCCGCCATGTAGATGGCGTGCTTGAAGCCCGGGCCCAGTATCGGCACCGCGTCATAGGCCGCCGAGATATCCACGGCACTCAGTGGCCGCCCCTCGCGTGCCGCCCAGGCCAGCGCTTCGGCCTCGTCGTCCAGATCGAGCCAGTACAAGCCGGTGGTGTGGACTTCTGGGTCAATACCCGTGCTGGCGAACAGGTGCTCGCCCAGCTGTGGGTAGAAGTCCTGCGACCAATGCGCGAGGGCGGTCACTGCCGGGCTGTAGCGCCAAGGGTACAGCGGCGAGACGATGCCGCCGCCCGCCCAGGACGACTCTCGCCCGACCTCGCCCTGGTCACACACCACCACCTGCCCGACGTGCGCCGCCAGGTTGAACGCCGTCAGCAGGCCGATAACCCCGCCGCCGACCACCACTACTTGCTTGCTCATCCGTCGATCCAAACACCTGAAGTAAAACCGCGATGCACCGGGCACCATTCATGCTTCAGCTTCCCCAGCACTGCTCGCTGCTGTCCAGGCTGCCCAGGTTGCTGTGCACGCCTGCATGATCGAGCTGAAAGTCACCGCAGCGGTCCTGCGCCATCAGCCCATGCGGCAGCCTGCGAGCGAGCAACAAGAAGGTGTCGCTGTCGCGCTGGGCGTGCAGGCTGTAGTAACGGTTGCCGCTGGGCAGTGCCGGGTCGCCTTCGGCGTATTGGCCGGTGCGAACGCGATGGCGCTCCAGGCGTAGGGCGGCATCCTGCAGCAGACCGACCACTTCGCTGCGTGCGGCGCGCCGAAGCTGCTCGCTGTAACTGGGGTAGGCAATGGCTGCCAGAATGCCGGTCACGGCCACGACAATCAACAACTCGATAAGGCTCAGGCCTTGCTGCATGTCAGGGTTCCCTCAATCGCTGCCGCCAAAGGATGCGCCGCACCTCATCACCTGACAGCGCATAAACCGCTTCCAGTACATGGCGCGACCGGGCTTGCCGGCTGACGGCGGTCACCCTGAACAAGGTGGCCTGCTGGCCCTCGGGCAGGTGCGCGGCACGGTCACTTTGGCCAAGGTTCTGCACCTGGAAGAAGCCGCTTGCGGTGCCCTGCCAGTTGCCCTGCAAGTCATGCGGCCGCGGTGGTGGTTGGCAGGGCTGGCACGCTGGGGGCGGTGACAGTTGTAGCTGGGCGGCACCTGCCAGCAATGCCTGCTCGGCTTGCTCGAGTGCCTCGAAACCGTCACGCCACAAGCCAGCCATGCGAGTCTCCACCAGCGCATCGCGCAGGGCCGAGGCCGCAAGCAAGCCAAGCAGCAAGCTCAGCACCAGTGCCAACAGCAACACCACACCGCGCTGGCGCTTCATGGGCCGGCCAGCGGATTGCGCAGCGCCACGCTCAAGGCATGCTGCTGCTCGATACCCAGGGTGGGCTCGAACAGCGTCAGGTGCACATCCACCCGCCCACCTTGCGGTGCCTCGACAAACGCCACACGCATCTCACGCACATGGTCGACCAGCGGCTGGCTAGCCCCTCGCCGCCGGAACCGCAAGGTCGTGCCATCCAGCACATAGAGGTACTGGCTTATGGGGATTGCCAAGGGGTGCTGGCTGCCATCAACTCGCCCGCTGTGCACGTGAGCCCCGTCGATGCAGTTGGTCAGCAGCGTCCAGTCCGGGGCACCGGTGTGCCCGGGCAGCTCGGCCACTACCAGGCTCAGGCTGTTCGCGCCCACCTGCAGGGGCTGGGCGAAGGCTTGAAGGGCTAGCGGGTCGGTGAAGTCGTCGGGCTGCAGGCGCAGGCAGCCGAACATGCCGGCCATGCGAATGTCCTGGGCCATGCGCTGCAACGCCAGGCGGGCATCAGCCTGCAAGCGTGCGGACGCGCCCTGCAGGCGCCAAGTGTCATAGGCAGACACGAACAATTGGCTGGCCGCTGCCAGCAGCAGCAAACCGATGGCGAGCGCCAGCACCCCCTCGATCAAACCGAAGCCGCCTTGTGTGCGGCTCATGGCTGCGCCTTCGGCTCGCCTGCGGCCCTGGCCCGTTCCTGCCGGGTGTGCGCCAACAAGGCGGCCTGTGCGTCGTGCCGCGCACTGTCGGTTGCCTGCAGTGCGCGCACCTGCAAGGCGCCAGCGGCAAACATGCCCACCGCCACCACCACCATGGCCAGTAATACCTCGAGGAGCGTCATGCCCCCTTCCATCGCTCGCATCCCTGCGCCCCCTGCGACTTTTCCTGCAACTGATTACTCACTGGGCGACTGGATCAATTGCCCGGCGACCTTGAAGCTGAAGCGAAGCACTTCCAGGGAGAAATGCACGGTGCGGCAACAGGGTGCAACACTGATACAAATGATGTTGGCGCTGGCCATGGCGGCCGTTCTGATACAGCTGGGGATGCCGGCCTACAACGGCCTCTCCGACGACTTACTCAGGGCAGCCGCAGCACGCGACCTGGCGCAAGCATTGCGCAGCGCGCGCAGCCACGCGTTGCTGCAAGGCCAGGCGGTGCTGGTGCTGCCGTTGGAAAGTGATTGGGGCAAGGGCTGGCGCGTGATGCTAGGGCACAATCAGCAGGTTCTGCGCGAGCAGCGCCTGGTAAGGCCTCTGAGGATTGTCGCGAATACCGGACAACAGGTGAAGTTCAGCGCACTGGGCGTGCCACAGGGGCGCAACGCCAACTTGCTGGGTGGCACATTGCATATCTGCCAGGCTGGCGCAGCGGCCAGCCAGTACCGGGTGGTACTGGCGACCAGCGGCAGGGTCAGCCTGCGCACAGATGAACTGAGTGAGCCCTTGTGCGCAGGTGCCTGATCAGATCAGCGAGCGAACCCGCAGCTCTTTGGGCATGGAGAAGGTGATGTTCTCCTCGCGCCCATCCAGCTCTTCTGCGCCGGTGGCGCCCCAGGCCCTGAGCTGCTCGATCACGCCGCGCACCAGCACTTCGGGGGCCGAAGCACCCGCTGTGATGCCGATGCGGGCTGCGTCATCGAACCAGGCACGTTGCAGGTCCTCGGCACCGTCGATCAGATAGGCCGGGGTGCTCATGCGCTCGGCCAGCTCACGCAGGCGGTTGGAGTTGGAGCTGTTCGGGCTACCGACCACCAGCACCACGTCACACTCACCGGCCAGTTGCTTGACCGCATCCTGGCGGTTCTGGGTGGCGTAGCAGATGTCGTCCTTGCGCGGCCCACCGATGTTCGGGAAGCGCGCACGCAGGGCATCGATGACACGGCTGGTGTCATCCATCGACAGCGTGGTCTGGGTGACGAAGGCCAGGTGGTCCGGGTCGCGCACCTGCAGCTTGGCGACATCGTCCTCGTCTTCGACAAGGTAGATGGCGCCGCCGTTGCTGGCGTCGTATTGCCCCATGGTGCCTTCGACTTCCGGGTGCCCCTCGTGGCCGATGAGAATGCACTCACGGCCGTCGCGGCTGTACTTGGCGACTTCGATGTGCACCTTGGTCACCAACGGGCAGGTGGCGTCGAACACCTTCAGGCCACGCCCAGCGGCTTCCTGGCGCACGGCCTGGGAAACACCATGGGCACTGAAGATGACGATGACGTCATCCGGCACCTGGTCCAGCTCTTCGACGAAGATGGCACCGCGGTTGCGCAGGTCTTCGACCACGAACTTGTTGTGCACCACTTCATGGCGCACGTAGATCGGCGGGCCGAAGACTTCCAGGGCACGGTTGACGATCTCGATCGCCCGGTCGACCCCCGCGCAAAAACCGCGAGGGTTGGCGAGTTTGATTTGCATGCTCGGCTCCAGGCTTACAAGGCCTTCACGTCGAGGATCTGCACCTCGAAGCTCAGGGTCTTGCCAGCCAGTGGGTGATTGAAGTCGATGGTCACCTGCGCGTCATCGAAGGCCTTGACCACGCCCGGCAGCTCGGCGTTTGCGGCGTCGTTGAAGATCACCAGCAGGCCTTCGGACAACTCCATGTCGGTGAACTGCGAACGCGGCATGATTTGCACGTTCTGCGGGTTCGGCTGGCCGAAGGCGTTTTCCGGGGCCACGGTGACGGTGCGCTTGTCGCCGGCCTTGAAGCCGAACAACGCGGCTTCGAAACCTGGCAGCAGGTTGCCGTCACCTACCTTGAACACGGCAGGCGACTTGTCGAACGTGCTGTCGACGGTGTCGCCGTTTTCCAGGTGCAGTGCGAAGTGCAGGGTGACTTCGGTGTTCTGGCCGATACGGGTGTCAGTCATGGACCGGATCCTCGGACTTCTTGCTCTTGAACATATCCAGCGCCAGCATCACCGCACCAACGGTGATGGCGCTGTCG
>Ga0213828_1002169_pt1 | contig 14729 bp, 18 predicted proteins | sample MC6MC0897MG_FD_180664 | JGI IMG/M metagenome (GOLD analysis project Ga0213828, IMG submission 180664) | Enriched soil aggregate microbial communities from Iowa State University, Ames, United States - MC6-MC0897-MG | ecosystem: Environmental > Terrestrial > Soil > Unclassified | place: USA: Iowa...
GACATGGTGGGGGTCGTTGGTTCGAGTCCAATCGTGCCTACCAAACAAAATCCGCTCTGCTGGGCGGTCTAGAAGGGCTCACCGAAAGGTGGGCCCTTTTTTGTTGTCTGCGATTTGTAATGCTTTTGCGAACCCTCCTTAGGGCGCCAGCTGGACTTCGCGTTTAGTCGATCTCAGGGCATTTGAAATTCGATCCGAGGCCTGTTGATTCACTGCGAGGCGTACTTCACCGTTTTGCGGTCCTTGCTGAATGGCGTGCGCAAGTCTTCGTCGTGCGCCCGCCTGCGATCGAATTTCTGCATCGTCGGTTCAGGCAGTGGGCTGACGATTCACCGCTCGTCCCCAGCGTCCTTTGAAAAAGTGTGGATATTGAACAGGTTACGAGTGTTACTAACCAGCCGGTTATCAAAAAAACGTTGTTACTGTTCGTGGAATTAAGTAACATCCGCCCCGCGTTCACCACCACGGTTTATGCATTTTTAAATCCCAAGCTTCCATCAGCTGCTTGGGATTTTTTTTGCCTGCGATTTGGTTTTGCCGCTTCATTTTCCTCTCGAGGCTTCGTAATTGCCTGGCGATATCTCGCAGGCAAATCCCTACTTTTTCGACTACTACTGACTGGCCGATTTTCAACTCTTTCTGATGGGGTGTATCGATGCTGGTTCACTGGTTTCTAGCAGCTATTCATCTACTGGCTTTTGCCCTGGGCTTTTGGGCGGTTCTGACGCGAGGAACGGCATTCAGTCGCCTCGCTGCTGGTGCAGGTGAGACCAAGCGCGTCTTGCTTGCCGATAATCTATGGGGCATTTCTGCGTTGATTCTGCTGGTGACAGGCGGGATGCGGGCTTTTGCCGGCTTTGAAAAGGGCACTGACTATTATCTCCATCAGCCGCTGTTTCATCTGAAGATGACGTTGTTTGTGCTGATTCTGATTGTAGAGCTCGCCCCGATGATCACGTTGATCAAGTGGCGGATCGCGTCCGCACGCGGTGCAGCAATCGATACCGGGCGCGCCAAGCTGTACGCGCGAATCAGTCATGTCGAGGCGTTGTTGCTGGTACTGATGATGGTGGCGGCCACGGGCATGGCGCGTGGCGTGACATTCAGTTAGAGGGCGAATTCTCTGCGCTCTATCGGAAACGTCCGACAGCCAGCCTGGGGGATGGCAGGTAGTATCCGGCAGCAAGAGGGGATTCGTGAAAGCGGGGGGAGTGTGTCAGGCGCCGTGCCCAGCGGAGTGGGGAGCGGATAGCAAAACGGCGCGTGAATCTCTAGCCAGTCATTCCACAAGGTAAACGGACTGGCTACTGACTGCGATTTGGCTCAGGGAGTTTGTGGCTTGTCCGGGGCGGTCAGGCCAGCCTGAATGCGCTGGTAAATCTCTTCACGGTGCACTGCAACGTTTTTCGGAGCGTTGATACCAATGCGGACCTGTTGGCCGCTTACGCCCAGAATGGTGATAGTGATGTCATCACCGATGTTTATGCTTTCACCGACTTTGCGGGTGAGTATCAGCATGGTCTTCTCCTTGATTGCTTTGTAGGGCACCTGATTCAGACAGTGCAGAGGTCGGTGGTACGTATAGATTAGTGCGAAGTCTCACGGTTTGGGTGCCTCTTTCTGACGCGCAGAAGCGGCATTAATTCCCAGGGCGTAACTATACAGAGGCTGCAACCATCAATCTCGTTGTTTTGTGCCCATTTTGCGGGCCTCGCGAAGTATTTATGAATGATAAGATCGCGGCTTTGAGAATTTCGAGGAAAGCGTTGTGCGCAAATTGGTTTGGTTGGTCGCGGCACTGGTATTGACTGGATGTGGTGAAGGCAAGAATGCAGACGCAGCAAAACCACAATCGGCTGTAGTGACGGCGCCGGCTGCGCCCGCTGCACCACAATGGGATCTCGAAGTGCGCGGCGAAACCCCGCAGGCTGTCAGCGACCTTAGCGGCTGGTTGATCGAGCACGCTTTCGTACCTACGGTGATCAAGGACAGCAGTGGCAAAGCACGAATTCTGATTGGTCCTTTCAACTCGCAAGCCGAAGCTGAAGCCCGAAAAGTACAAGTGGATGCTGCTCTGGTGAAAGCCAAGAAGCAGAATATTGAATCGGTGGTGATCGAGCACCCGCTCACGCCGTAAGCGCTGCGTTTCAGCGGAGCAACCTAAAGGACCTCGGATGTGGCTCGTCTTATACGAGTCAGTCACGATTTTCCGAAGGAGCTCCGCATGGCCTCCGCCAATCCCTACAAGCTGTTCGACGTCATCCTGCATCGCAAAACCTTACTCAGCCCGCACATGATGCGGATCACGCTGGCCAGTCCTGCTGTTAAAGAAATGGCCACCTGGGCGCCGGATCAAAGGGTGAAACTGTTTTTTCCTGCGGCTGATGGTTCGCCCGCCAGGCTTGCTCAGGGCGAGGGTTGGTACGCCCGCTTCAAGGCAATGATTGCCGATCGGCGTCCGGCGATGCGCACCTACACCATTCGCCATTTGCGGGCCGAACAAGGCGAAGTGGATATTGATTTTGTTCTGCACGGTGAAACCGGACCGGCTTCGCGGTGGGCGCTTCGGGCGCAGCCCGGTGATTCGATGCAGATTCTCGCTCCGGATCGCCGCTTTTCAGCACAGGACGCCGGCGGATTCGAATGGAAGCCGCCGCAGACTCTCAAGCAGGTTCTGTTGGTCGCCGACGGCACGGCGCTACCGGCGGCCATGGGCATTCTCGATGAGTTGGCCGCTATGGCCGAGCCACCCCTGACTCAGGCGTTTTTCGAAGTCGACAGTGTCGAGGATATGCTGGCAGTTCCCGATTGGGCCGGGCTGACGGTGCAGTGGTTGATCCGAGACCAGGCCAGCGCCGGTACGTTGATGGTGGCGGCGGTACAGAAAGCGGTTCCACCCCTTCATGCCTCATCCATCGGCCAGGCTGTCGAGTTGGCCGAGGTCGATATCGACAAAGAGATTCTTTGGGAGATAGCCGAGACAGCCAGTGAAGGTTTCTATGGCTGGATCGCTGGAGAAAGCGCAGCAGTGATGAGCTTGCGCAGGTACCTGATCAAAGAATGCGGAATCGCACGGGAGTCGCTCAACCTGATGGGCTATTGGCGTTACAACAAGGCGGGCAGCTAGCCACAAAAAAGGCCTCGGACATGACGTTCGAGGCCTTTTTTCCAGTGGTTTATCAGCCGCAGGCTTTCATGTTCACCGGGCCGACAAATTCATTGCCGCGCCCCATCACGCACGCCACGCTCTGATTGCGCTGGCGCTCCCAGTCCTGCACCGGGTAAGTCTTGTCCCAGGCCTCGTACAATTGTCGATCCTGCTTCGACAGGCGCAAGCCGTATTGCTTGCTCATGTAGAAGTAAGTCCGGGCGATCATGCCGCGAATCGACGGGCGAGGCATGACCTTCTTCGCCTTGAAGTCAACCTGTGTCAGGCACGAACCGTACTGCCCGGATTGCACCGGCAGCCAACCGTAGCTGAAGTTGCTGCGGTCTCCGTTGACCTCGCCAATACTCGGCACCAGGTTATGCAGATCGGCTTCAGCTTTCTGATAGCTTGGGTCGTAACGCGTGCAGTTCTTGCGTCCACCTTCCTGCCAGCACTGACGCTGATGGCCGAACTGCCAGGCCGGCACGATGTGTTCCCATTCAATGCGTGATGCACGCTTGGCATTCTTGCGCGGTACGTAACCGCACGCCTTCAGATCCACCTTGTTGCCGGTGTATTTGCACCCGCAATAAAACTCTGTGGACTGCGGCGCATAAAGCTTCCAGGCGACCTTCTTGGCTTCGGTAAAGGTGCGGGGTGCGCCAGCCTGGGCACCCATGGCGATAAACAAAAGCAGCAAAGCAAAACAGCGGACACTCATTGAATCAATCTTCCTTCGGTACAACCCAAAAAATCTGCACGCCACCGTCGTCGCGATAGGCGAGGGTAACGTTGTCGTTCTCGTCGATTTCCTCAAGCAGGCGCTCCCACTCGTCCATCGGCTCGTCCGGCAGACGGAAGATCAGTGCGGCTTTGGCTTTTTGGGCAGTGGGGGAGTTGATGATTTTCTGAACGCGCATGCCCATGCGTTCGTAAGCGTCAGGAGCATCTGGGGAGGTGGCCACGAGGTTATCCTTATTAAGCTGTACGTGCATACAGTATTTAACTGTAAGCATTTTCGCAACTGCTTAAAATTCAAGAAAATCCTCTGACAGCGGTTTTCCGATTTTGGTGTAGGTCGTGTCGAATTTTTTGTGGGAAAAGTGCGAGAGCGTTGTGAGCGATGCACCACCCGCCCGACAGGCGAATGGCGCAGGGTGCCCAATCAAGAATTGATTGGGCGAAGGTCGATCAATATTCCCAGAACATCCGTTGCAGCTCTTTGCTGTCATTGGTTTTGGTCAAAGCGACCATTGCCAGGATGCGGGCTTTTTGCGGGTTCAGGTCGTGAGCGACAACCCAGTCGTATTTGTCGTCAGGCTGCTCGGCGTTACGCAGAACGAAGCCGCCAGCGTTGACGTGGGACGAACGAATGATTTGCACGCCATCCTTGCGCAGTGCTTGCAGAGCTGGCACCACGCGGGAGGATACCGAGCCGTTGCCAGTACCGGCATGGATGATGGCCTTGGCACCGGATTGGGCGAGAGCCTTGTAGGCAGTATCGCTGACGTTGCCGTAGGAATAAGCGATTTCTACGTCAGGAAGGCTCTTGATGTTTTTGATGTCGAATTCCGAATCCATGGTGTGACGCTTGGCTGGCAAGCGGAACCAGTAGGATTTGCCTTCAACCACCATGCCCAGTGGGCCCCAGGCACTTTTGAACGCTTCGGTTTTGATGTTGATCATTTTGCTGACGTCGCGACCGGACTGGATTTCATCGTTCATGGTCACCAGTACGCCTTTGCCGTGCGCTTCTTTGCTGCTGGCCACGGCCACGGCGTTGTACAGGTTGAGCATGCCGTCTGCAGACATGGCGGTGCCCGGACGCATCGAGCCGACGACGATGATCGGCTTGTCGGTTTTTTCCACCAGATTGAGGAAGTAAGCGGTTTCCTCCAGGGTGTCGGTGCCGTGGGTGATGACGATGCCGTCGACGTCTTTGCTATCAGCCAGTTCGGCCACGCGACGACCCAGTTGCAGCAGGTTTTCGTTGGTGATGCTTTCCGAGGCAATCTGCATGACTTGTTCGCCACGCACGTTCGCCAGTTTGCTCAGTTCGGGAATGCCGGCGATCAATTGTTCGACGCCGACCTTGGCCGCCTGATAGGTGGCGCTGTTGGCGGCGCTCGCGCCAGCACCGGCAATGGTGCCGCCCGTAGCAAGTACCACGACGTTAGCGAGCTTGGTCTGGGTTTCGACTTCTTTCGCCTGAAGGGCGGTGGGCAGGAGCAGGAGAAGGGCCAAAGCGCCCGGAACCAAAGTGTTGAAAGCAGATTTCATTATTTTTCTCTCTAGTAGTGAGACGGTGCTGATGCAGGTTCATCTAGATGCACCCCAAGCCGATCTGGATGCCCGGAGTGCGGTGAAGGGAGCAGGATCTGTACCAGCCGTACTTTGCGTCAGAGAAATGTTTAACTTGATGATTTAAATCAAGATTTTATGAGTCGGCAAATCTTGGATTGAATCGTTCATCCGGGTTTCCGAACAGTCGGCGCTTTCGTGTTCGGCTCTCCGAAAAGGACTACTGCTTTTGTCGGGTGTTTCGAGTTGCCGGTTTCGGTTTTTCTGCTAAAGAAACCCTCGCGCGGGCCGATGGGTGTTCAAGGAAACTAAAACGTAGGGAGTTCACATGTCACTGACGGTCGGTTTTTCAAATCCCGGGGCAGTCACCATCGGCGGCAAAACGGCGGCGACGATCAATGCCTTGAGCGAGGCGGAAGCGGATGCTTCAACCGAGGCGCTGGGCACTGAGAAAGATGAGAGCAATCAGGTCAGAACCGGTGGTGCTGCGCAAGAAGACAGCAAGGCTGAAAGCGGCAGTAACCTGAGCGTTACCGTCAAGATGCTGCTCAAGCGCATGCAGGAATTGCAGAAGCAACTTCAGGAGCAGCAACAGCAACTGGCTGCGGCACAAGCTGAAACCTATCCGACGCCCGAGGCGAAATCACAGGCGGTCATGTCCATTCAGGGGCAGATCGCGCAAACCAGCGCGGCGATGGCAGAAGTGGCGGGTGCATTGGTCAAGGAAATGTCCAAGAGTTCCACCAGCGGTAACCTGGTCAGTACCACTGCATAAGCAGCGAAGGGGCGAGTTGGACGATTCGCCCTACAACAAATGACGATTTCTGATTGTTGACAAATGTCGGCGGGATTCGCATAGTTCGGTCTACGCAAACGTTTGCGCGGCTCTTCCCGCATTGTATGGCCCGGAAGAGAGCGATGTAGCTTACGCCAGCGCAAACGTTGCTCACAATAATCATAAGATCGGAGTGAACCCATGAAGCTGCCATTCGCTGGACGTCTTCTTGCTGTCGCTATGCTGGCTGCCACAGCCGCCGCACTACCTGTCTCCTCGGCATTCGCCGAATCCGCCGAAAAACCCAAAGTCGCGCTGGTCATGAAGTCTCTGGCCAACGAATTCTTCCTGACCATGGAAGATGGCGCCAAGGCCTACCAGAAAGAACACTCCGCCGATTTCGACCTGATCTCCAACGGCATCAAGGATGAAACCGATACTGCCGGCCAGACCCGCATCGTCGAGCAAATGATCCTGGCCAAGGTCAATGCGCTGGTGATCGCGCCTTCCGATTCCAAGGCCATGGTGCCGGTGATCAAGAAAGCCGTCGATGCCGGCATCACCGTGATCAACATCGACAACCAGCTCGATCCGGCCATCGTCAAAAGCAAAAACATCAGTGTGCCCTTCGTAGGCCCAGACAACCGCAAGGGTGCGCGTCTGGTCGGTGAATATCTGGCCAAGCAGCTCAAGGCCGGTGACGAAGTCGGCATCATTGAAGGCGTGTCCACGACCACTAATGCCCAGCAGCGCACCGCTGGCTTCAAGGATGCGATGGACGCTGCGCAGATCAAGATCGTTTCCCTGCAATCCGGTGATTGGGAAATCGACAAGGGCAACAAGGTTGCTGCGTCGATCCTCAGCGAATACCCGGATGTCAAAGCGCTGCTGGCCGGCAACGACAGCATGGCTGTAGGTGCTGTCTCCGCCGTGCGCGCCGCGGGCAAGGCCGGTCAGGTCCAAGTGGTTGGTTATGACAACATCAATGCCATTAAGCCCATGTTGAAGGACGGTCGCGTGTTGGCCACGGCTGACCAGTTCGCTGCCAAGCAAGCTGTTTTCGGCATCGAAACCGCGCTGAAAATCATCAAGGGCGAGAAAGTCGACAGCGGCGCCAACGGCGTGATCGAAACACCGGTCGAGCTGGTCACCAAGTAAGTCTTCTGGCGACACAACGGCGCTCGTCCGTCCGGGCGAGCGCATGGAGAGTTTTTATGTCAGTTTCCGCCCCGAACGCTGTCCTCTCGGTCAGCGGTATCGGTAAGACCTATGCGCAACCGGTGCTCACCGGCATCGATCTGACGCTGATGCGCGGTGAAGTACTGGCGCTGACCGGCGAGAATGGTGCCGGCAAAAGTACCCTGTCGAAGATCATTGGCGGACTGGTCACGCCGACCACCGGCCAGATGCAATTCCACGGCAAGGACTACCGTCCGGGCAGTCGTACCCAGGCCGAAGAGCTTGGCGTGCGTATGGTCATGCAAGAACTCAATCTGTTGCCGACGCTGTCGGTCGCGGAAAACCTGTTTCTCGACAACCTGCCAAGCAACGGCGGCTGGATCAGCCGCAAGCAACTGCGCAAAGCGGCGATCGAAGCCATGGCGCAAGTCGGTCTCGACGCCATTGACCCGGACACGCTAGTCGGCGAGTTGGGCATTGGCCACCAGCAGATGGTTGAAATCGCCCGCAACCTGATCGGCGATTGCCATGTGTTGATCCTCGACGAACCGACCGCGATGCTCACCGCGCGAGAAGTCGAAATGCTCTTTGAGCAGATCACCCGCTTGCAGGCGCGCGGCGTCTCGATCATCTACATTTCCCACCGTCTCGAAGAGCTCGCCCGCGTCGCACAGCGGATTGCCGTGCTGCGTGACGGCAATCTGGTCTGCGTCGAGCCGATGGCCAATTACAACAGCGAGCAACTGGTTACGCTGATGGTCGGTCGTGAACTGGGCGAACATATCGACATGGGTCCGCGCAAGATCGGTGCCCCGGCGCTGACTGTCACGGGTTTGACTCGCTCCGACAAAGTGCGCGATGTCTCCTTCGAAGTGCGTGCCGGCGAGATCTTCGGAATTTCCGGGCTGATCGGTGCAGGGCGCACGGAGCTGCTGCGACTGATCTTCGGCGCAGACGTTGCCGACAGCGGCAGCATTGCCCTCGGCTCGCCAGCGAAAGTCGTCAGTGTGCGCTCGCCAGTCGATGCCGTGCGCAACGGTATCGCGTTGATCACCGAGGATCGCAAGGGTGAAGGCCTGCTGCTGAGTCAGTCGATCAGCGCCAACATCGCGCTCGGCAACATGCCGGAGATTTCCAGTGGCGGTGTCGTCAATAGCGGCGACGAGATCGCTCTGGCGCAGCGTCAGATCGACGCCATGCGCATCCGCAGTTCAAGTCCGACACAACTGGTTTCAGAGTTGTCCGGTGGCAACCAGCAGAAGGTCGTGATCGGCCGCTGGCTGGAGCGCGACTGTTCGGTGCTGCTGTTCGATGAGCCGACCCGTGGCATCGACGTCGGCGCCAAGTTTGACATTTATGCCTTGCTCGGCGAACTGACGCGCCAGGGCAAAGCGCTGGTGGTGGTGTCCAGTGACCTGCGTGAGCTGATGCTGATCTGCGACCGCATCGGCGTGCTGTCGGCGGGGCGCTTGATCGACACCTTCGAGCGCGATAGCTGGACCCAGGATGATTTGCTTGCCGCCGCGTTCGCCGGCTACCAAAAACGTGATGCGTTGCTCAACGAAGCGGCGCCTAGGGATCTCCCATGAAAACTGCATCTCCTGCCGGCAAACGTAGTGGCAACTTCTATGGTCTGGGCACTTATCTGGGCCTGGCCGGTGCCTTGCTGGCGATGATTGCGCTGTTCTCGGTCTTGAGCAGCCACTTTCTGTCCTATAACACCTTCAGCACCCTGGCCAACCAGATTCCTGACCTGATGGTGCTGGCGGTCGGCATGACCTTCGTGTTGATCATCGGCGGCATCGACTTGTCCGTGGGTTCGGTGCTGGCGCTGGCGGCATCGACGGTCAGCGTCGCCATTCTCGGTTGGGGCTGGGGCGTGTTGCCGTCAGCGTTGCTCGGCATGGCCGTGGCGGCGCTGGCCGGTACCGTCACTGGTTCGATTACTGTTGCGTGGCGTATTCCATCGTTCATCGTCTCCCTGGGCGTGCTGGAAATGGCTCGGGGTCTGGCGTATCAGATGACCGGATCGCGCACTGCGTACATCGGTGATTCGTTTGCCTGGCTGTCGAACCCGATCGCGTTCGGCATCTCGCCGTCGTTCATCATTGCCTTGCTGGTGATCATCATTGCTCAAGCGGTTTTGACCCGCACCGTATTCGGTCGCTACCTGATCGGCATCGGCACCAACGAAGAGGCGGTGCGACTGGCAGGGATCAATCCGAAACCCTACAAGATTCTGGTGTTCAGCCTGATGGGCCTGCTGGCCGGTGTCGCCGCGCTGTTTCAGATTTCCCGTCTGGAAGCCGCTGACCCGAATGCCGGTTCCGGTCTGGAGCTGCAAGTGATCGCCGCGGTGGTGATCGGCGGAACCAGCCTGATGGGCGGACGCGGTTCGGTGATCAGCACGTTCTTTGGCGTGTTGATCATCTCGGTACTGGCGGCGGGGCTCGCGCAGATCGGTGCGACCGAACCGACCAAACGAATCATCACTGGCGCCGTCATCGTGATCGCGGTGGTGCTCGACACTTATCGCAGTCAGCGCGCCAGTCGCCGGGGCTAAGACATGGCAACGATCAAGGACGTGGCAGCTCTCGCGGGAATTTCCTACACGACGGTGTCGCATGTGGTGAACAACACCCGGCCGGTGAGTCAGGAGGTGCGGTTGAAAGTCGAGGCGGCGATCAAGCGCCTCGACTATGTGCCGAGCGCGGTGGCGCGCTCGCTGAAGGCCAAGACCACTGCAACCATCGGCCTGCTGGTGCCGAACAGTCTCAACCCGTACTTCGCGGAACTGGCGCGGGGCATCGAGGATTACTGCGAGCGTAACGGCTACTGCGTGATCCTTTGCAACTCCGACGACAACCCCGACAAGCAGCGCAGCTATTTGCGCGTATTGCTGGAGAAACGCATCGACGGTCTGATCGTTGCTTCCGCAGGTGGTGACAGCGGTCTGGCGCAAGGGCTGGCTGGCGTGAAAACGCCGATGGTCATCGTCGACCGAGGTCTGGACGGTGTCGATGCCGATCTGGTGCGCATCGATCACGAATATGGCGCCTACCTCGCCACCCGGCACTTGCTGGAATTGGGTCACCGCGACATTGCCACTATTGGCGGTCCGGCCAGTACCAGCGTGGCGCAGATGCGTCTGGCGGGATATTGCCGTGCGCTGAAAGAGGCGGGCGTTGAGGTCCGCCAGGAGCGCATGCTGGAAAGTGATTTCACCAGTACCGGCGGCTACAACGCGGCGGCGACGCTGCTTGAAAGCAATCCGCCGAGCGCGATTTTTGCCGGTAACGACATGATCGGCATCGGCGTGCTGCGCGCTGCAGCGGAGCGCAATGTTCGCGTGCCGAGCGAGCTGTCGGTGATCGGCTTCGACGATATCCAGATGAGTCGTTACGTGTATCCAGCACTCACTACGGTGGGGCAGTCGATCCTGCAACTGGGTGAGATGGCGGCCGAAGTGCTGCTGCGAAGAATTGCTACGCCGACTCTGGGCACTGATCAGCGGATCGTGACCCCGAGTATTGTCTTGCGCGAATCGACCGCACCGTTGTCCGGCGTGTTCACCGAATACCGCTGAAACCGAATTGACGAGTAATGATGTATGCCAGCAAATGTAGTGGTAATAGGCAGCCTGAACATGGATCTGGTGACCCGGGCGCCGCGGCTGCCGGTAGGCGGTGAAACGCTGATCGGTCATTCCTTTGCCACGGTTTCCGGTGGCAAGGGCGCCAATCAGGCGGTGGCCGCCGCGCGTTTGGGCGCACAGGTGGCAATGGTCGGCTGCGTTGGCAATGACGACTATGGCGTGCAATTGCGTGACGCCTTGTTGGCCGAGCAGATCGATTGTCAGGCCGTCAGCACAGTCGCTGATTCCAGTGGTGTGGCATTGATCGTGGTCGATGACAACAGTCAGAACGCCATTGTCATCGTCGCCGGCGCCAACGGCGCAATGACGCCTGCAGTGATCGACCGGTTTGATGCGGTGCTGCAAGCTGCCGACGTGATTATCTGCCAGCTCGAAATTCCGGATGCCACGGTGGGGCATGCGCTCAAGCGTGCCCGCGCCCTCGGTAAAATCGTCATCCTCAATCCGGCGCCGGCCAGTCGTCCGTTGCCGGCAGACTGGTTTGCCGCAATCGACTACCTGATTCCCAACGAGAGCGAAGCGGGCGCATTGAGCGGATTGCCGGTGGATTCTCTGGAAACCGCAGAAGGTGCTGCCAGCAAGCTGATCGCCTTGGGGGCAGGCAAAGTCATCATTACCCTCGGTGCTCAAGGTTCGCTGTTCGCCAATGGCAAAGGCTTCGAGCATTTCCCTGCGCCGAAAGTGAAGGCTGTCGACACCACAGCGGCGGGGGACACCTTCGTCGGTGGTTTTGCCGCTGCGCTGGCCAATGGCAAATCCGAGGCCGAGGCGATTCGCTACGGGCAGATTGCCGCCGCGCTGTCGGTAACTCGTGCCGGCGCGCAGCCGTCCATTCCAACCCAATCCGACGTACAGGCCTTTAAACCCGCATGAAAAAGACTCCTCTGCTCAACGTCGCATTGTCGCGGCTGATCGCGTCCCTGGGCCATGGCGACATGGTGGTTATTGGTGATGCCGGGCTGCCAGTGCCGCCGGGCGTCGAGCTGATTGATCTGGCGCTGACCCATGGCGTCCCGGATTTCATCAGCACCCTGAAAGTCGTGCTCAGCGAGATGCAGGTGGAAAGCCATGCGTTAGCCAAAGAAATCTTCGACAAGCAACCGACTGCGCTGATTGCGCTGGATGAGTTGAATGAAGAGGGCGCTTTGGGGCGTCGCGATCTGCTCAGTCATGAGCAATTCAAGGTGCTCAGCCGACAGGCTCGGGCGATTGTTCGTACAGGCGAATGCCAGCCGTACTGCAACATCGTGCTGGTCGCTGGAGTCACCTTTTAACCTTTGATTTCACAAGCACAAGGAATGCGCCATGCAACGCTATGCTCAGAAACTGCACCAACTGCTACGGAGCCTGCTGCTTTTGTCCGTTATCTCTGCAACCGGCGCTCACGCGGCGGAAAAAATCGACCTGATCATCGACACCGACCCGGGGGCCGACGACGTAGTCGCTTTGCTGTTCGCGCTGGCATCGCCGGACGAACTGAACATTCGCGCGCTGACCACCGTAGCCGGCAACGTGCGCCTCGACAAGACGTCGCGTAACGCACGACTGGCTCGCGAGTGGGCAGGGCGCGAAGACGTACCGGTTTACGCCGGCGCGCCGAAGCCGCTGATGCGCACGCCGATCTATGCCGAGAACATCCATGGCAAGGAAGGCCTGTCAGGTGTCACCGTGCACGAACCGAAAAAGGGCCTGGCTGAAGGCAATGCGGTCAACTATCTGATCGATACCTTGAAAAAAGCCAAGCCACACAGCATCACTATCGCCATGCTCGGCCCACAGACCAATCTGGCGCTGGCGCTGATCCAGGAGCCTGAAATCGTTCAGGGCATCAAGGAAGTGGTGATCATGGGCGGTGCGCACTTCAACGGCGGCAACATCACTCCGGTGGCCGAATTCAACCTGTTTGCTGACCCGCAAGCGGCTGAAGTCGTGCTGAAAAGCGGCGTGAAACTCACCTACCTGCCACTGGACGTGACGCACAAGATCCTCACCAGTGACGCACGCCTGAAACAGATCGCTGCGCTGAACAACAACGCCAGCAAGATTGTCGGCGACATTCTCAATGAGTACATCAAAGGCGACATGGAGCACTACGGTATTCCGGGTGGTCCTGTGCATGACGCGACCGTCGTGGCTTACTTGCTCAAGCCGGAGCTGTTCACTGGCCGTTCGGTGAATGTCGTTGTTGATAGCCGCGAAGGGCCGACTTTCGGCCAGACCATTGTTGATTGGTACGACGGTCTGAAGGCACCCAAGAACGCCTTCTGGGTTGAAAATGGCGATGCTCAGGGTTTCTTTGACTTGCTGACCGAGCGTCTGAAACGTCTGAAGTAAATCATTCGCCCGCAGGTGCCAGCCTGCGGGTTTTATCCCTTCTCTGCGTGTTTATACGTGACCTGTTCGGTCGCGTAGCGCTCGAAAATCTGCTTGATGAATTGCTTGGCCGCATCAGTGCCCAGCTCCTTGACCAATAGATCGATACCAATCAGCGCAAGCTCCTCGGTGGTTCCCGGACTGTAGGAACTGTGGCCGTCTGCCCATTTGGCTTTGATGTCGGCGTCGATGCTTATGGTGGTCATGGGAGCGCTCAAAGGTCGGAAGGTCTATGCATCGAGTTAACCATTTTGTCGGGCCTTTGGCACTGCGACTTAGGCATGAGCGGAGCGCTATGCGACACTTGGTCTTTTAAGGCTTTTCAAGGACCGTGCTGTGCAGATCGATTTGAACACCCCTGACGGCCTCACGCTCGACGCTGTGCGCCAGTTGCTTGCCTCGGCCAGTGATGACGAACACACGCAGCTGCGCGTGACCAAGGGCGGTATCGCTTACATTTCTTCCGGCGTTACCGGTGGGCAGGATATCGATGGTTTGCTGTTTCGCCTGGAAACCTGGGCCAAGGGCTCGGGCTACGTGGGCAATGTCGCGGCCAGTGACGAGGTGTGGGTGATGCAGATTTTCAATGCGCTGAAGGACAACTGGCCGAATCCACCGTATGACTACATCGACGTCTATTGAGCGCCGTTAATATTCAGTCACGATTGATTGATGAAGTGACGCATGCCGCTCAGGCACACTCGGCGTTTTTCCAATCGTGGGGCAGGGTGATGGCCTTGGCTGTGAAACCAAAAGCCGGAATGGCGGTCGCACGATCTCAGCTTAACCATTTTGAAAACAAGGAGGCTTCATGCCTTTGAAGTTCGCGACACTGGGTGCACTTATGGCCGCTGCCATGTTGGCCGGTTGCAGCACGACCTCCAGCGAGTCGGCAAAGGATCCTGTGGCACCCGAAGCCGGTAGCCGCTGTGAAGCCACGGCGGCGGAATTCGCCATTGGCAAGAAAGCTTCGCCCGCATTGCTGGAGCAGGCGCGTGCCAAAGCCGGCGCGCAAAATGCCCGTTTCCTCAAGCCCGATGACATGATCACTCTGGAATACCGCTCTGATCGCCTGAATCTGAACACCGACAACAATCTGGTGATCACTCGCGTCAACTGCGGCTGATCACACAGCGCTTTTGTTGCAGGCATAAAAAACCCCGTCACATGGACGGGGTTTTTTTAGTGCGCCGAGAAATTACTCTGGGCGAACCTGTGCAGCTTGCATACCCTTTTGGCCTTTCTCAGCCACGAAAGAGACGGTCTGGCCTTCTTTCAGGCTTTTGAAACCGTCGGAT
>Ga0213828_1002170_pt1 | contig 14722 bp, 12 predicted proteins | sample MC6MC0897MG_FD_180664 | JGI IMG/M metagenome (GOLD analysis project Ga0213828, IMG submission 180664) | Enriched soil aggregate microbial communities from Iowa State University, Ames, United States - MC6-MC0897-MG | ecosystem: Environmental > Terrestrial > Soil > Unclassified | place: USA: Iowa...
TAGTTCTGTTCTTGACGATAATTATATTTATGTTTCCCCCAATGATACTATCATCGATGTTTTAAAAAGCGTAAATGAAAATAACATTTCAACAATCCCCGTTTTAAATGATAAGGGTAGTCTTATTGGATTAATCACAGAAAGTAGTCTTGTTACAACGCTTAGCCAGCAATATATAGAAGAGGAGGCGTAGTAATATGAATATTTTTGAATACTTTTTACAAAACAAAACTCAAATTATCTCATTATTGATTGAACATATCGAACTTACTGCAATTTCAGTTGGATTAGCTATTTTAATCGGTGTTCCCTTAGGGATTCTCATTTCTTATGTGAAAAAGCTAAATAAACCCATTCTTGGAGTTACAAATATTATTCAAGCTATTCCTAGCATGGCTTTATTAGGACTTTTCATACCATTTTTAGGTATAGGAACTATTCCAGCAGTTGCAACTGTAGTTCTATATTCTTTATTACCTATAATTAAAAACACATATACCGGAATTTCTAACATTAATCCACAGACCATTGAAGCAGCAAAAGGAATTGGGTTAACCAAATTTCAAATACTAACAAAAATTCAAATTCCACTAGCACTACCTATTATAATGGCTGGAGTTCGTATTTCTTCTGTTACTGCTGTAGGATTAATGACAATTGCTGCCTTTATAGGTGCAGGTGGTTTAGGCTATCTTGTGTTCTCAGGAATAAGAACTGTAAATAATAATCAAATCCTAGCCGGTGCAATCCCAGCCTGTTTACTTGCTTTAGTTGTAGACTTTTTAGCTGGCGTTGTTGAAAAACTAGTAACCCCTATAAGTTTGCAAGAAGTTAAGTCTACCGCTAAAAAAGATTTGATTAAAACTCGTAAATTTCAAAAAAGATTATTAGTAATTTCAAGTATTTTTATTATTTTAGTATTTGTATTTTCTTCAATTACCAAAGTTAATACTAACTCAAAATCTATTACTGTAGGAAGTAAAGATTATAGTGAACAAGTTATATTAAGTAACATGGTTGCTGATTTAATAGAAGAAAAAACTGATATTTCAGTAAATCGTAAAGTAAATCTTGGTGGAACTCAAGTATGCTTTTCTGCTTTAAAATCTGGTGATATAGATTTATACATTGAATATAGTGGGACAGCTTATGGAGATACTTTAGGCTATCCACCTATAAGTGATGTGGAAAAAGTCTATGACACTGTGAAAAATGATTTCAAAGAAAAATATGATATTGAAGTTTTAAACCAAATAGGATTCAACAATACTTATGCTCTAGCTGTTAAAGAAGAAACAGCTAAGAAATATAATTTAGAAAGCATCAGTGATCTCTCACTTGTTGCAAGTAATTTAAAGTCTGGGACTACTCTTGAATTTTTAAATCGTGATGATGGACTTCCTGGATTAACTAAAGAATATAATTTTACATTTAATGATTCCATAGGGCTTGATGGCTCCTCTCGATATACTGCTCTTGTCAATGACAAAGTGGATGTGGTAGACGCCTTTGCAACAGATGGTTTATTGAAAAAGTTTGAATTAAAAACATTAAAGGATGATAAAAACTTTTTTCCACCTTACTATGCAATGCCTATAGTTAGAAGTGAAACCGTTGAAGAATTTCCAGAAATAGTTCCTCTATTAGAAGAGCTATCAACTGTTCTTAATGATACTGTTATGATGGAACTTAATTATAAGGTTGACGAATTGCAAATTGACCCTGCTGATGTAGCACGTGAATTCTTAGAGGAACAAGGACTAATATAAATACAATAATATTTTATTATATTTATATTTTATTTAATGAGTTATAGATTAGATTTCAAATACAAGAGACTGTGCAGAATAGATTAAAAATCACTCAGCAACAGTCTCTTTTTCTCATTAAAGTTATTTTTTTTATCTAATCCTTAGTATTTGTCCTGGATATATTAAATTAGGATTTGATATACCATTAATAGCTGCTAACTCTTGATAGGTTGTACTATGCTTTTCTGCTATTCTACTTAGCGTATCACCTGACTGTACTATATAGTATTTACTATCTTTTCTATTATCATCTATGCCTGAATTTTGGGGTATACTGTCCACTTAATATTATTCCTTCATTGAACTCATTTAAATCACAATTCCCAATTACTCCTGATACTTGTCCAGTATTTGAATATTGAAAGCCCATCCATTCATTCCATATTGGGTTGTTATCAGGTCTATTTACTCCATATTCAGCAATCCATAAAGGATATATCCATAACCTCTCGTCTAAACTAGTTCTTGCAAAATTAGTATAGGTATAAACTACAATACCTTTGCCAGTTAGCTTCTTAACTTCTTCTAAAAATGTTATAGCTGCACTTGTTAAAGATATCTTATCTAAACCATTAGTTTGTTCTATATCTATAGCTAATCTGCAATCAAATTTTCTATTTCCAATGGTATTTACAAAATGTCTAGCTTGAGCTTTAGGATCTACTCCACCTAGAAAGTAGTGATAAAATCCTATCTTCAACCCCTTAACTTTAGCATTTTCATAGGATGATGAAAAAAAATTATTAACATAGCTTATACCTTCCGTTACTTTAATATAAACTATTTCTATTCCACTATCTTTTACCTTATTAAAATTCACATTTCCTTGCCAACTGCTTATATCAATCCCCTTATAATTACTACTATTTCTACTTTCCATAGAAACACCCCCTCTATATATAAATATGGGATTTATAAATTTATTTTACTCTCAAATTACAGTTTATATAATATATAACTGATTTCAACAAGATAAAAGTGTTCTAGCAAATATTCATCCTATGGAAAATAGCTACTTGACATTTAAGATGTCAAATAGCTATTTCTATTTTATTAATTTATTGTCTTATGATGACTTCCATATCAGCTATCATTAAATCTGCTGCTTGAAGCTCAGCTCCACCAACATACCAAGCTTGAGCATTTAAATATACTATATTCCCATTTTTGTATGTTTCAGTAGTCTTAACTAAATCATTTTCTATTAATTCTTTAGCTGTTGAATAATCTTCAGAACCACTTGTTCCTGCTGCCTTATCTACTACAAAAATGTAATCGGGATTTTTAGATAATAAATATTCGTAAGTTATACTTTGACCATGGTTTGATACTTCAATATTAGCATCCGTTGCTGTAAATCCAAATTTATCATAAACAATTTTGAATTTTTATACTGCAATTTAACTTTTAAAATTTAGATAAGATGAATTTTATTGCTAAAAACAATAAATAATAAAGCTCATTTACATTGGTTGCATATAATAGTAAAATTCTAATTGAGATAATTAGATATTTTAAAATACATTCACAATAAATATAAGTTAATTTGTAATTATTTAAGTTTTAAATGTATAAAGGGGATTATTTAAATTATGATTAAGAAGGATGTTTTTCAAAAAAATAGTGTGATTTTATCATTAGCTTTACTATGTACCTTACTTTGGGGAAGTGCCTATCCATCTATAAAGATTGGCTACTCTTTATTTTCTATAGGGGAAAATGATATTTTTGGCAAGCTTCTTTTTGCAGGCAATCGATTTGCTTTAGCAGGTATTCTGGTAATTTTATTGACTTGGATAATTCAAAAGAAATTTCCTACTCCTAAAAAGGAAGCCTTAAGTCATATTGCACTACTTGGATTTGTTCAAACTACTTTGGAATATTTATTTTTTTACATAGGACTTTCTCATACTACCGGTGTTAAGGGGTCCATACTAAATGGTACTGCAACCTTTATGGCTGTAATTCTTGCTCATTTTATATACTTAGATGATAAATTAAATTCTCAAAAAGTTTTAGGATGTATCGTTGGATTTATGGGAGTAGTTATAATTAACTTAGGTGGTGAAATTGGAAGTGGTTTTACCTTTACTGGTGAAGGATTTATTATTCTTGCTGCTGCTTCCTTTGCAATTGGATCTCTTATAAGTAAAGAAGCTGCTAAAAGAGAAGATAGTATGATAGTCACAGGATGGCAACTTCTCTTTGGAGGGGCTTTACTTATAATTGTAGGTGTCCTTGGAGGGGCACGAGCTTCTATACCTTCTACTGAAGCTATGCTATTACTTTTATATCTCGCCCTTCTTTCTTCAGTGGCTTTTACAATATGGACTATCCTATTAAAGCATAATAATGTCGGTAAAGTTTCTATATACAACTTTTTAACTCCTGTGTTTGGTGTTTTTCTTTCTGCAATATTCTTAAAAGAATCTATTTGGCATTGGAAAAATCTTTTAGCTCTTGTATTAGTATGCATTGGAATTTATATTGTAAATAAGCCTAAAGTTAAAAATAGTTAACTAAAATTAATAGACTCTACGAACTAATTATTCATATAGTCTATATTATTAATAATTTCTCATTTACATTAATATTGTATTTAATCATAATAAAAATAAGAAGATTGTAAATCACAATCTTCTTTATCCATTTTCCAATTATAAAATTTTAAATATTTTTATTGTAATACTCCCTTTTAGTTATAGAGTAACAAACATCATCATATATTCTTCCATCATAAATTTCACTAGCCATCCTTAATGTTCCCTCATATTTAAATCCACACTTTTCTATAACCCTTTTAGACTTCTTGTTAACATCATAATGATAACAAGATATTAATTCACATTCCATTTCTTCAAATAAATATTTTATTACTCTTCTCACCGCTTCAGCCATAATTCCTTTTCCCCAATATTCTTCAGAAAGTACATATCCTATCATTCTTGCCCTTAACAAATTTCTTTTCACATCTCTATGATTGCCAATTGAACCAATTACCCTATTATTTTTCTTATATACAATTGCCCATACCTCATCATTCTTTATAAATGACTGAAGTATCCCCTTAGATATTTCTTTATTTTTATGTGGTTTCCACCCTGCCATAGGACCAACATTTGGATTTTTAGAATACTCGTAAAAATCATCTAAATCTGTGATTTTCCAACTTCTTAAAATCAATCTTTCTGTTTCTAACAACTTCATATTCACACCTCTTAACTGTTTTAATTTATTCTTTACCCTTACCATCTTATTATTATATGTAAATAATAGGTTTTGGTAGTTATTTCTTAGAATAAATATACCATAAATAGATTTTAACTCCTCTAATTTATGCACTTAATTCCTTAATACCTTCCTAAAAATAAAAAAAGAACTTTGAAATCTCAAAGTTCTCTTTTATATTGATAAAACTATCTACCTTCAAAATTTAGTTCCTAAATTATATTTTGCTACTAAATTCTTCAATAAATTATATACCCTTTTTCCAAGCATTAACATAATAAAATAATTACCTACCATATGAATTAAATCATAGGGTATTCCATTTATCCAATAAGTAAAAGCAAATGTTGTAGACACTGTAAAGATATATGGTATTGAATACAGTGCACCAAATAACATTCCAAACACACCGGATACTATACTCCAACCTAAAAAATTTTCTTTAATTATTTTTCTAAATAACAGCACTACTAGTACTAACACAGGCCAAACAACCCAGTATCCAAACCACCAAGTTCCCATTCCACTAACAAGCCCTAATAAAAAGTTAAATACTACTACAACTACCAATGCTCTTCTACCTAGTACTAAAGTATATATTATAAGTAAAAAAGATACTGGTTCTATATTAGGTATTCCACTCATCATAACTTGTAACACAAGCATTAGCGCTCCAAGTAATGCCAATATTATCAAATCCTTAGTTTTATACATATTACCAACCTATTGTAAGTATAAGTTCTATCTTATCGCCATCTTTTATAACAGTATCATCTATACCAGTTTGAGAATTTTCTCCATTTATTTTTAGATTCCACCACTCTTGCTTACTTGCATCCGCATTTAGACCATCTGCTCCTGTTATAAATCTAGTAGCTTGAGATGCATCAGTTACAATTATCTTCATTTCATCTAATGCTTTTCCTAGAGTTTCTGAACTAGTAGCATGTGTATAGGTTTTTTCATGCTTATCCTTTTCACTTATAACAGTAACTTCTATAGTTTTATCTCCTTCAACTTTTTGTTTTGCATTAAAGTTTTTGTAGATAAAAAATCCACTAATTGCAATAATTATGACTATTAAAGAAATTATTATTGACTTCATATTCTTTTTCATAGCTTCTCCTCCTAATAAATAAAATAACTCTCCTTCATTAGAGAAAGAGAGATTTCCGTGACTACTATTAGCCTTATCTCTATGTAAAAACTCCATTTCCATGCTATCATATATGTTTTATAAAATCAATGTATTCTAATTCAAATCCTATTATGCATATAAAATATTTAATATGCATAATAGGATTTGATATTTTATAATTCCTTCATATTCTTAAAACTTTTCATAAATATACATGTATCACTTAATTAAGTACTTTATTATTCTATTCAGATTACATGATTATTATGATAAAAACTTTATTATAATTATATTTTTATACTTTTCAAAATAGTTTTTAACAGAAACCTAACATTTATCATATCTTATATATACCTGAGTAAATTGAACACTTATAAATTTGCTTATACTAAATTCTGTTCTATATTATTTAATATATTTTTACATAACCACATGATTATAAAAGATATAAATATATTCCATATGAACGTAGCTATTATAGAGATTGTGCCTAGCTCCAATACTATAGCTAAGACTACCGCGCCTATAATTCCTGGCAAAGCAAGTATTATCAATGCCAATATGGTTAAAAGCATTAGTAAGCCTTTACCTGTAACCTGTTTGAATATTTTTTGAGACAATACATCTCCTGATATAAATAACATTCCGAATCCAAATCTTGCTACTATGCATACTAATATTTCTATAGGTGATGAACCTAATATTATTCCTGCAATAATAAATATTATAATTCCATCTATGATACATTTTATTAAGCTTTCAGAAACTATATATAGAAGTTTTTTAAGTGGACTTTCAGGAATTAAATAAATATAGTGCATTTTTAGTTCCCTTACCCATCGACCTGTAAAAGTCAAAAATAATTGAATATATGTGGCCATAGCAAAGGTAGCTACTATGCTTCCTACTTCCTTCATAGTTAGTGTAAATATAGCCACAATTACTATTTGAATTAAAGTAGTATTATCTAAAAATAATTTTCCCGCTCTCTTATTTTCCAGCATATGCTTAAAGAAAAATACAGACGCTCCTCTTCCTTTATTTATTCCACTGTTTTTTAGTTTTATTTTCTTAGTATCTTTAGTATCTACTATTCTACCTTCTTTTGCATCTTCCTTACGTTTATACATAGTTTCTGTGGCTTGAAGCACATCTTCATAATATTCATTCTTACTTTTCATAAGAATAAATATAGTTAAACCTATACCTAGAATTGTTAATATTATATATATCAGCGCATTAGAATTTTCACCTATCAAAAATCCATAAATTAAAGCCTTTAGCCATCCTACAAATGGAATATACTCTAGATATCCCTCATTTATTCCATTAGCTATAGCCTCTATTCCTCTTCCACCGCTTTTTATGTTAAGTAAAATAGATATTACTACAGGCAGCACTAGAAGATAAATTAGCACCTTTACTATTTTCTTTTTCTTTTCACTACCACTAGTAATTGAATAAATAGCCATAGACATAATGCTACTTATAAAAGTTAATACAAAGTATCCTATAAATATCACTATTACCCCTATAATATTTACCCCGTACATCTGATTAAGTATACTGGCTTGGAAAAGTATAAATATAGAAATAAGTAAAGACATTCCTAGCTGTCTCACAAGTCCATATATAAGTACTTTTTTAATTGATACAGGAGAAACAAAAAGTAAATTCACATCAGCCATTTTAAAAAATGTGGCTCCTGAAGATAAACCTTGGATAATTTGACTTATAAACAAGAACATAAATAGTGCATATATAATTGCTCCTAGTTCTGACATTGATCTTAAACTTTTTCCATCAGCACTATTAGAAGTCATAGCTGAACTTATAAGCACAAAGGCCATTAAAGCTATTATAATTATATATCCTATTAATTTACCAGGATGATTCTTTAAGTCCTTTATTTGATTTTTTAAGGTTGTTCTCCATAGATAAATAATTCCTTTCACTACTGATCACCCTTTCCTTCAGTGATGTGAAAGAATAATTCTTCTAATCCTTCATTAGATTTCTCAGCATCTTCTTTTATCTTTGTTGCAGCAATCTTTCCATTCATCATGATATGTGCCACATCCCAAAATTCTTTCACACTGTCAATCATATGAGTACTTATTATCATTGCTATCCCTTGACTTTTTAATTCCATTACTAGTCCTTTTAATGCCTTAATTCCATGAGGATCAAGACCCACTAAGGGTTCATCAAAAATTATGACCTTAGGCTTTGGAAGTAGTGCGCAACATATACTTACCTTCTGCTGCATTCCTTTAGAGAGCTCTTTTCCAAATTTTTTTCTTTTATCGTCTAGTTCAAATATCCTTAACAGTTCTTCAGCATATTCCTTCCAATCTGTAAGCTTGTATCCTCTAGCAATAAACTCTAAATGTTCTTCCACAGTTAACATGTCATAAAGTACAGGGACTTCTGGTATATATCCAATTCTTTTCTTAGCTTCTATGGATTTATTCTCAAAACCTTCTATAGATATATCTCCTTGAAATCTTAAAAGCCCACATATACATTTAATAATAGTAGATTTTCCAGCACCATTAGGTCCTAAGAGTACTGCTATCTCACCATCTCCAACTTGAAAATTTATATTGTCATTAGCAATAAATTTTCCGTATTTCTTCGTTACATTATTTACAACTAACATTTAAATCACCATCCCCTAAAGTTTTAAAATAATACTAGCATTATTACCAAGAAGAATTATCCACATTTCTTCCCCAATTCAATTACTAATATTAACATTTTATACATAAACATTTATAATTGCAAGGATAAATGATAAAATATTAACAATTTAAAATAGTATTATCTTAATAAAATAAGAGGTTTTAAGAACAAAGCTCCTAAAGCCTCTTATTTATAAATATTATATTGATATAGTTAAGTATGTTACATAGCTAACCACTATGGCCATACTAGCTAATACATACGGTAAAGGACTTGATGTCTTATGTATCTCTTTGCCTTGTTCTTTTTTTATCTTTAACATACCATAAGCAACTACAGTAGATATAAATCCAAATATTATTAATAAGTATCCTTGGTTTGATGGTTGATAAATAGATCCTTTTATGTATAGTATATCAGCTAAGAATAGTATGCAGAAATTAAATAAATTACTTCCTACAATATTTCCAATCATAGCATTAAAATTTCCTTTTTTAGCTAAAGATATAGAAGATGTTAATTCTGGAAGAGAAGTTGCAACTCCAAGGAACAACGCTCCCGCCAAGGTAACCCCTAGATTTAACTCCTTTGCAATCATATCTGTTACTATAGTTATACCTATACTAAACACAATTAATCCTATACTCAAAAGTATAAATCTCACATATATTTGCTTTACTGTAAGATTACAATTACTTTCTCCACTATCTTCTGCAGATTCATCCCCTGACATAGTCTTAACTCCAAAAACATATAATAGCATAATTGCTATAGAAAATATGCTTACACTAAAAAATGAAAAATCTCTTCCAATATAATTAGCAACAAACACTATTACGTAAATTACCATTAAAAGTTTCAATGTATTCCTATGGCTTGATGTAACTACAGAGTTTTGAAATCTCTTAACTCCTACTAAAACTAATACTGCTAAAATAGTTAAGTTAAATACATTACTACCAAGAATATTACCTGAAACTAATTGTACCTCATTCAAAAATATAGTAGATGAAATACTTGTAAATAATTCTGGAAGTGAAGTTACTGCTGCTAACATAACACCTCCAATAAAAGCTCCTGATAAATTTGTTTTTTTATCAAGCTCGTCTACATAATAAGACAATTTAATCGAAAAACCAATTACAAATGCAGCAAAAATTGCGTATAAAGTGTATATCATTTTTATTCCTCCTATGTATTTATGTATTTAAACAAAATTAAAAAGACTTATATTCTAATATCAGAATATAAGTCTCGTCTTTTAATATTAAACCAGAATATTCAATATCCAGTATGTTGACCTAATCCCATGATGTCTATTAATACTTCCTGCTAACTACTCCCTTAATATATAAATTATTATATATTAATCTATATAATGCTTTAATCATAACATCTTTTTAATGTTATATCAATAAAATAATTTTATGAATTTTGTAAATTAAATTAAAATATAAATTAAATTTAACCTTTCATAAATATTTTTATTGAATTAAGTAGTAAATTATTTCTTCTAATGCAACGCCATGATATGATTTTTTAATATTTTCAAATTTTTTTCTCAGATTTCCCTTCATATTTTCAATATATTGCATGGTGAAAGGTAGGTACTTAGAAATTTCTTTTACATATTTCTTTGAAAAATAATTTTTGTTCATGACAACTGCAAAAATTATCATTAAAATACAGTTATCTTTTATTAACTTTTTTAACTCCTTAATATTTTCCCCTTTAAAACAAGTTGCATCATCTAATACATTTATAGTTAGATTTATAAGCTTATTAACAATATTATCCAAGCTATACTTTTCTGCTAGTTGAGACATTATAGTCATATGTTTATTCTCATAATCTATCCCTACATCTTGCAAATCATCACATAATTGAAGTAAAAATCCATACCCATAGGTAAAAATCTCCTCATCCTTAGTTAAGTTTCCATTGATAAGATATCCATCCACAATAACAGATGCTCCACCCTTTTCGATAGATATATCTAGCATATCTCTTTCATAAGGATTACTTATTCCTTCTTGTTGGGAAAGACTTTTTACTTGACCTTCATGAATTAATAATAATCCTTGAAAAACCTTTGGATAATCATTTCTACTAAAAATAGATTCTATACATTCAACTAACTTAAACACTTGCTTTTCATGAATATTTCTACCCTCTATCTCTTCACCACATAGTCTTTTATAAAACCTGTCATTGAATTCTTTCTTTTCTTCTATTGATATATCTATATTATCTAAATAATTATCAGTATATGGATACAACATACTGTATCCAAAAACAGCCATATTAAATGAAATATCTATATCCTTCATTTTCTGAAGAATACTTACAATCCACACATTTCTCATAGCTTGCCCAATATCTTCATAATTCATTTTTCTATCAAAAGCTTTACACTGATTTATAAATACTTTAGTGCTGGCAAAAAATTGATCCTTCATTTTTGCATCTATGGTTCCTAGCTTAAATAATTCTTCTCCTAATATCATATTTTCAAGATAAGAGTTACTATTTTTCTTCCACATTTTTCTATTTTCTTCTTCTAAAGGAAACATTTCAATAATTTCAATAAATTCATCAATAAATTTATCAAACTTTTTTTCATACTTTCTCTTCTTAATATATCCATTAGCTTCTAAGGGAATATCCACACATGTAGGCATACTCCACCAAATTTCTCTATATAAATTTTTTAAAACCTTAATGTTTTCCATATAGCTTTTACCTACATTACTATTCATGATAATCATCTCCTTAGAAACCATTTACTTTACAAATACTAGACTATAGTACCTATGATTGTTAAGTTTATAATATTCTTTAAATCAATCTCATAGGGACTAATTTTATTATTGTATTCATCCTTCACAATTCTTACTACAGGTCTATCTGGGAGCCCATTATTTTGACTTACCACGTAACCAAATAAATTATTTGATAGATATACGGGACATCCTAATGGATAAACTGCAAATGTATCTCTAAATAACTTAATTATTTCGGGGTCAAAACTTGTATATGTCTCTGCTAAAATTAATTCATAAGCTTCTCTAGGATCAAATTTTTTTCTATAGCATCTATCTGATGTAATAGCCGTATACACATCGCATATAGATATAATTTTTGCAAATTCTGATATTTCATTTTCCTTTAATCCATAAGGATAGCCTGTACCATTGTATTTTTCATGATGTTCTATTACTCCCCCTATTATCTCTTCATTTATTATAGGATTACCAAGTAATATATCTCTTCCGTATAACGGATGCATTTTTATTTGTTTGAATTCATCCTCAGTTAATTTATCTGGTTTATTTATGATTTTACTAGATATTTTTGTTTTTCCTATATCATGAAATAAAGATGATATAGCTAAATCACGCAATCTTGATTTTGAAAGATTCATATTTACTCCTAGAAAAATTGCCATAATACTAGTATCCACAGAATGTATGTATGTATAATCATCATATAATTTTACTTCATACAAATTTAGATTTATGTAGTTTTCACTCTGTATATATTCAACTAAATCATCAACCATAGTTATAGATTTACTTAAAGATTTATTATCATAATTTATTAAGTCATTAAACATATTAGGTATGGTTTGAAGTATATTCTTTTTTAAATTTATAAGTTCACTATTATCTTTTATGTCTTTTAAGTCATCATCTTGTACGTATACAAAGAATATTCCCTGCTGCTCAATACTATTTTTTACTTGATCAGTAATTATAATACCTTTTTTTAACAAAGTCTTACCCGAGCCTGTAATAATGTCTTTAGCAAGGATTTCACTTCCTTGCAAATCCTTAAGCAATGTTAATTTCATATAATCCCTCTCCATAAACATAATTATCTATATTTTCTTACTTTATCATATCATATCAATAAATTATATGATACTTAAATTTAACTATTTATACATATACTATATATTATGGAATAACTTCATAAATCGACCTTATTAGCATAAAAAATAAATAAGACCACATCATAAAATTTTGACATAGTCTTAATCTCTATTATATTTAATCATATATTCCTTCAATTATAGGGTTATAGGATGTAACCACTACAAATTATAGTGGTTACATCCCTGTGTGAAACTAGTTGGTTCTATAAAAACCACTAAGAGGGACATAAGTAGAAAAATTTTATATATATTGACTAAAGCTTTGAGATCAAAACTTTAAGTTAATAACTAAAGTAACAATTAAAATATAGTTATTATATTTGCATATTTTATTTAGGAGAAAGCCACGCCTTTGTAGCTTCATAGTTTATATTAAAACTGTAAAATAGCTTATATAAGCTACAATCTACTTCCTTGTAGATTCTCCTAGACATATAAACAGAGTTCTTTGCTTCAGAGGGAGTTTTTACTCCCTCTGAAGCTTACTAACAGAATTCTTAGTATCAGTATTTTTGATACTTAGAAGTCGTTGTCCTTTAGGGGAAATCGTTATCCAGAGACGTAGCCGCTCTTTACTCCCACTTTGAAGAAGATGGGAGTATTAGATATGGTAGTCATCGGATAAAATACAATAAAAAAAGATAGATATCATTGATACCTATCTTGGAATATACTAAATTTAATAAGTGAAGGTTTTTACAATTTAGTTCATAGTTAAAGTTTAAACCTATGAATATAAATACTACTTTTTTACCTAAGACCATCACTGGCTAAATTTTTTAACTCTTCCTCAGAAAGCATCAAATTTCATAATCCCATGGCAGGTCTCCTGGCTTGTGAATCATACTTCTTAGCGCCTTCCCAAAATAAATTAGTGGCTTTTGCTAAGTCGTCCTCACTTACAGTTACTGGGATAGCTTTGGATTTTCACCAAATTCCCTATTAAGTACTTAGTACACCTATCGGACTCTATATATTAAATTGTATTTTTAATCTAATAATTTTAGAATGTAAGCATTTAATCCTTTTACCAAGTCAACTTTCCATTCCCTTTACAAATATTATTCTACTGAACTAGTTTAATATTGTCAACCCCACCTTTATTAAAATAAATCTAAAAATATTTTTGATCAAAGTTTCATAATATAAATTAATTCTTTACATCCCTTTTTTGGAACACTATAAATGAGGCTATAATTAATATAGCAGCAAAGACAAGTAATTGAATTGCCCCCATAGTTGAATTTAAAACTATATTATATTCACTTTTTAACATTTCAGCAAAACCAGAATCTCTAATTAGCATAGATAGATTCATATATGGCAGTATGGTTTTTCCTATCCAAGTCATATTTAACCTTGCGAAAACTATTGTGCCTATGGAACTTCCTAAATATGCAACAGTAGTAAGTCCAACAGCCAAAGCTGTATTTTTTATAATAGTAGATATAGCGAACACTAAAGCTATTATAAATATTAGGCTAATACTTGAAAACAATAGCTTAGGTATAATAGAAACAATAAAATTTTGTTCAATTATAGTTTCACCACTAAATGCTATTACCTTAGTACTAAGTCCTCCGAATCCATAGAGAATACCACTAGAAATAATATTTAATACTACCATAGCTAATAGCGCCCCATATCCTATAATAAATACTGATATTAATTTAGAAAATATAATTTTCCATCTAGATACAGGTCTAATCATAAGCAATCTAACAGTTCCTGTTGAGTATTCTGAAGAAACTATTCCTCCACCAATAATTATACATAGTATAATTGCAATACTTATATACATTAAATAAGTAGTATCCACAGAACTTCTAATGTCTTGTTGAAACTCAACTTGAGGAATATTATTTTCAAGACTATACCAATCAAGAGCTATAGCTTCATCTATAGATTTGATTTTCTTATCAT
>Ga0213828_1002172_pt1 | contig 14716 bp, 14 predicted proteins | sample MC6MC0897MG_FD_180664 | JGI IMG/M metagenome (GOLD analysis project Ga0213828, IMG submission 180664) | Enriched soil aggregate microbial communities from Iowa State University, Ames, United States - MC6-MC0897-MG | ecosystem: Environmental > Terrestrial > Soil > Unclassified | place: USA: Iowa...
GACGGCTTCATCAAACTGATCAAGATGCTCATCGGCCTGATCGTGTTCTGCGTGGTGGTCAGCGGCATCAGCGGCGCCGGCGATCTGAAGAAGGTCGGGCGCATCGGCCTCAAGTCGGTGATCTACTTCGAAGTGTTGACCACCATCGCGCTGGTGATCGGCCTGGTGTTCGCCTTCAGCACCGGCATCGGCAGCGGCGCGAATATTCATCTCGAGCAACTGTCTGCGGCCGACATGGGCGATCTCGCCGAACGCAGCCAGCACATGCACACCACCACGCAGTTCCTGATGGACCTGATCCCGACTTCGGTAATCGGCGCCTTTGCCGACAACAACATCCTGCAGGTGCTGCTGTTCTCGGTACTGTTCGGCAGCGCGTTGAATCTGGTGGGTGAGGCGGCTTCCGGGATCTCGCGGCTGATCAACGAGCTGAGCCATGTGATCTTCCGCATCATGGGCATGATCGTGCGGCTGGCACCGATCGGCGTGTTCGGCGCCATCGCGTTCACCACCAGCAAATATGGCCTCGACTCCCTGCAGCATCTGGGCAGTCTGGTCGGCTTGTTCTACCTGACCTGCATCGCGTTCGTCAGTGTGATTCTCGGTCTGGTGATGCGTGCTTCCGGCCTGCGCATGTGGCCGCTGTTGAAGTATCTGCGCGAAGAACTGCTGATCGTCATGGGCACGGCGTCGTCCGATGCTGTGTTGCCGCAGATCATGCGCAAACTCGAACACCTTGGCATCGGCAGCTCGACCGTCGGACTGGTGATTCCAACCGGGTACTCGTTCAACCTCGATGGTTTTTCGATCTACCTGACCCTGGCCATCGTGTTCATTGCCAACGCCACCGGCACGCCGCTGGCCATGACCGACCTGCTGACCATTCTGCTGGTGTCGCTGATCACTTCCAAAGGCGCCCACGGTATTCCCGGTTCGGCACTGGTGATTCTGGCGGCCACACTGACAGCGATTCCGGCGATCCCGGTGGTTGGTCTGGTGCTGGTGCTCGCGGTGGACTGGTTCATGGGCATCGGCCGGGCACTCACCAATCTGATCGGCAACTGCGTCGCCACCGTCGCCATCGCCCGTTGGGAAAAAGACATCGACGTACAACGCGCCAACAAAGTACTCAGCGGTCAGCAGGGCTACACCTTTCAGCCGCGTAAAACAGCAACTCCGGCGCACCAGCAGGAGTTCTGATTTCAACCCTATCGGCGCTGCCGCAAATGGCGATCTCTTGATCCCGGTTTGCGGCGCCCCTTTAGGCACATGGAGCAAGACAAGTGATTACCACATCAACCGTCGTCAACTCAGTCGTAGAAAAACTGCGCGCCGCATTGGCCCGTGGCCAGTGGCGCTCCGGCGACATGCTGCCGGGCCAGCGCGAACTGGCCGAACAATTGGGTATCAGCCGGCCGAGCCTGCGTGAAGCGGTGATCGTTCTGGAAACCCTCGGCCTCGTCCGTTCGATGCCGGGCAAAGGCGTGGTCGTGCTCGACGCGCAAATCGGCGACAGCCAAGGCCACGACAGCGCAGTCGCTGGGGCCAGTCTCGAAGACGTCCTGCAACTGCGCTACACCCTGGAGCCGTTTATCGTCGGCCTGGTCGCGCAGTCGATCAGTAGCAAGGAAGTCGGCCAGTTGCGCCTGACCCTGATGGACATGCGCGAAGCTCTTGAGGCCGGCGACAGCGACGCTGGGGTCAGCGCTTACATCGCCTTTCACGAAGAGCTGTTCACCCTGACTTCGAACCCGATTTTCCAGAGCGTGGTGCAGCAGACCAGCAACGCCCTCAAGCAGAGCGCCGAGGTGCTGCGCAATTCGCCGGAGCATCTGGCCGAGCGCCTGGAAGAAAACGAAGCGGTGGTCCGCGCGATCCGCAGCAAGAACAGCGCCCAGGCCAGTGCCGAAATGCGTCGGCACATTTTGCGCGAAGGTCAGCGGATGGGGATTGAGTTGAATATTCCGGAAGACAACCTGAGTCGCTGATTTCTATTGGAGACAGGCCATGAACAGTTTCGCTTCACCGTCGCAAACCCACCCGACCACTGCGCCCCTGCCCTTCTCCCGCGTAAGAGCACCGGCGGAGGATCTGTACCCGCGACTGTTCGACGCGATCCTCGAACAGCGCATCGATCCGGCCAGCCGTTTCACCGAAGACAGTTTGAAAGAGATGTTCTGCGCCAGTCGTGCCGATGTGCGCCGGGTGCTGACGCAGTTATCTCTTGAACAAGTCATTGTGCTGCGCGCCAATCATCGGCCGCGTGTGGCAGCACCCGATCGGGAGCAGACGCGGCAGGCTCTGCATGCGCGGCGACTGGCCGAAAACACCTTGGTGCTTCTGGCCTGCCAACGTCCGCAAACAGAAGGTTTGAAACGGCTGCGCGGGTTGATCGAGCGCGAGCGTCAGGCCGTTGAGCAGAATCGGCGCGGGGCGGCGATTCGCTTGTCGGGGGAGTTTCATCTGCACTTGGCGCAGATGGCGGGAAATGCACCGTTGGCGCATTTTCTTGGCAGTCTGGTGCCGCTGACGTCATTGGCGATTGCGCGAAGTGAGTGCCAGACGCATAGCTGTTGCGCATGGCAGGAGCATTTGACGCTGGTTGAGGCAGTGGAGCGAGGCGATATTTCCAAGGCCGCGATGTTGATGAATCGGCATCTGGATCATCTTGAGCAGACGCTGCTGGGTTCAGATCTTGAGCATTGTGTTGCAGGTTAGATTGCTATCGCGAGCAGGCTCACTCCTACATTTGAAACGCGTTCCCCTGTAGGAGTGAGCCTGCTCGCGATGGCGTCATCATTGACACTACAAACCCATCAGGTAGAAGCCACCCTGGCAAACCCCGCCCGAATCTTCTCTTCCGGCAAATCATCAGCAATAAACACAATCACACTTTCCCGCGCCTCACCCTCGGCCCACTCGGTGTCCCAGTCGAAACCGTAAAGCTTCAGCACGCCCTGAAACACCAACCGCCGATCCTCACCGGCAATGTTCAGCACACCCTTGTAACGCAGCAATTGCTTGCCGTGTTCTTCCAGCAGCTCATTCATGAACTCGCTGAGCTGATCGATATCCAGCGGCTGATCGGTGCGCAATACCAAACTGGAAATACGATCAATCGACGGCGCCTTGCTCACCGGGCGCAGGCTCAACCCACCGCCAAGATCGGCGTTAAGGTTGAAGCCGCGCACATCCAGCAGTTCAGCCAGATCAATGCTGCCGTGTTCAACCACACGGATCGGCGCGCGACGGTTGATCCGCGTCAGGCGTTCGCTCAGTGCGTTGAACGTAGCTTCGTCGACCAGATCGGTCTTGCTCACCAGCAAGCGATCGGCAAAACCGATCTGCGCCTGAGCGATGGTCTGGTTCAGGTGCACGTCCGCGTGGGCGGCATCGACCAGGGTGATGATGCCGTCGAGCAGGTAACGCTCGCGCAGTTCTTCGTCGATGAAAAAGGTCTGTGCCACGGGAGCCGGATCGGCCAGACCGGTGCACTCGATGACCAGACGATCAAAGGCGATCTCGCCACTGTCCAGACGCTCAAGCAGCAAGTACAGCGCTTTGGTCAGGTCAGTGTGAATGGTGCAGCACACGCAACCATTGGCCAGGGTCATGACTTGCACCGGCTCGTCGCCCAAGAGCTGGGTGTCGATACCGGCGTCGCTGAATTCGTTTTCGATCACGGCGATTTTCAGGCCGTGCTCGGCTTTCAGAATATGCCGCAGCAAAGTGGTCTTGCCGGCGCCGAGGAAACCGCTGAGTACCGTTACAGGTATGGGAGAAGACAAAACTGATCCCCTTCACAAAATGAATGAACAACACAAAAACAACTGTGGGAGCGAGCCTGCTCGCGAAAGCGGTGTGTCAGTCAAATCATTCATCAACTGACACTCCGTATTCGCGAGCAGGCTCGCTCCCACAGGGGATTACCTCAACCGCAGGCTGTCAGCTCAACAGCACTTCGGCCCACCCTTGCCACCGTAACGCGCCTCCTGACGTTCGCGAAAGAACATCTCGTAGCTCATCACCGGTTTGTCCGGGTGCTTGGTTTGCATATGCTCGACGTAGGTGTCGTAGTCGGGCATGCCGACCATCAGGCGCGCGGCCTGACCGAGGTATTTACCGAGGCGACTCAGGTCATTGAACATGGTGCAATCCTCTGGTTACGCATCCGGCAAAGCCTGGAATGGCGATTCTTTATCCGTACGCTCTTTTTTGCCCCAGGCGGCGATGCCGACCTTGAGCGCATAGAACAGGATACTGAAGACCACGAACAGGAACAGCGCGGTGAGCGTTGCGTTGGTGTAAGCGTTGAAGATCACATGCTGCATCTGTTCAACGCTTTTTGCCGGGGCCAGCACCTGACCGTTGGCCAGCGCATCGCTGTATTTCTTCGCCAGCGACAGGAAGCCGATCGCCGGGTTGGCATCGAACAGTTTGATGAAGCCTGCAGTCGTGGTGCAAATCAGCAGCCAGGTAGCCGGCAGTAGGGTGACCCAGATGTAGCGCTGGCGCTTCATTTTGATCAGAACCACGGTGCCGAGCATCAGCGCGATACCGGCCAGCATCTGGTTAGAGATACCGAACAGTGGCCACAGGGTGTTGATGCCGCCCAGTGGATCGATCACGCCTTGGTACAGCAACCAGCCCCACATCGCCACACAACCAGCGGTGGCGATCAGGTTGGCGGTCCACGATTCGGTGCGTTTCAGCGCCGGAACGAAGGAGCCGAGCAGGTCCTGCAGCATGAAGCGCCCGGCGCGGGTGCCGGCGTCCACAGCAGTCAGGATGAACAGCGCTTCGAACAGAATCGCGAAGTGGTACCAGAACGCCATGGTGTTTTCACCCGGCAGGACACTGTGCAGGATCTGCGCGATACCGACCGCCAGGGTCGGCGCACCACCGGCACGGGCCAGGATGGTGGTTTCACCGATGTCATGCGCCACGGCTTGCAGCGCTTCCGGCGTGATCGCAAAGCCCCAACTGCTGACCACTTGCGCTACCGATGCGACATCACTGCCGACTACGGCGGCCGGGCTGTTCATGGCGAAGTACACGCCTGGCTCGATCACCGAAGCGGCAACCATGGCCATGATCGCGACGAACGATTCCATCAGCATGCCGCCGTAACCGATGTAACGGGCGTTGGTTTCGTTATCCAGCAGCTTCGGCGTGGTGCCCGAAGAAATCAGTGCGTGGAAACCGGACACCGCACCGCAGGCGATGGTGATGAACAGGAACGGGAACAGACCGCCCTTCCACACCGGGCCAGTGCCATCGACAAACTGGGTCAGCGCCGGCATTTTCAGCTCAGGCATGGTGATCAGAATACCGATCGCCAAGGCGACGATGGTGCCGATCTTGAGGAACGTCGACAGGTAGTCACGCGGTGCCAGAATCAGCCACACCGGCAGCGATGCCGCGACAAAACCGTAACCGACCAGCATCCAGGTAATCTGCACGCCAGTGAAGGTGAAGGCCTTGGCCCACACCGGATCAGCAGCAATCTGCCCGCCGAGCCAGATCGAACCGAGCAGCAGCAATACGCCGACCACGGAGATCTCGCCGATGCGGCCCGGGCGGATGTAGCGCATGTAAATGCCCATGAACATCGCGATCGGGATGGTTGCCATCACGGTGAAGATGCCCCACGGGCTCTCGGCCAGCGCTTTAACCACGATCAGCGCCAGCACCGCGAGGATGATGATCATGATCAGGAAGCAGCCGAACAGGGCGATGGTACCGGGCACGCGGCCCATTTCTTCACGCACCATGTCGCCCAGGGAACGGCCGTTGCGCCGGGTCGACATGAACAGAACCATGAAGTCCTGCACCGCGCCCGCCAGCACCACCCCAGCTATCAGCCACAGCGTGCCGGGCAAGTAGCCCATTTGCGCGGCCAATACCGGGCCGACCAGAGGCCCCGCGCCAGCGATGGCAGCGAAGTGGTGACCGAAAAGAATGTGTTTGTTGGTTGGCACATAGTCCAGACCGTCGTTGTTGAGCACGGCGGGGGTGGCCCGACGTGGATCAAGTTGCATCACGTTGTTGGCGATGAACAGACTGTAGTAACGGTACGCAACCAGATAAATGGCCACTGCCGCGACCACAATCCACAAGGCGTTGATCGCCTCGCCTCGGCGCAATGCCACTACGCCCAGGGCGCACGCTCCTACTATTGCCAGCACTAGCCAGGGTAAGTGGCGTAGCAGGCTATTATTATTTTTCATTTTATTATTCCAGCCAGGGTGGACAAGAAAGACAGCCACCCCGAGTTTAGCGCTTACGGCGCCAAAGGCCATACCCCGACGTTGGTCTAGACGCTTTAGCGATTGGCTGGCGCCCGCATTCGCGGTCTATAGTCAGCGAACCTTCACGAGGATTGCGCCATGAGCGAGCACCCCGCCAATCGACGTCGTTTCAAACGTATTGCGTTCGATGCCAGTACCGAGCTGAGTCAGGGCGAGTACATCTGGCCGGTCAAGCTGATCGACCTGTCGCTCAAGGGGCTGCTGATCGAACGGCCGGAGCCTTGGCTGGGGGACAAGTCGAAGGACTTTCTCGTCGACATTCACTTGAGCGATGACGTCGATATCGAGATGGATGTGCAACTGGCCCATGAAGAAAAAGGCCAGCTGGGTTTTGTCTGCCGGCACATCAGCCTGGAATCGATCCAGCGCTTGCGGCGCTTGATCGAGCTGAACCTGGCTGACGAGGCCGAACTTGAGCGCGAGTTGGGCGCCCTGATCGAAATCTAGAATCCACCACAGATCAAATGTAGGAGTGAGCCTGCTCGCGATAGCGTTTTTACATTCAACACTTCAGTTGGCTGATGTACCGCTATCGCGAGCAGGCTCACTCCTACAGAGGTCGGTGGTTTATTCGAAAAGGGCGTCGAGGGCCTGTTCGAGGCGGGTCACCGCGATGATCTGCAAACCCGGAGGAGATTCCTTCGGCGCATTGCCCTTCGGCACGATAGCCCGTTTGAAGCCATGCTTGGCCGCTTCCTTCAAACGCTCCTGCCCGCTCGGCACCGGGCGCACTTCGCCGGACAGACCCACTTCACCAAACACCAACAGATCATGCGGCAACGGCCGATTGCGCAGGCTCGACATCACCGCCGCCATCAGCGCCAGATCCGATGCCGTCTCCAGCACCTTCACCCCACCGACCACATTAAGAAACACATCCTGGTCGTGCGTCGGAATCCCGCCATGGCGATGCAAAACCGCCAGCAACATCGCCAAACGGTTCTGATCCAGCCCCAAGGTCACCCGGCGCGGATTGGCCAGATGACTGTCATCGACCAAGGCCTGCACTTCAACCAGCATCGGCCGCGTGCCTTCCCACGTTGCCATCACCACACTGCCGGGGACTTCTTCCTGCGCGCGAGTGAGAAAAATCGCCGAAGGGTTGGATACTTCTTTCAAACCCTTATCAGTCATGCCAAACACGCCGAGTTCGTTAACGGCGCCGAAACGGTTTTTCACCGCGCGCAGCAAACGCAAACGCCCATCGGACTCGCCTTCGAAATACAGCACGGTGTCGACCATGTGCTCGAGAACGCGAGGCCCCGCCAGCGCGCCTTCCTTGGTGACGTGGCCGACGAGGAAAATCGCCGTACCACTTTGCTTGGCGTAACGCACCAGTAACGCCGCACTCTCGCGCACTTGCGATACGCCGCCAGGTGCCGATTGCAGCTGTTCGGTGAAGATCGTCTGGATCGAGTCGATCACCATCACCTTGGGCTTTTCCTGACGGGCCGTGGCGATGATGGTTTCGATGCAGGTTTCAGTCATCACCCGCAGTTGATCCTGGGGCAAGCCGAGGCGCCGGGCGCGCATGGCCACTTGCTGCTGGGATTCTTCGCCAGTGACATAAAGGGCCGGCATGCTCTTGGCGAGGTTGCACAGGGTCTGCAACAGGATCGTCGATTTGCCGATGCCAGGATCACCGCCGATCAACACCACCGAACCATCGACCAGACCGCCGCCCAAAACCCGATCCAGTTCACCGGACGCGGTGGAGAAACGCGGAATCTCTTCGATGCTGACTTCGGCCAGCGTCTTGATCTGCGCCTGCTGCCCGGCCCAACCGGTGCGGCCGGTCGGCGCCGTGGCACCACCGCTCTCGATCATGGTTTCAGTCAGGGTGTTCCAGGCGCCGCACTCGCCGCACTGGCCCGCCCACTTGGGAAAGGTTGCGCCGCACTCAGTGCAGCCGTACATGCGCTTGGCCTTGGCCATCTGGATCCCCCGGCAAAAACCGCGATGATAACGCAGCCACCGCTCAGCGCGGCGCGGCGGTGCGGATTTCGCCGTTGGCCAGACGCGCGGCGCTATTGCCCAACGGGTCTTCGGCATTGAGGTCGGCGCCCTTGGCCTTGAGCGCATCGAGCAATTCCAGGCGCTTGAACAACCCGGCGTACATGGCCGCCGTCTGCCCGGCACCATTACGCTGATCGGGGCTGCAATCGGTGGCCATCAAGCGACGGGCGATCTGTAATTCACCTTTGAAAATCGCCCCCATCAGCGCGGTGTTGCCACGTTGATCTTGCGCACAGGCATCGGCGCCGGCCGCGAGTAACCGCTCCACCGCCGGCGCTTGACCGTGATAAGCCGCGAGAATCAGCGCGGTGTAGCCTTTGCTGTCGCGGGTATCGAGGGAATAGCCGGACTCGATGAAGGTGTCGAGCATCGGCACGTCACCGCGTCGGGCGGCATCGAAATAGTAATCCTGCAACTGGGCCTTGATCGCCTCAGGGCTTTGCCCGGCCTGGGCTGTAAAGGACAGGCAGGCGAGTAACAGTAAGAGATAGGGACGCATAAACACTCTCCTTGGGCAGAACGGGGCCTGAATCAGGCCCCGCGCTGCACGGCGTCAAGATCAGTCGGCCAGTTTGGCCGCCAACGTCTTGACCCGGCTCAGGTCACCCTTGGCCACTTTGGTCACACCAGCCCCGTATTCCGGGTCGGCCTTATAAAGGAAGGACAGGATGATGTGCTTGCTCTCCTCATCGGTGGTCGCCAGCGAGCCACCGAAGCTGTCGATCAGGTCCTTACGCTCCTGCTGGCTGAACGAGCGATACAGATCACCGGCCTGCTTGAAGTTCTGCTCACGCTGGATCTTCGCCTGCTGCGTGCTGCCCGACAGCGCCGACTGGCTATAACGCGCACCTGGCGTCTCGTCTCGGGGTTGCAGTCGGCTAGGCTGATAGTTCACGCCGCTGTTGCTGGCGCCGAAGTTCATCGCGCCATCCTGATTGCCATTATTCACGGCAACTTTTGGCGCATTGATCGGCAATTGCAGCGCATTGGCACCCAGGCGATACATCTGCGTATCGGCATAAGAGAACACTCGACCTTGCAACAAACGGTCTTCGGAAGGCTCGATACCTGGAACAATATTCGCTGGCGCCATGGCCACTTGTTCGGTTTCCTGGAAGACATTCGCCGGATTACGGTTCAACACCATTTGTCCAACTTTTCGCTCAGGAATACCCGGCCAGATCTTCGTTGCGTCCAATGGATCAAAATCAAACTTGGACAAATCTTGTGGCTTCAGCACTTGAATGTACAAGTCCCATTTCGGGAAGTTACCTTTATTAATGTTGCTCACCAGATCATTGGTCATATGACTGTAGTCTTGACCCTGAACGTTAGCGACTTGCTTTGGCGTCAGATTATTAATCCCCTGCAAGCTCTTCCAGTGAAACTTTACATAGTTAACTTCGCCCTTGGCGTTGATCAACTTGTACGCATGTACGCCGTTACCGTCCATTTCTCGATAACTGGCGGGAGTTCCCGAGTTCGAATACAACTCGGTCAGCGTGCGAGTGGCCTCCGGTACATGGGAGAAGAAGTCGAAGCGACGCGAATCGTCATCGAGGTTAGTCCGTGGGTCCGGTTTAAACGCATGCACCATGTCGGGAAACTTGATTGCATCGCGGATGAAAAAGGTCGGAAAATTGTTGCCGACGAGGTCCCAGTTGCCGTCGGCCGTGTAGAACTTGGTGGCAAAACCCCGTGGATCACGCAGGGTTTCCGGCGAGTGATTGCCGTGCACCACCGCAGAGAAGCGCACAAATACCGGCGTGCTCTGGCCGGCGGCGAACAACTTGGCCTTGCTCAGGTCGCTGAGATCGTTGGTCACGGTGAAGGTGCCATGGGCGCCGGTGCCGCGTGCGTGAACCACGCGCTCGGGAATGCGTTCACGGTCAAAGCGCTGCAACTTCTGAATCAGTTGCACATCCTGCAGCAGCACCGGGCCGTTGGCGCCGGCAGTCTGCGAGTTCTGATTGTCGCCGACCGCGGCGCCGTTATCGCGAGTCAGCGGCGCGGCGTTAACGGAGAAGGTCAGCAAGCTGGCGGTGAGTACACCGAAGGTACGGCGACGGGGAAAAGCCCCCAGTCCAAGTGCGGAGTTCATATCAGGATCCTCTGGTTGTTTTGGGGCGCATCCAGATGCGCCAACCCAAGGCTAGAGGCCTGCGACGTCGAACATAAATAGAAAGAACGTAACGCCATGATTGATAAAATTGGCTTTCTGATCAGCGAGTTACCGGATATAACGCGCGCGATTGGTGGCACTTTGCAAACTAATCGTCGATTAATGTGTCGATAAAAACGGGCATTGTAAGAAGGTGTTTCGCGCAGGACGCGTTTTGCTGATTTACACTGCGTACACCAAACTCATCTGTAACAAGGAAATAACCTATGGGCGTGATAAGTGAGTTCAAGGCCTTCGCGGTCAAAGGCAATGTGGTCGACATGGCCGTCGGTATCATCATCGGTGCCGCCTTCGGCAAGATCGTTTCATCGTTTGTCGGCGACGTGATCATGCCGCCAATCGGCCTGCTGATCGGCGGGGTGGACTTCAGTGACCTGGCCATTACGCTTAAGGCCGCAGTGGGAGACAGCCCGGCGGTGGTATTGGCTTACGGCAAGTTCCTGCAGACAGTGCTCGACTTCATCATCGTTGCCTTCGCCATTTTCATGGGTGTCAAAGCCATCAACCGTCTGAAACGCGAAGAAGCCGTGGCCCCTAGCCTGCCACCGGTTCCGACCAAGGAAGAGGAATTGCTGGGCGAGATCCGCGATTTGCTCAAGGCACAAAATACACAGCCCTGAACCTTCGGCACAAAACACAACGGCGCCTGCGAGGCGCCGTTTGTTTACCAGTAGTTTTCCACCGCCACCTGGCCAGGTCGACGGGTCAGGCTGAGGCTCATGTGCCGTTTTTTCAGCAAGGCGCGAGTGTCGTCAATCATCTGTGGATTGCCACACAGCATGACTCGGGAGTGTTCGGCCGAAAGCTCCACGCCTGCGGCGCGCTCAAGCTCGCCGTTTTCGATCAGCGTGGTAATCCGCCCAGCCAGCGCACCAGGATGTGACTCTCGCGTGACGGTCGGGATGAATTGCAGTTTGTGGATGTGCTCCGCCAGATAATCGCGCTGTGCCAGACCCGCAATCAATGACTGGTACGCCAGTTCGCGCGCCTCCCGGACGCTATACACCAGAATGATCCGTGCGAATCGTTCCCAGACGTCAAAGTCCTGCAGAATCGACAGGAACGGGGCCACTCCCGTACCGGTGGACAACAGCCACAAATCGCGGCCATCGACGAAACGATCCAGGGTCAGATAGCCAAACGCCTGCCGATCCACCAGCAGCGGATCTCCGACTTCAAGTCGACTCAGTTCACTGGTGAATTCGCCACCGGGCACCACAATGGAAAAGAATTCCAGGTGCTCATCGAACGGTGAGGACACCATGGAATAGGCACGCCAAACTGTACTGCCATCAGCCTTGACCACACCGAGGCGGGCGAACTGACCGGCCCGAAAACGAAATCCCGGGTCACGGGTGGTTCGCAAGGTGAACAGGCTGGGCGTCAAGGGTTTCACGTCAAGCAAGGTCTGGCGGGTGAAATTCTCTACGCTGGCTGTCATGGGGCACTCCATTCAACGATTACCACTAGTTTCGCGCAAAGCCGCGCTCTTAAACACCACTGATTCGTAATGATATTGCGCGCATTCAACTACCTTTCAAGAATTGTACAAGTCTTGTCAAACGTCACTTGCCAATAAAACTGTCAAAGATGACAAGTCACATATAACGCCACGTACTTAAGAACACGTTATGCAGTTGCCCCTCCCTTTAAGAGCAAAAAAATCAAAACGCAAAGTAGGAAACGTCCTACACTCGTTTGCGTGCTAATCCCGTTGGATCCAACAAGCACCCCAGACATTGCACGGAGCACTTTTAATGGAAACGTGGAAGGAGTCACAGTTAAAACAACTGACTTTCGCCAAAGGTATTGATACTGCCTACCCGATACTGCTGAGATTTGCCGAAAACCTGGGATTTAATTTCTTCGCAATATCAGTCACTTCACCGCAGCAAGTCACAAAGACCAATGCCCTGCAAATCAATAACTATCCCACCCAATGGAATGAACAATATGAGCAATTGCACTACTCTGAAGTTGACCCGGTAATAGCACACTGCAATCACTCAATGATGCCGGTGATCTGGAATGAAGCGCTGTTTTCCAACGCTCCGCGACTTTGGCAGGGCTTGCAAGAACAAGGTCTGCAACATGGCTGGTCACAATCTTTCCATCATGAAGCAAGCGGCTTTTGCAGCATTCTCAGCCTGGCGCGCAAGCATTGCCCGATCAGCCCACTCGAGTTGTATGAGCATTTCGGCTACATCTTTTATGCGGCCAGTCATTTGAGCGAATTATTCGCCCGCACGCTCCCCATGGCAGCCAAGACCCGACAGCCACATCTCTCCTCCCGAAAGCTGGAGATTCTGCAGTTATCCGCCGGGGGCAAGACTGCTTACGAAATCTCGAAGATTCTTAGCCTGAGCGAACGCACCGTGAACTACCACGTACAAAACGTGATCGAGAAGCTCAACGTCTGCAACAAGATTTCTGCCGTCATTGCGGCAGCCAGAGCTGGCATCATCTAGATGCGAGGCCTTGTAAAGGATTAAAACTTGCGGGTATTCCCGACGAAAAAAACGTAACATTTACGCCCTTCCTGAGTGATGGCGCAGTCTTCCTCGCGTTGCAGTGCACTCGGTCGGGTTCCGCCGCAAGCTCCCGCTGGCTGCGGGACACCCCTCGATTACCCTGAGTCCCCGCCCCATGCCTTTGCTCGATACACCCTTCGCCCAACTCGACCTGATCCGCCAGCCCGAACAGCAGAACGAGCCGTTGCAAGCGTTCGATGCCGCCGATGAATACCTGCTCAACCATCTGGCAGCGCAGCAGCCGACAGCCGACACGCGGGTATTGGTGCTCAACGACAGTTTCGGTGCGCTGGCGGCGAGCCTGCTCGGCAAGGTCAAGGTCAGCAGCAGCGGCGACTCGTTTCTGGGGTTTCAGGGGCTGGAGAAAAACCTGCTGCGCAATGGCCAGGCATTCGACGCCATTCGCGGGATCCCCGCCAGCGAGCCACTGGTCGGGCCGTTCGACCGGGTACTGATCCGTGTACCGAAAACCCTCGCGCTGCTGGAAGAACAACTGATCCGCTTGCAAGGGCAGCTCGCACCCGGCGCCGAAGTGGTCGCAGCGGCCATGGTCAAACACCTGCCACGCGCTGCCGGTGATCTGCTTGAACGCTACATCGGTCCGGTACAAGCCTCTCTGGCGGTGAAAAAGGCTCGGCTGTTGATCGCCACACCTGAAGCAAAAGCTCCGGCTGTCTCGCCCTACCCTTCGCGGTATCGCCTCGACGAGCCGTCGATCGAATTGCTCAACCACGCCAACGTGTTCTGCCGCGAAGGCCTGGACATCGGCACACGCGCCTTCCTCCCGCATCTGCCGAAAAACCTGGGCAGTGCCCGAGTTGCCGATCTGGGCTGTGGCAATGGTGTTCTGGCGATCGCGAGCGCTCTGCAAAACCCTGATGCGCAGTACACGCTGGTCGACGAATCGTTCATGGCCGTGCAATCGGCTGCCGAGAACTGGCGCGCAGCGCTGGGCGATCGCGAGGTGATAGTGCGTGCCGGCGACGGTCTGGCCGGACAGGAAGCACAATCGCTGGACGTGGTGCTGTGCAATCCGCCGTTCCATCAGCAGCAAGTGGTAGGTGACTTTCTGGCCTGGCGCATGTTCCAGCAGGCGCGCGAAGCGCTGGTGGTGGGTGGCGCGCTGTACATCGTCGGCAACCGTCATCTGGGTTACCACAGCAAACTGGCGCGGCTGTTCCGCGGCGTCGAGCAAGTGGCCGCCACGCCCAAGTTCGTGATCCTCAAGGCGCGCAAGTAACCTTCAGGCAAAAAAAAACCTCCGCGAGGAGGGTTGCAAAGCCGTACCCGAAGGCGCCGGGACGGGGATGATTCAGTGCGTGGTCAGGCCTGCCGCGTTCATGAACATTCGCATCAGGCTGGCGGCGATAAACAGCACGCCGACGCTACCGACCCAGATCAGGGCCAGCCAGCCGAGCCGCTGCCACAGCGGTTTTTTTTCGGCTTCTTCAATGTCGTGCAGGGAATGTTTGCCGGTCATTGTTGCGATCCTCAGTCAGATCGATGGCGCCGCTACCGACGCCATCGCGGGCAAGCCCGCTCCCACAGGATTAGTGATAACCGTCTTCATGGGTGACCTTGCCGCGGAACACGTAGTAGCTCCAGAAGGTGTAACCCAAGATGAACGGGATGATGAACAGCGTGCCCACCAGCATGAAGCCCTGACTTTGCGGCGG
>Ga0213828_1002173_pt1 | contig 14715 bp, 14 predicted proteins | sample MC6MC0897MG_FD_180664 | JGI IMG/M metagenome (GOLD analysis project Ga0213828, IMG submission 180664) | Enriched soil aggregate microbial communities from Iowa State University, Ames, United States - MC6-MC0897-MG | ecosystem: Environmental > Terrestrial > Soil > Unclassified | place: USA: Iowa...
TCTCGACTTGTTGTTCTCTCCCCGTGCCGTGAACCGCACCGGCCGGTGCGGCGCAGGGGATGTGCCGACAGAATAGGGTCGAGCGCGTGCCATCTACAAATTAAATGTTGGAATACCCGGTATTTGCCGGCTGAATGCTAACCTGGCGCCCTGCATGTTGCTCCGGCAGGCGGTTGCCCTGGCCGAACAGCTTGTGGCGCAAGGTGCCGTCCTGGTAGTGCAGGGGGTAGCGGCCGCGACGTTGCAGCTCGGGTATCAGCAGCTCGACCACATTGGCCAGGTCATCAGGTTGCACGGCGTAGGTGAGGTTGAACCCGTCGATGCCGGTCTCGTCCAGCCAGCTTTCCAACTGATCGGCAATATCACTGGCTGCGCCCACCAGTACCGGGCCGCGGCCCCCCAGGCCAACGAACTCGGCGGCCTCGCGCACGGTCCAGCGGCGGTTGGGGTCGGCCGCGGTGAAGGCGGCCAGGGCCGCGCGGCCGGCATCGTTCTCGACATATTCGATGGGGGCATCCGGGTCGAGGCCGGCGAAGTCGATGCCGGTCCAGCCCGACAGCAGGGCCAGGGCGGCGTCCAGGTCAACGTAGCCACGGTACTCGGCGAAGCGCGCTTCGGCTTCTTCACGGGTGGGGGCGACGATCAGCAGGGCCTGGGCGTAGATCAGTACCTCGTCGCGGCCACGCCCGGCAGCCTCGCTGGCCTGGCGGATGCCGTCGGCATAGCGGCGCAGCACCGTGGCCGTAGGCCCGCTGATGAACACGCACTCGGCATGTTGCGCGGCGAACTGCTGGCCGCGTGCCGAGGCCCCCGCCTGGAACAGCACCGGCGTGCGCTGCGGTGAGGGCTGGCACAGGTGCATGCCAGGCACCTGGAAGTGCTCGCCGGCATGGCTGATCGGGTGTACCCGGGCAGGATCGATGTAGCGGCCGCTGTCACGCTCAAGCACCACCGCATCGTCGTCCCAGCTTTTTTCCCACAGTTTGTACAGCACCTGCAGGTACTCTTCGGCCAGGTCGTAACGCTGGTCGTGGCCAAGCTGGCGAGCCAGGCCCAGGTTGCGCGCGGCGCTGTCCAGGTAGCCGGTGACAATGTTCCAGCCGACTCGGCCATTGCTCAGGTGGTCAAGCGTGGACATGCGCCGGGCAAAGGGGTAGGGGTGCTCGTAGGTCAGTGAGAAGGTCACGCCAAAGCCCAGGTGCTCGGTGACCCCGGCCATGGCCGGAACCAGCAGCAGCGGGTCGTTGACCGGCACCTGTACGCCGCCGCGCAGGGCCGCTTCGGGGCCACCCTGATAGACGTCGTAGATGCCCAGCACATCGGCGATGAACAGCGCATCGAACAGGCCGCGCTCCAGCAGGCGGGCCAGGTCGGTCCAGTAGTCCAGGCGGTTGAAAGCCACGCTGGTGTTACGCGGGTGGCGCCACAGGCCAGGGGACTGGTGGCTGGCGGCGTTCATGCTGAAGGCGTTGAAGCGGATGGGACGGGGCATGGCGATCAGTCTCCGGTCACGGCAGCACGGAAGCCGGGTAGACCGCATCGGCTACCTGCAACTTGCGCGGAATCAGGCCCAGGCCCTGGAAGGTGTCGGCCAGCTTCTGCTGTTCGGCGACGATCTGCGGGGTAATGGCGACGGCGTTGTAGTTACGGCGTTCGCTGGCCACTTGCAGCACGTCGGCCTTGATCCCCAACTGCGGCGCCAGCAGCGCGGCGACTTGCGCAGGCTCGGCGTTGGCCCATTGGCTGACCTTGCCCAGTTCGGCGAAGAAGGCCTTGAGCAGCGGGCGGTGCTGGTCGGCGAACGCAGCAGTGGAAAGGTAGAACGTGCGGTTGTTGGTCAGGCCGCTGCCGTCGCGCAGGTTCTTGAGCCCTGGCTGGCTTTCTGCCGCCGCGAGGAATGGGTCCCACAGGGTCACGGCCTGGACGCTGCCTGATTGCAGGGCCGCCACTGCGTCGGCGGCATTATTGACGTAGGCGGGGGTGATGTCCTGGTAGCTCAGGCCGGCTTGCTCCAGCGCGACGGCCAGCAGGTACTGGGCGTTCCAGCCGCGGCCGGTGGCTACCCGCTTGCCTTTGAGGTCCTGCACGCTGGTGAGGTGGTCTTGCTCGCGTACCACCAGGCCGATACCGCGTGGGTAGGGTTGTTCGGCGGCCAGGTAGACCACCGGTTTACCGGCGGCCTGGGCAAATACTGACGGGGCGTCAGCGGCGTGGCCGAGGTCGATGGCGCCGGTGCTCAGGGCTTCGAGCAATTGCGGGCCTGCGGCGAACTCGTGCCAGCTGACGGTCACGCCTTGCGGGGCGAGGGCTTTCTCCAGGGCGCCGCTGCCTTTGAGAATATTGATGCTGTTGAACTTCTGGTAACCGATACGCAGGGTCTTGGCGTCTTCGGCCAGGGCATTGGACCAAGGCAACAGGGCGCTGGCGACACTGGCCAGCAGGCCGCCGATTAGCAGGCGACGCAGGGGCGAGAAGGCACGGACGGGCATGAGGCGTATTCCTTGAATGGGGTGGCAATCGATGCGCCCAGACTAAGGAGGTGGCGTTTGGCTTTCAATTTGTTTATTCCGTTTAGTTAGAATGTTTAGTTATTTTTATATCCTTTTTGTAATTCATGATTCAGCACCCGTTACACGGCAAATAGCAGTGTGCCATGACCTTTTTTTCACATCTTCTTGCTAGGATCCCCGCACTCTCGAGGAGCCCTTTTTCATGCCGCACATCCTGCGCAAACGCAGCACCCGCATCGCCCTGACCGCCACCGCCAGCCTGCTCGCTGCCACGCTGGGCTTCTTCGCCTGGCAGAGTTTTTACCCCGTCCAGGCTGCCAGCGGTTGGGATGTCGAGGTGTTGCACCGCGACGTGACCAAGGCTGCGTCGTTGTTGCCGCAGGCCGACGGCAGCCTGCTGGTCAGCCGCGAGCTGGACGACGGCCGTGGCAGCATCCTCAAGATTACTGCCCAGGGTGACCGCGTGGTGGTGATCGACAACCTGTCCAAGCCCGACGGCATGGTCGCGGCCGAGGGCGGCTGGGTCTTCAGCCAGGAGGGTGGCCTTGCGCCGGTCAGCCTGTCTCGCGACGGCCAGGTCACCCACCTGTTCGACGGCGAGAGCGTGCAAGGGTTGTGGAACGATGGCGATCACCTCTATGCGATCGAAGACCGCAAGGGCAATGGGCGGTTGATGCGCTATGACTGGCGCAGCGGCCAGCTGGATGTGCTGCGCACAGGGCTCAGCGAAACCGAAGGCCTGACCCGCTGCAACGATGGCCGCCTGCTGTATACCGAGAAAGCCAACGGCAAGGTTCGCGCATTGTCCGAGGACGGCCAGGACCCGGTGGTGGTCGATGGCCTGCGCAACCCGACCTTCCTGTTTTGCGACCAGCGCGGCTTGTGGATCAGCGAAGACAACACGCACCGCGCCCGCCTGCTGCGCATCGACGCCGAGGGCACGCGCCAGACGGTGCTGTCGTTCCTCAAGGCGCCCCAGGCAATCGTTGCCGATGGCAAAGGTGGTTACCTGCTTGCCGAAGGCGGGCGTAACCGCGTACTGCACCTGTCCCCTCCGGTAGAGCGCAATACCGCGCAGCGCGACTGAGGGCTCAGTTTGGCAGGCGCGGTTTGCGCCCTGGCAGCAGGCCCAGCACCAGCAGGCAGCCGACCAGCACCACCGCGCCGCCCGCCAGTTGCAGCAGGCTCAAGGCTTCGTCGAGGAACAGCGCGCCCACCAGTACCGCGACCAACGTCACCACGAACTCGACACTGAGGGCACGGGTGGCGCCGATGCGCGCCACCAGGCCGAAATACAGCACGTACGTGGTGGCGCTCATGACCGCGCCGCTGATCATCAAGTACAGCCAGTCGCTGGCTTGCGGCACGCTGGGCACCGGCACCACCCACAGCAGGGGCAGGGTCAGCAGGCCGCCGGCCAGGAAGGCGCCGCCGGTGACGGTCCACGGGTCCTGGCCACGCAGGTGCAGGCTGGCGTAGTTGCTGCCGAACGCGGCGCTCAAGGCACCGAACAGCGAAGCGATGCAGCCGTGGATGAACACGTCGCTGACCGGCTGGGCCGGAAACCCCACCAGCATGGCGATACCGACGAAGCCCAGAAGCAGGCCCGCCAGGCCCTGCAAGGTGATTTTCTCCAGCCCCCAGACACGGCCGATGATCATCGAGAACAGTGGGATGGTGGCCACGAAGATCGCCGCCATGGCCGTACCGATCCGCGGGGTGGCATAGGACATGCCGATCAACTGCCCGGCCACGGTGGTAGCGCCGATCACCAGCAGCGGTTTCAACAGCGGGCGCAGGCGCAGGGTGCGCCCGAGCAAGGCGGCCAGAATCGCCAGGGTACTGCCGGCAATCAGCGCCCGCAGGCTGACCGCGCCGACCCAGCCGAAGGCGTGCACCACCTTGAGCAGGACCAGAAAGGAAAATCCCCAGGCAATGGCCAGAAACAGGTAGGCGGCAAAGTCACGCGGTTGCATGGGGCAGGGTCCGTCCAGGGCAGAGGAACGCAGGCTAGCGGGTTGCGGGGCGTGACTTCAAGCGCCGTCGGCGGTTTGCCTGCAACGCCGTTTCGTGGCTACCCGACCAACAGCGTGCTTCCCTGCATGGCCGCGCTCACGGATAATCACTGTATTCCAATAAACAGCCTGTGAGTGGGTATGAGTGATTCCGTAGTCAGCCTCGGCCAGCCTGAGATCGAAGGGGTGCGCAAGTCGCGCAAGAACAACCCCGAGAAAACGCGCGAGGATATCCTTCAGGCCGCCATCAACGAGTTCGTCCAGCAGGGCCTGGCCGGCGCGCGCGTCGATGCCATCGCCGAGCGCACCGCCACCTCCAAACGCATGATCTACTACTACTTCGGCAGCAAGGAGCAGTTGTACGTCGAGTGCCTGGTCAAACTCTACGGTGATATCCGCAAGACCGAGCAAAGCCTGGACCTGGAGTCGCTGCCGGCCGAGCAGGCGATCCGCCGTCTGGTGGAGTTCACCTTCGATCACCACGACCGCAATGTCGATTTCGTGCGCATCATCTGCACCGAGAACATTCACTACGGCGAGTACGTCAAACAGTCGCCGGTCATTCGCGAAATGAGCAGCCTGGTGCTCGAAGCCCTTGGCAGTACCCTGCGCCGGGGCGAGCAGGAAGGCGTGTTCCGTGCCGGTATCGAGGTCATCGACCTGCACATGCTGATGAGCTCGTTCTGTTTCTACCGGGTGTCGAACCGCCACACCTTCGGCGAGATCTTCCAGATAGACCTCGCCGACGAAGCCATCAAGCAGCGCCACAAGACCATGATCGGTGACGCGGTCATTCGCTACATCCGCGCCTGAGCGGTGTCATTCGCCCAGCCGTTGCTCGCGTGACGGCGGGTAGCCGAAGTATGCGGCGTAGCACTTGCTGAAGTGCGACACCGAAACGAACCCGCAGGCCACTGCCACGTCCATCACCGACAGGTCGGAGTACTGCAGCAGGCGGCGGCTCTTGGTGATGCGCAATTCCATGTAGTAGCGCCGCGGCGAGGTGCCCAGTTGGGCCTGGAACAAGCGGTCGATCTGGCGCCGCGAGCGCCCGCTGTAGGCGGCCAGCTGATCGAGGCTGAGGGTTTCTTCGAGGTTGTTCTCCATCAGCTCGACGATGGTGCGCATGTGCAGGCTCATGGACTTTTTCGCCCCCGGGCCGACCTGGCGATAGCGCGCGCCCGAGAACGACAGGATTTCTTCGACGCCTTCGGCCAGGCCGTCGCCGTAGAGCCTGCGAACCAGGCCGAGCATCAGCTCCATGGCGCCATTGGGGCTGGCGGCGCTGAGGCGGTCACGGTCGAGGGTGAAACTGGCCGGGGTGATGCGGGTTTGCGGGCTGCGCTCCGAGAGGCTGGCGCGTTGCTCGGGGTGGATGCTGCAGCCATAGTCATCCAGCACGCCGGCGCGGCCGAGGAACCAGGCGCCGTTCCACAGGCCGCCCAGGGCCATGCCGTGGGCTGCGCAATCGTGCAGCAGTCGATCGAGTTCAGGGTATTTGAGCGGCGTACGCAGGCCGCCGCAGATGATCAGCAGGTCCAGCTCGCGCAGTGCTTCGGCCGACAGGTCGCTGGCCACCAACTCCAGCCCCAGGTCGCTCAACACCCGGTCACCGTCCAGCGACAGCGGGGTGAACTGGAAGCTGTCGGTGCGCAGCAGGTTGGCGGTGACCAGCACATCCATGGCCACGGTGAAGCTGGCCATGGAGAAGTGTTCCAGCAATACGAAGTCGACCCGATAGGGCGCTTGGGCATTTGCGGTGGTGGACTTGAGCCGCAGCATGTTGCTGGTGCTGGTCTTTTTGCTGAACTGACGTGGGGTGGGCACTCTGGACTCCGCTTCCTGGCTGGCCTGGGGAGTGTGCTCGGTGGCAGGGGGAAAGACAATCTCCGGGGTGGGGGTGTCGTATTTGAGGTCGTGTTCAGGCAATTGGGCGGGGGGGGTGCATGGCTTGAATTTTCCAGCGCCTATGAGATCGAGCGCCGCCCGCGCGGCGCTTCGCGGGGCAAGCCCGCTCCCACTGTCTACCTCCGGCCAGTTTTGTCAGTGAGATCTCCACTGCAAGCCTTGGTGCATGGCATGAGCTTAAGGGGATCCGAACGATGCACCGGCTCGATATCGAGTCGAACATACGAGGCGGACAGTGAAGATGTCACAGGCATAATTGGCCGAAGGTAGACAGTGGGAGCGGGCTTGCCCCGCGAAGCGCCGCGCGGGCGGCGCTCGATCTCATAGGCGCCGAAACCCTGACGGCGTACCTTCTAACCAAATTGAACCCTCAGCGCCTGCCACAGCCCAACGCATTACACGCCAATGGGAGAGCGCTCATGGAAATCGGAACGATCTGGATCATCCTCGCAGCCGTCGTGATTCTTCTGGAAATCTGGGCCATCTGGCACATCATCGGCAGTGACCGGCGCGCCGAGCGCAAGATGCTATGGGTCGTATTCGTGGTCTATGCACCGTTGCCAGGCTTGCTGTTCTGGGCTTGGCGCGGGCCGCGCGCAGTGAAGGGCAGGGCGGTATTGCAGGAAAAGTAATAGCCAGAGCATCAGGCGCGGGGGCGCCTGATGCGGCCACCGTCAACGCCTCAGGGCAGGATGCTGAAACGGATGGCCTGGCCCAGGCCATCCACCATCAAGCAGCCGTGAAACCTGACGCGCGACAGCACACGCAAGCTCTTGAGCTCTTCGTGGATGCGGTCGCGTATCTGCTTCTCGGCCTCGTCGATCCGGTCCGCCGTCGTCGCATGGTAGAGGTGAACCACACCCAACAGCGTGGTTTCAATGTGCTCAACGGTATCCCAGCCGATTTTGCGCAGATGCAGGCGTGCGCTCGCGGCTTCGTCCTCATCGCCTTCATGCCGTGGGTTGATGGTGTAGGCGAGTTGAAAATGATGCTTGGTCATTGTCGCTTTCCTTGTTGCAGGCTGGCCTCCGTGCCGGGTCTTGCAATCTAGCGGCTGACAGACCTCGCTGAAAACACACACGTGGTTCAATGCTCCGACTTCGCTATCAGAAAAGTCTTACGGCGTTCTTGACCTCAAGCTAACGCGAGGTCTGATACTCGGGCCTTTCTTCCCCCGTGCGAGTTGCTGTATATCGCCGGCCAAGATACCGCTACCGCGCTTGGCGCTGGACGGGATGTTCATGGAAATCGAGGCCGTGGCGGCAACGGACTGATCAGCGCCTCAGGCTAGAAGAAACTGCGCTGCGCCTTGAACGTGACCACACTCTCGCAATACGCATTGATACCGGCATAGGCATCGCAACCGGAACCGCTGAGGTTGGAGTTGCTGTAGATCAAATTGAGGTCGATGCCCAGCCAAAGCCGCGACAGCTCCAGCGACCAGTCGGAAAACGCGCTGACCTGGCTGCCATCGCCAATCGTGAACGGCGTGCCCAAACGATGATGGGCCAGCTTGACGGTAAAGTCGGCGTCGAGCAGGGGCAGTTGACCGAGGTCGGCGAACAGGGTGCTGGTGCGGTTGTCGGGGTTGTCACGCAACGCGCCACCAAAACGGCTGCCGTATACCGAGATGCCCCCGTAGACGGCGTAGCTGTCAGGGCCTGAGAGGTTGGGTTGGCTGTAGTGGATCAACCCCACTTCATAGCCCAGGGTGCTGTCGAAGTGGTGCTGGTAGCCCATGTAGCTGTCCAGGCGCAGGGTGGAGTCGGGCGACAGGCCCATGCTCGGGGCGTATTGCCCCAAGTACCAGCCGTTGAGGTGGCTGAGGTCGAGGCCGCCATGAAAGGCCCCCACGGCGCTCGGCGAAATAAGCCCCTGGGCCATGCTGCGCGTCGGCGTAGTGCCAAGTTTGAAGTCAAAATCGCCCAATTGGCGCTGTATCTGCTGGGCCTGCAACGCGGCGCTGAACAGCAGCGCTGCGCTCAGCAACAGAATGGGCCTGGTCATGGTCACCGTCCTGGAAGGCTTGCTGTAGAGCGCCCAAGGATACCCGTGTTGGCCAAGGGTGCAAACCGTTCGGCGCGCCATCCAGGCGGCAGGGCTAGCGCTGATCGTGCGTTTACGCCCGAGCGTCGCACATTCTCTTCTAGAATTGCCTGAACACTTTCCACTCCAAGGCCCAGGCCATGCGCAGACTGTGGCGGAAATACCTCGACCTGCTGGATGCGGACCTGAGCACCAAGGTTTTTGACAATTTCAAGAACCTGTTGGTCTGCGGCCTGCTGTTTGCCGCCGGTACGGATGCCCTGCACAACAGCGACCCCGTGTTCCTCGGGCTGTGGGTACCGAGCGTGACCGGCTGGGGGTTGATCATCGTGTCGGCATTGCTGCTGCTGTTGAATGTCAGCGATACGCTGCACCGCTTGGCCAAGCTGCCGTATCACACGGCGCTGCAGGTTGCGCTGTGTTTGCTGTACCTGGTTCTGGCGTCGCGGGTGGTGGAAATCATCTGGAATTTTCGCGCGCACTGAACGTGGCCGGGCCTAGCCTTGGCTGGAGGAGGAGCGTTCGGCAACCTCTGTCACCACTTGATCGCTGCCAGCGCGCTGGATGACCAACCGCCGTTGTTCGTATTCGTCCAGGGAAAGGCCCTGGCGTTGCAACGCTTCGAGTTGCAACTGCCGGGTTTCCTCGGCGGTGTAGGCGCGCAGTTCAGGGTGGCTGGCGCAGCCGCTCAACACGGTCATGGCGGTGGCAATCAGGGCAGTGAGCAACAGGCGGGCCGAGGTTTTCATCGAGCAGCTCCAGAGTTTGGGGGGCGCAGGGATCGAAGCGATGGAGCAAGGTTATTGGGCATCCTCGATCAGTAGAAATTGCCTTGCTCGATAGTGACTATCGACAGCACCTTCTGGCGGGCAATACGGCTGAGCTTTGCTACCGTTAACCCACGCGGTTCGACCACATAGGGATAAGTCATGCGCATGCCATTGTTCGGGGTCTTGTCGGCGGTGCTGTGCCTGCAAGGCGTACCGGGGCTGGTCAAGGCCGAGGATGCTGCGGCGCCGCAAACCGCCGCAGTCGCCGCCAAGGAGGCGGTGTTCACCCAGGAGCAACTGGACCAGATGCTGGCGCCCCTTGCCCTTTACCCGGATGCGCTGCTGGCGCAGGTACTGATGGCGGCGACCTACCCCGGGCAAGTGGCCGAGGCGGTGGCCTGGTCCAAGGCCAACCCTAAGGCCACTGGCGACGCTGCGGTCAAGCAAGTGGCCAACCAGGCCTGGGACCCGAGTGTGCAGGCGCTGGTCGCCTTCCCGCAGGTGCTGGCAACCCTCGGCCAGGACCCGGTCTGGGTCCAGCGTCTGGGCGATGCCTTCCTCGCGCAACCCGACGATGTCATGAATGGCGTGCAGCGCCTGCGTCACCAGGCCCAGGCTGCCGGTAACCTGCAGAGCAACCAGTACCAGCAGGTGACTGTGCAGGCGGCACCGGCGCCCAAGGCCAGTGCTCCGGCCAGCAGCGCGCCGACCACCATCATCATCGAGCCCGCCGAACCGCAGGTGGTGTACGTGCCCAGCTACAACCCGACCACCGCCTACGGCACCTGGGCCTACCCGGCCTCACCGCCGGTGTATTACCCGCCGCCGCCGATGTATTACGCAGGCTCCGCACTGGTGGCGGGGCTGGCGTTCGGTACCGGCGTTGCGATTGTCAGTTCGCTGTGGGGCAATTGCGACTGGGGCCACAACGACATCGATATCGACGTCAATCGCTACAACAACATCAACGTCAACAACCGCATCAGCAACAACCAGAACAAGTGGCAGCACAATGCGGTAAATCGCGAAGGCGTGCCATACCGCGATGCACGCAGCCGTCAGCAATATGGCCGGCAACTGGACGGCGCCGCGCAGCGCACCGCCTTCCGGGGTGACGACGCCCAGCGTGCCCAGGCACGGGACAAGGCGCGCGCCTCGATGGACAGGGCAGGCATCGAACGGCCTGCCACCAGCAACCGCGAGGCGCGCGACCGGGTGCGCGAGGCGCAGGCGAACACCCCACGGCCTGCCGAGCGCCGAGCGCAGGCGGGCAGTAGCCGTGACAACCTGCAGGCCAGGCAGCAGGTGGCGCAAGCGCGGCCGGCCAACAGCGCTGGCCGTGCCCGCAATAACGCCTTCGATGGCGTGCGCTCGCCATCGAGCACCCGTGCGCAGGCCGACCGAGGTCGCATCAGCCAGTCGTTTGCCCAGCGGCCGCACACTGCGCGAGCCGCCGGGCATCAGATTTCCAGGCCCAGTGCGCCCATGCGCCGTGGTGGAGGGGGCCGTCGATGAACCGTCGATCAGGGTGGGTTGCCTGTGCCCGTTGTTGGTTGTTGGTCGCAGGGATGGCGGGCTCGTGCCTGGTGACGGCGCAGGAGGCCTTCCCGACGCCCGAAAAGGCCGCCGAAGCCTTTGTTGCAGCGCTGGGCAAGGAGCACGCCGACGAGACACGCCTGGCACAGTTGTTGGGGGATGACTGGCGAACCTATATCCCCAGCGGCGGCGTACAGCGCAGCGACGTGGATGCGTTCTTGCAGCAGTACCGCGAAGCGCACCGCGTTAAAAGGCCCCATGAGCACCAGGCCATCCTGGCAGTGGGGCACGAACGATGGACACTGCCCATTCCCATCATCCAAGGCAGCCGCGGTTGGCGTTTCGACCTCAAGGCCGGCAGCGCCGAAATCCGCGCCAGGCGCATCGGCCGCAACGAGCTGGCGGCGTTGCAGTCGGTGCTGGCCTACCACGACGCGCAGCTCGATTACGCCTCGCAGGACCGCAATGGCAACGGTGCGCTCGAGTATGCACAGAAGATCCTCAGTACGCCCGGCAAGCACGACGGCCTGTACTGGGAAGATGCCGGCGATGGCCAGGTCAGCCCATTGGGGCCACTGTTCGGCCGGGATGTGGTCGGTGATGACTGGTACGGCTACCGTTTCCGCATCCTCGCTGCACAAGGCCCGTCAGCGCCCGGGGGCGCCTACAGCTACCTGATCGGCAACCAGATGAGCCGTGGTTTCGCCCTGGTTGCCTGGCCTGCCAAATATGACGACAGCGGGGTGATGAGTTTCATGATCAGCCACGACGGGCAGGTCTTCGAAAAGGACCTGGGGCCAGAAGGAGAGAAGCTCGCCAAGGCCATGAAGCGCTTCGACCCCGACGACAGCTGGAAGCTGGTCGATACCCCTGTTGGCGGCTGAAGCCGGCGCATCCTTGCGCCGCTGCATTCAGTGCGTGCGCACCGCGCGCACCTCGCGTGCGGTACAGCCATAGCGTTGGCGAAAGGCGCGGGTGAACTGGGCCTGGTCGGTGAAGCCCCAGCGAAACGCCAGCTCGCCGATCGCCTGGTGGCAGTGCGGGTCGCGCAGTTGCTGATGCACCGCCTCCAGGCGCTGTTGGCGCACCCATTCGCCGAGGGTGTAGGGCGTGATCGAGAATAGCTTGTGCAGGTAGCGCAGTGACAGGCCGCAGGCATTGGCGATGGCTTGCGGTGACAGGTCGGGGTCGCCGAGGTTTTGCAGTACATAACGCTCGACCCGGGTCAGGTGCAGCGTGCTGAGGTTGGAGCCTTCGCTGCCCAGCACGCGCTCATCCTGTTGCAGGGCCAGCAGCAGAGTCGCACTTGCTTGCTCCAGCAGCAGGTGGCGTGCCGCTGTGGGGCTGGCGTCGAAGTGGCGCGCGCAGAGGTCCAGCTGCTCGACGAAGATGCGCCCCAAACCTTGGCTGGCGTCGAAGCAGTGGCGGGTGTAGCGCCTGTGCCCGAGCAGGTTCGCCTTCAGCGCACGCTCCGGCAGCTTCAGTACCCACAGGTCATTGTCCGCGCGGTAGTGGAAGCGGTAAGGGGCGTCGCCGCGCTCGACGATAAAACCGCCAGGGCGGCAGCTCAGTTGGTGGCCATCCTGCTCGAAATGCACCTCGCTGAGGCTAGGGACGGTAACCAGGTAGAACGCGTCAGAGTCCTGGCCGATGTGCGCCTTGTTGCGTGAATAGCCGAGCTGGCTGGAGCGCAGGCGTGACAGGCTGAGCGGGGTGGTGGGCGTGCTCCAGCGCTGCAAGTGGCCGTCGAATGGCTGTTCGGCGGCAAATTCCAGGCTCAACGGGAAGTACGTATCACTGATCGCTTCGGCCCAGCGTGCCTGGCGTTCGGGCTGCGCCCAGCCGTGGGTCGAGAGTTCTGTGGGCATGGTGGGTCCTTTTTCAAAGAGGGCAGCATTGAAAAAAGGAACTGCAGGCAAGCTACTCAAGCAGCTCTTGTTATTGTGCAAAAAAGCCCGGCTGCGCAAAGCGGCCGGGCAGGTATCACGCCCATGATCGGCGCGTGCCGACCTTCAGATCAAGCGCCACGTGTCACCCGGTAGGTGGCAGACGGCTCCAGGCAGGCTTGCCAGCCTGGCGGCACGACGATGTTGGTGGTGTCCTCCTCGATCACACAGGGTCCCTGCACGGTCTGCCCAGGCAGCAGGCGGTTACCGTTGAACACCGGCGTGCGTTGCCACTCACCATCGGCACTGAACAGCATCGGGCGCTCGCTGTCCGGGGCTGCCGCCGGTGGCTGGGCCGGCCCTTGCAGCGTTGGCTGTGGCGGGCGGGGCAGGTGACCGATGACCGAGCACTCCAGGTTGACCAGCTCTACCGGGCTCTCTGGCTCGCTGTACGAATAGAGCGTCTGGTGGCGTACGTGGAAAGCCTCGATCAGCGCTGCCAGCCCGTTGCTGTCCAGGGCGTGGCGTTCCAGCTGCACGCTGCATTCGTGGATCTGCCCTCGGTAGCGCATTTCCAGGGTGTAGTGGCAACTGCTGGCCTGGTCGCCGAAACCGTCTTCGCGCAGGTTCGCCAGGCCTTGCTGGCGCAGCTCGGCGAGGGCATGGTTGAGCTGCGCCAGGTCAGCGTGCTGCGCGTCCAGGCGCATCGACAGGCTGGTCAGCTGGTCATAACGCACATCCGAGAGGATCTGGCCGAAGGCGCACAGCCCTGAGGCCACCTTGGGGATCAGCACGGTGTGCATGCCGATTTCTTCGGCCAGGCGCACCACGTGCATGCCCGCCGCGCCGCCCGCCCCGATCAGGGCGAAGTCGCGAGGGTCGTGGCCGCGTTCGATGGACACCCGGCGGATACCGTTGACCATGTTCAGGTTGACCAGGGTGGTAATGCCAAACGCGGCGCGTTCCACGCTGATGCCCAGCGGCTCGGCGACCTTGATGCGGATGGCGTCCAGCGCCGCCTGGCGGTTCAAGCGAATGCTGCCACCGAGCAATGCGCCGTCGGGCAGGTAACCCAGGGCCAGGTTGGCATCGGTGACGGTGGGTTCAGTGCCGCCTTTGCCATAGCACACCGGGCCGGGCGTGGCGCCAGCGCTGCGTGGGCCGACCTGGAGCATGCCGAATTCGTCGAGGTGGGCGATGGAGCCACCGCCGGCGCCCAGGGTTTCCACCTGGATCATCGGCACGCCGATACGCTGGCGTAGAAAGTCCACATCCTTGCTGAAATTGGTGCGCCCGGCGTTGGTCAGGGTAATGTCGAACGAGGTGCCCCCCATGTCCACCGTGATGACGTTGTCGATGCCGAACGGGCGCGCTACCGCGAGCCCGGCCTGGGGCGCCGAGGCAGGCCCCGAGTTGATCGCGTTGACCGCACGCTCACGCATTAGGTGGCCGGGTGCCAGGCCGCCGTTGGACTGGAAGTAGCGTACCGGTTGCTGCGCGCCCAGTTCCTCGAACAGGCTGTCGATGCGTGCCACGTAACGCGCCATCACCGGGCTCAGGTAGGCGTTGACCACGGTGGTGGAGGTACGGGTGTATTCGCGTATTTGCGGGAACACTTCAACGCCTGTGCAGACGAACACCCCGGGCAGCGCCGCCCGTACCAGCTCGGCGGCGCGCTGCTCATGGCTGGGGTTGCGCACCGACCAGAGGAAGGAGATGGCCACCGCTTGCACGCCTTCGGCACGCAAGTAATCGATGGCCTCGTGTACCGCGCGTTCGTCCAGCGGGGTGTGTTCGCGGCCATCACCGAGGATCCGGCCGCCGATGGGACGGCGCAGGTGACGCGGGGCAAGCATGTGCGCCGGCGGGTAGTGGGCGTCATAGCGGTGGCCCTCTTCCTTGTGGCCGAGGCGGATCTCCAGGCTGTCTTCGTGGCCCTCGGTGCACAGCAGGCCGACCTTGACCCCGGTGCGCTCGATCAGGGCGTTGAGGGCGACCGTGGTGCCGTTGATGCACAGGTCGCAGTTGGCGATGATCTCGGCCG
>Ga0213828_1002183_pt1 | contig 14662 bp, 10 predicted proteins | sample MC6MC0897MG_FD_180664 | JGI IMG/M metagenome (GOLD analysis project Ga0213828, IMG submission 180664) | Enriched soil aggregate microbial communities from Iowa State University, Ames, United States - MC6-MC0897-MG | ecosystem: Environmental > Terrestrial > Soil > Unclassified | place: USA: Iowa...
ATCGTAGTGCTGGCGATTCTGCGCGGTGACGGCTTCGCGGGTTTTTGGCATGCCGCCGGCCAAATGCAGGTCCAAGACCCATTCGTCATTCCAGCGCCGCAGCCAAGGGCCTTTGCTGCGTTCGCGCCCGACAATGTAGTAGCCGTCGGGCGCGCCGCCCCAACGTGTGTGCCATTCGCCCTGGCTGGTGTCCGGGCCGATGATCTGGATTCCGCCCCAGGTTTCCTGTACCTCGTAGGCCACGTCCTGCAGGTTCACGTAGAGCCGCTCTTGCACCTTGTACAACCCGCGTAGGCGGCCTTGTGTTTCAGCCGCATGGCCTTGCAGGGGAACGCCTGCGCGCAGTTCACCCAGGCGCTGGCGGGCGTGGGAAGGCAAGTTGCCCACCCGCTGGCTGTTGTGCCAACGGCTCACACTGACGTGGCCGGGGCGTTGCGCCTGATGCGGTTCGACCCAGTCCGCTGTCTTGGGTGGCTCAACGGTTACCGGCGTGGAGGGTGCTCTGCGCGCGGGGCCTTCCAGGGCCATGGCATCCACCGCTGCCGAGCTGACGCCCGCATGCGTTGGGGCGGTGGGGCCCTGCATCAGCAACAGGGCCAGGTTGGTCAACACATCTGCAGCTGCCAAGGCCTGTTCTTCCGCGCTGCCATCGGACAGGGCGGGCAGGTCATCCTTGAGCGTTGCCACGGCGGCGACCAGCCAGGCCAACATGGCCGCAGGGCCACGCAGCAGGGGCGTGACCGTGTTGAACACGACCCAGCCGCACTGCACGATCAAGGCCCAGCGCTGTTGCGCATTCGAGCGGCTCTGCCGGGAGGCCAGCAGTAGCATTGTCTGAATGCGTGCGTTGTAAAGGTGGTTGTCCAGATCTTCGAGCCAAGGGCTGTGAACGGCTGTAACAGGGACCCTGAGGCGTTCCACTAGCGTGTCTACCAACGCCGACTGCGTGCCAATCAAGTGCGCCAGGGCCGACAGGCGGCTATGCAGGTGCGGACGTTCGAATCCGCCGTGCTGGTAGATGCCCCTGGCGTCGTCATCCATCCAGGCCAGCAGCTGTTGCTGCAACGCCTGATCAGCCCGTATCTGCGCCATCAAGCTGTCCAGGCTGGCAAACTCCGCCACGGCGTCATCCGCGAACAGGGGGCGATACAGGACCCAGCGCTGGTTGGCCTTTACCTTGATCAGGAACATGCCGTGCACCGTGTTGCCTTCAGAGGCACCCGGTGCAGGCAGAAACGCCAGCGGCGAAATGCTGAGCGCATCAGGTGACGCGTGATTGGCACGGCAGAAATCGACGATTGCCTGGCAGGCCTGTGCGCTGAGCTTGGCTTCGATCCTGGCCCTGAGCGCGGCGAACTGCAGGGTGCTGCGCCATTCCGTGGCATGGCGCTGGAGGCGGCTGGCCTTAAGCGTGGCGTCTTGCAGTTGGTGGGCGACATAAGCGGGGTAATGCCCGCCGACATCCACGGTCGAGATCAAGCGGTTGACGTAATCCAGGTTCAGCCAGTTGCCCAGAGGCCTTGCGTGGGTGTCGAGCAGGCCGGACGCCACTTCGTCGCTGCCCGTGTGCAGGCGTGCAATGGCCAGTTCAGTCAGGGTCATGCTTTTCAGGTAGTTCAATTGCGCGGGGCCGGACGACGACAGCGGTACCACCACCGAGATCTGCACGAGCAACTGGTCGGGGTCTTGCGGTGTTTCGGCTGGGAAGTCCGCGTGCATCTGCTCGCGCAGCCGGCGAGCGGCATAGCGGCCTAGGGTTTCTATCGCGTCGTACGACGTCCTGCCCTGGGCGTGGGCCTGGCTGGCGGCGAGCTCCAGCAGGGCTTCGGCGTACAGCAGGTGGCCGGTGCTGTCTGCTTGGTTCAGCCAGGTGGGCAGGTTCAGCAGTGGCTGCTCGGTGCTTGTCAGGGGCAGGTCCAGGAAATGGGACGAAGGGTCGCTCAACGTGCTGAAGGCCTCCTCAAGCGCGTGGACGCTGGTGAGCGTGGACAACCGCAGGCGGCCGACCCTGTCGAGGATGCCATTGAGTAGTTCAGTGGACTGGAAAGCGAACGGGTCTGTGTTCAGTGGTTGCTGTGCCCAGCGCAGCGTGTCGAATTGATACTGCTGCGCCAGTGCGTCGCGAAGGGCCTCGGCGAAGGCCGCAAGGTCAACGTAGCTGCGTACCGCGCCTGAAGGTTTGCACCACAGCACCCGCCCGGGCTCAGCGATGATCAACAGGTCGGGCAAGGCCTGGGGTGCGTGCTCATCGAGAGTGACCTGCAGCCGGTTGATCGCCGGCGCGCTGACCGTGCCGTTGATCACGCCATACAGCACGGATTTCGCCGGTTCGGACAAGCCCTGCCGCTCCACCCCATGCAGCAGGGCGGCTTTCAAGGTCTGCGCCAACCTGTGCACATGAGACAGGCCCGATGTGGCATCGCTTGCAGCCCAGAAACCAATCTGCGCCTGCTGAAAGGCTTCGGTCAGGGCCGCCAGCAGTTCATCGAAGTCGCGGTTGAGGTTGTCCATGTTCAGGCTGACTTCGGGCTGGGCGTTCGGGCCGACACCTGCCGCCTGCGGCAAAAAGGGCAGGGGCGGCGCAATGCTGAGCACGTCTGTGTGCGTGAGGGCCATGCCTTTGCCCGTCAGAAAATGCTCGAGCAGCGTGTTTACCAGGGAGACCTGTGCCGGTTGCTTGCCTGCGCCGTGGATGAGCGTGAAGGGTTTGAGGGACTGCAACTGAGGGTGGTTGCGGGTGATCCAGGGGTAGCGATTGGCCAGGATGGTCAAGCCGGCCTTGGCAACTACTTCGCGCAGCGTGGGGCGTTGGGCGAATTGGCTGGCTACCCGTTGCTTGAACGTGGTGGGTTGCAGCGGCGGGGACGCAGGCATGAGGTGTGAGCTCTGGTGGCGGGAATGCTCGCACGCTAGCGCCGATGCCTGCGGTGGCGGCGGTACATGTTTGGCCCCCTATGCCGCGTGAGCTTAGGGTGAGGTTTCTAATTTTCTTCCCTACCTTATGCTCAAGCCCAACCTCCATGGGCAGTTCCTCTCCACTCATGAGCATGAGGTACAGAGCATGGCCAAAGTGAATGTGAAGAAAAAGGACGACGCTCCAGGCACCCTGGGCGAAGTGCGCGGTTATGCGCGCAAGATCTGGCTGGCAGGTATCGGCGCCTATGCCCGCGTCGGCCAGGAAGGTTCCGAGTATTTCAACGAGCTGGTCAAAGCCGGCGAAGGCGTTGAAAAACGTGGCAAGAAGCGCATCGACAAAGAGCTCGATGCGGCCAATAACCAGCTGGATGAAGCGACCCAGGAAGTCAGCCGCGTACGCGGCAAGGTCGAAGTTCAACTCGACAAGATCGAAAAAGCTTTCGACGCACGGGTTGGTCGCGCCTTGAATCGCCTTGGCATTCCGTCTAAACATGACGTTGAGGCGTTGTCCATCAAGCTTGAACAGCTGCACGAGCTGCTTGAGCGCGTCGCGCACAAACCATAAGGAGAGCAGGATGGCTGGCAAAAAGAATTCCGACAAAGAAAGCAGCTCCTGGGTCGGCGGGATCGAGAAGTACTCCCGCAAGATCTGGCTGGCGGGCCTGGGGATCTATTCGAAGATCGACCAGGACGGCCCGAAGCTGTTCGATACCCTGGTGAAGGACGGCGAGAAGGCCGAGAAGCAGGCGAAGAAGACCGCCGAAGACGTGGCTGATAGCGCCAAGGCGTCGACCACGTCGCGCGTATCCGGCGTGAAGGATCGCGCGCTGGGCAAGTGGAGCGAGCTTGAAGAAGCCTTCGACAAGCGCCTGAACAGCGCCATTTCGCGCCTGGGCGTACCAAGCCGCAATGAGATCAAGGCGCTGCACCAGCAAGTGGACAGCCTGACCAAGCAGATCGAGAAACTGACCGGTGCTTCGGTCACGCCGATCTCCAAGGCGGCTGCGAGCAAGGCCGCTGCCAAGCCACTGGCCAAGGCGCCTGCCAAACCTGCTGCGAAAACCGCAGCAGCCAAGCCGGCGGCCAAAGCGGCTGCGGCAAAACCTGCGGCTAAACCTGCTGCGAAAACCGCTGCTGCCAAGCCTGCGGTCAAGCCTGCGGTCAAGCCTGCTGCCAAGCCTGTTGCGGCCAAGCCTGCAGCGGCGAAGAAACCGGCAGTGAAGAAGGCCTCGGCCAAACCGGCAGCACCTGCGGCCAGTGCGGCACCGGCTGCTACTGCATCTGCTGCAGCCCCAGCGCCAAGCGCGGCCCCGGCCAGCAGCACACCGTCGGCACCGACTGGTACCGGTACCCTGATCTAACCGCGTCGCCTCCTTCGCGGGGCAAGCCCGCTCCCACAGATTCAGCTCAGCTTGTAAACCCTGAGCTGGGTCTCTGTGGGAGCGGGCTTGCCCCGCGAAGAGGGCACCGCCGATGCGGCACTACCCCTCCAGGTACCGCACCGCCAACTGCTCCGCCGCCGCCCGGGCCTGGGCCTGCAGATGCGGCGCCACCAGCATCATTACCTGGTACACCACGATCCCCACATCCCCCTCCCGTCCCAGTACGCGCTGGTAATCCAGCGAGAACATCAGTGTCAGGGTGATCTGCTCCACCAACTGCCCCAGCGCCTGGGTTTCGCTCACCACTTGCCCCTGGCCCTTGAGGCTGGCCAGCAACGCGGCAAGGGTTCGCTTCAGTGCGTTGATCAAGCTGCGCATGCCGCGGGCCAGCTTCGGCAGGCGCCCGGTCAGGTTGGACAGGTCCTGGAACAGGAAGCGGTACTGGGCCATGCGCTCGACGATCAAGTGCAGGAACAACCAGTAGTCCTCGGCCTCCAGGCGCACTTCAAGCGGTGGGTCGAGCAGCGGCATCAGCGCTTCTTCGAAACGCTCGAAAAGCCCCAGCACCACAGGTTCCTTGCCATGGAAGTGGTAGTACAGGTTGCCAGGGCTGATGCCCAGTTCGTTGGCGATCTCCAAGGTCGAGACATTCGGTTCGCCTTGCTGGTTGAACAGTTGCAGGGCGCATTCAAGGATACGGTCGCGGGTCTTCATCCGGGCGGTGTGCTCATCGGGTCAGGACATAGGTGCCTGGCGCAGGGCCCAGCGGCGGATAGGTGGTATTGCCAAGCGTGGTGCGTGGCGCTTTCAGCGGGCCGGAGCGCGGGGTGACCCACTCCAGCCACAACGGCCACCAACTGCCTTCGCTGCGCTGCGCGTCGTGGAACCAGGCACGCGGGTCGCTGGACAGCTTCGGGTTGGCCAGGTAGTAGGCCTTGGGGTTGCCAGGTGGGTTGATGATGCTCTGGATATGCCCGCTGTTGGCCAGCACGAAGCGTCGGTCGCCGCCTAGCAGCATGGCTGAGCGGTACACGGCATCCCACGGGGTGATGTGGTCGTTGCTGCCGGCCACGGTGAAACTGTCGAGGTCGACCTGCTTTAGGTCGATGGGCGTGCCACACACCTCAAGGCCTGCCGGGTGGGTCAGCGGGTTGTGCTTGAAGAAGTCCAGCAGGTCGCCATGCAGCGCCGCCGGCAGGCGTGTGCTGTCGGCGTTCCAGTAGAGGATGTCGAAGGCGGGCGGGGTCTTGCCGAGCAGGTAGTTGTTGACCCAGTAGTTCCAGATCAAGTCATTGGGCCGCATCCAGGCGAAGATCCGCGCCACCTCGGCGCCGTCCAGCACACCGCGCTGGTACGAGCGGCGCTTGGCCGCCTCGATCGTCTGCTCGTCGGCGAACAGGCTGGCGGGGCTCTCGAACTTGCTGTCCAGCAAGCTGACCAGGTAGGTGGCGCTGCGCACTCGGCGCAACTGATGCTTGGCTTGCAGGTGGCCTTGCAGCGCTGCCATGGTCAGGCCGCCAGCGCAGGCGCCCATCAGGTTGGGGTCGCGGTTGCCACTGATGCTGCGGCACGCGTTAAGCGCTTCTTCCAGGGCCTGAACGTAGCTCGACAGCCCCCACTCGCGGTGCCGTGGGTCGGGGTTGCGCCAACTGACCATGAACACCTGCAGGCCGTTCTTGAGCATGTACTGGACAAAGCTGTTGGTCGAGCTGAGGTCGAAGATATAGAACTTGTTGATCTGCGGCGGCACCACCAGCAGTGGGCGGGCGTGCTGTTTTTCGCTCATCGGCTGGTACTGGATCAGCTCCAGCAGTTCGTTGCGAAACACCACGGCGCCGGGGGTTGCCGCGACGTTGCCACCCACTTCGAAGGCGCGTTCGTCCACCTGGCGGGGCAAGCCATCGTTATGGCGCAAGTCGTCGAGCAGGTGCGCCACGCCACGCACCAGGCTTTGCCCGCCGGTGTTGAGCAGCTCCTTCACGGCCAGTGGGTTGAGCAGCGAATTGCTGGGCGCCAGGGCGTCGTTGATCAGCGTGAACAGAAACTGCGCGCGGGCGCGGTCATCGTGGTCCAGGTGGCTTTCATCGATCCACAGGCGGGGCTGCTTCTGCCAGGCCAGGTAGGCTTGCAGGCCGCGCCGGTAGAACGGGTTCTGGCTCCAGGTCGGGTCGCTGAAGCGGGTGTCTCGCGGGCTCGGCTGGTAAGGGGTGTCGCCGAGCATCACGCGGCCCAGCTGGCCACTCAGGGCCAGTAGGTGGCGGGCGGTATGCAGTGGGTTGCGCAAGCCATGACGGCCGACACTGCGCAACGTGGAAATCAGGTCGCGACCGCGCAGGCCGAGGATGGCGTTTTGCACGTTCATGCTGGTGGCGGGAAGCGTTGGCGTTCCTTTGGCCGGTTTGTCTTTCATGGCAACACTCCCTCGTCTTGACCCTTGGCGCCTGCTGGCCCCGTCGCGGGCGAACCCGCCCCTACACGCCAGAAGCCGGGCGCGGATGCATGACCGCGCGCTGACGCTCTTGCTGGAGGAACTTCATGATGATCGGGGCGACGGCCTCGGCCCGGGTGATCAGAAACAGATGGCCGTCGTCGATAATGTGTAGCTGGGCATTGGGAATCCGCCAGGCCAGCAGGCGCATGTTGATCAGCGGGATCAACGGGTCGTCATCGCCGGCCAGTACCAGGGTGGGCTGCTGGATCTTGTGCAGCCAGTGAATGCTGGTCCAGCCAATCCCGGCGAACAGTTGCCAGTAATAGCCCAGCTTGCCGCCGGAGCGCACCTTGGCCGCGTGTCGCATGGCCAGGTCTGGGTCGCGGCGAAAGCCACCGCCGTAGATCAGCGGGGCGATGCGGATGACATGCGAAGGCTGGATGTAGCGCCGAGGGCTGGCCATCATCCACAGCACCTTGGGCTTGCCCGGCACCATCACCGCGCCGGCGGCCGTGGCGGCCAGTACCAGCTTCTTGCAGCGCTCGGGGTAGTCGTGGGCAAACTGCTGCGCCAGGGCGCCGCCCCACGACACGCCGATCACATTCACCTGGCCGTAGTCGAGGTAGTCGAGCATGCGTGCCGTGAGCTTGGCCAGCCCCGGAAAGCGATAGGGCTGGCGTGGCGTCGACGAGCCGCCTACGCCGGGTACGTCGAAGGCGATGACTTCCAGGTCTGGGTCCAGCGCTTCGATGAACGGAAACACCAGCTCCAGGTTGGCGCCAATGCCGTTGAAGATCAGCAGCGGCGTCAGGTGCGGCTTGCCCGGGCGCACGGCAGTGCGGATGGACTGGTTGTCCAGTTCGACGGTCCTGAAGATATAGGGTGACGGCATGCGCGTGGCTCTGTGGTGAAGTGAACACCGTGGCCCACCCGCAGGTGGCCACGGCGCTGCAACTCAACGTTCGTGAACGTAGGTGCCCGGAGATGCCTCGCCAGCGGCATAGACGCGGTTGCCCAGCCGGGTTGGCGCTTTTTTCAGGTCGCCGGCACGTTCGCCCAGCCAGTTCTGCCAGTGCAGCCACCAGGAGTCGGCATGCTTGGTCGCGTTCTCCTGCCAGGCCACGGGGTCGCCCGGGCGATCGGCGCCGGTCATGAAGCGCGCCTTGGGGTTGCCCGGTGGGTTGAGGATGCTCTGGATGTGGCCGCTGTTGGACAACACGAACTCGATCTTGCCGCCAAACAGGTGCGCCGAGCGGTAGCAGGACGGCCACGGGGTGATGTGGTCGTTGGTGCCGGCTAGGCTGTAGATGTCGCAGGTGACCTGCTTCAGGTCGATCGGCGTGCCGCACACTTCCAGTGCACCGGGGCGGGTCAGTGGGTTGTTTTTGAACATTTCGATCAGGTCGCCATGGAAACCAGCCGGCAGGCGCGTGGTGTCGTTGTTCCAGAACAGGATGTCGAACACCGGCGGCTCATTGCCCAGCAGGTAGTTGTTGACCCAGTAGTTCCAGATCAGGTCGTTGGGGCGCATCCAGGCAAACACCTTGGCCATCTCGCTGCCTTCGAGCACGCCGGCCTGGTAGGAGTGGCGCTTGGCGGCTTCGAGGGTCTGTTCATCGACGAACAGCGCGACCTGGGTGTCCATGGTGGTGTCCAGCACGCTGACCAGCAGGGTCAGGGCATTGACCTTCTTTTCGCCCAGGGCGGCGTAATGGCCCACCAGCGCGGTGCAGGTGATGCCGCCAGAGCAGGCGCCGAGCATGTTCAGGTCTTTGCTGCCGGTAATCGCCAGCACGGCGTCGACCGCTTCCTTGAGCGCATCGATGTAGGTCGACAGGCCCCATTCGCGCTGGGCCTTGGTCGGGTTGCGCCAGCTGATGATGAAGGTCTGCTGTTGTGAGCGCAGGCAGAAGCGCGCCAGGCTTTTTTCCGGGCTCAGGTCGAACACGTAGAACTTGTTGATCTGCGGCGGCACCACCAGCAGTGGCCGCGCATGCACCTGTTCGGTGATCGGGCTGTACTGGATCAGCTCCAGCACGTCGTTGCGGAACACCACGGCGCCGTCGCTGGTGCCCAGGTTCTTGCCCACTTCGAAGGCGTCCATGTTCACCTGGCTGGGCATGCCACCGTTGTTGACCACGTCCTTGGCCAGGTTGGACAGGCCATCGAGCAGGCTTTTGCCACCGGTTTCGAAGAAGCGTTTGACCGCTGCCGGGTTGGACAAGGTGTTGGTCGGCGCCATGGCCTCGGTCATCAGGTTGATGACGAACTGCCCGCGGCTGATGTCCTGGGGTGACAGGTCGCTGTTGCCGATCCACTCCTGCAGCTCCTTGCGCCAGGCCAGGTAGGTTTGCAGGTAGCGGCGGTAAAGGGGGTTGTTGCTCCAGGCCGGGTCGTTGAAGCGGCGGTCGTCGCTCTCGGGGGTGAGGCTGGATTTGCCCAGCAGCACGTTCTTCAGCTCCAGGCCGAAGTGCGCCACGTGCTTGGCGCTGTGCAAAGGTTGGCGCACGGCCTGGCGCAGCACGGTGCGTGCCGAACTCAACAGGTCCTTGCGGCGGATGCCGATGACCGGGTTCAGCCCCAGGGTGTTCTCCGAGGCCTGCCGCTGCAACTCATCGTTGTTCTTGTTACTCATCTGCGACGCTCCGTTGTCCAGAGACGAGTACCGGTTGCCTGTGGCGCTTGCACAGTCCAGAGCCCGGTACTGCTACTCGGGTGACCAGTGATAAGGAACAGCGGTGCTGCGGGCCGGATGCATTCGGCGATGAGCTGCGGGGAATTCTGCGTGTGAAGACAGCCTGCTTTCGCTCGCGACCTCTACATACCGGCCAGGCCCTGATTGCCTTCAAGGCGATGCAGGGAACTTGCCAGCTCCATTGGTTACCCGACTTTCATGTAATGCGCAAGACAGCCCGTCACTGAGCTGTCTGTAGGGCATTCAAGCAGATGAGATTAGAAAATGCGCTCTAAACGTTCGAGGGCTTGCGCTAGAGCATGAGTTTCACGACCGATTCGGCCGGATCGCGGGATTTTCCGGCCTTGTGCAGATCGTCGAGGTACTCGGCCCATAGCTCTTTCTGGCGCAGGCACAGTTGTTCGAGGTACTCCCAGGTGAACAGGCCACTGTCATGGCCGTCGTCGAAGGTCAATTTCAGTGCATATTGGCCGGCGGGCTCGAGGCCGACGAGGCCGACGTTGACCTTGCCAACTTGCAGGATGGGGTTGCCGTGGCCCTGGACCTCGGCGGAAGGGGAGTGCACGCGCAGGAATTCGGCGGGCAGGTGGTAGACCTCGTTGGGGCCGTAGGTAAGGCTCAAGGTCTTGGAGGCTTTGTGCAGGTTGATGGCGGTGGGCAGGCGGGCCATGGGCTGAATCTCTCGGGAGCTGATGCTGCAAGCTTCCAGCTTCTGAGGGAGGGATTCAAGCTTGATTGGGGCTGCTTTGCAGCCCATTCGCGGCACAAGGCCGCTCCTACAGGTACACCGCTGCATTCAGTGTAGGAGCGGCCTTGTGCCGCGAATGGGCCGCAAAGCGGCCCCATACGGTCTTACAGGATATAGCGCGACAGGTCTTCGTTCTGCGCCAGCTCACCCAGGTGGCTGTTCACATAGCCCGCATCGATCTGGATCGGCGTTTCATCGTGGGTGCTGGCCAGGTCACCGGCACTGAACGACACCTCTTCGAGCAGGCGCTCGAGCAGGGTGTGCAGGCGGCGGGCACCGATGTTCTCGGTTTTTTCGTTAACCTGGTAGGCGATCTCGGCCAGGCGCTTGATACCGTCGGTGAGGAACTCGATGTTCAGGCCTTCGGTTTTCAGCAGTGCCTGGTACTGCTCGGTCAGCGAAGCGTGCGGCTCCTGCAGGATGCGCTCGAAGTCTTCTGGGGTCAGTGCCTTGAGTTCGACACGGATCGGCAGACGACCCTGCAGCTCAGGCACCAGGTCGCTTGGCTTGCTCAGGTGGAACGCACCCGAAGCAATGAACAGGATGTGGTCGGTCTTGACCATGCCCAGCTTGGTGTTGACGGTGCAGCCTTCGATCAACGGCAGCAGGTCGCGCTGGACACCCTCGCGGGACACATCGGCGCCGCCGACATTGCCACGCTTGGCCACTTTGTCGATTTCGTCGATGAACACGATACCGTGCTGTTCAACAGCTTCCAGGGCCTTGGCCTTGAGCTCTTCTTCGTTGACCAGGCGGCCCGCTTCTTCTTCGCGGACCATCTTCAGCGCTTCTTTGACCTTGAGCTTGCGCGCCTTGCGCTTGCCCTTGCCCATGTTGGCGAACAGGCTCTGCAGCTGGTTGGTCATCTCTTCCATGCCGGGCGGCGCGGCGATTTCGACACCTACGGCGTCAGCCACTTCGATCTCGATTTCCTTGTCGTCCAGCTGGCCTTCGCGCAGACGCTTGCGGAACAGCTGTCGGGTATTGGAATCGCTGCTGGTCTGCGCGGCTTCTTCGCTGAAGCTGGTGACCCGCGCCTGCGGCAGCAGGGCATCGAGGATGCGGTCTTCGGCGGCGTCTTCGGCGCGGTGGCGCACGCGGATGATTTCCTGCTCGCGGAGCATCTTCAGCGCGGCATCGGCCAGGTCACGGATGATCGATTCGACATCACGGCCGACATAGCCGACTTCGGTGAACTTGGTCGCTTCGACCTTGATGAACGGCGCGTTGGCCAGCTTGGCCAGGCGACGAGCGATTTCGGTCTTGCCGACACCGGTCGGGCCGATCATCAGGATGTTTTTCGGGGTCACCTCGGCACGCAGCTCGGTCGGCAGCTGCATGCGCCGCCAGCGGTTGCGCAGGGCGATGGCCACGGCGCGCTTGGCGTCGTCCTGGCCGATGATGTGGCGGTTGAGTTCGTGAACGATTTCGCGGGGGGTCATGGACATGATGAAAATGGTCCTCGAGCAGAGCAATCAGTGTGGAAAAGTCCCGCCCTGAGCGGGACGCCAAAACAACTGATCAGTCGGCCAGGTCCTGCTCCTCGATGGTCAGGTTGTGGTTGGTGAATACGCAGATGTCACCGGCGATGTTCAGCGCGGTCTCGGCAATTTCGCGGGCCGAGAGGTCGGTCTTGTTCAGCAGGGCGCGGGCGGCGGCCTGGGCGTAGGCGCCACCGGAACCCATGGCGATCAGGCCGTCTTCGGGTTCGACCACATCGCCGTTACCGGTAATGATCAAGGAGGCATCCTTGTTGGCCACGGCCAGCATGGCCTCCAGGCGGCTCAGGGAACGGTCGGTACGCCATTCCTTGGCCAGCTCGACGGCGGCACGGACCAGATGGCCCTGGTGTTTCTCCAGTTGGCCTTCAAAGCGTTCGAACAGGGTGAAGGCATCGGCGGTGGCACCGGCGAAGCCTGCAATGACCTGGCCGTGGTACAGGCGACGGACCTTTTTGGCGTTGCCTTTCATCACGGTGTTGCCGAGGGAAACCTGGCCGTCGCCGCCCATGACGACTTTGCCGTTACGGCGGACAGAAACGATGGTGGTCAAGGGGAGAGTCTCCACGCAGCGGGGCGAAAGTGCCTGATGCAGACTCATATGGGGGTGGGGGGAAGGATTTCAACCTGGGAGGATGAATGGTTGCTGCCAGCCTGTGCTAAGCACGGTCGTTGTAGGAGCGGCCTTGTGTCGCGAAAGGGCCGCAAAGCGGCCCCGCACAGGCTGCCAAGATCTTGGGGCCGCTGCGCAGCCCTTCGCGACACAAGGCCGCTCCTACACAAGCGAGGCAGGCGGTTGGTCAGCCTTCGTGGCAGACGTGCCCATCGACCAAGGTATAACGCACGGCGCCAGGCAGGCAGTGGCCGATGAACGGGCAGTTCTCGCCACGGGACAGCCACTGCTCGCCGGCAACGGTCGAGGCTTTCGGGTCGAACAGCACCAGGTCCGCCGCGCCACCTACCTTCAGTTCACCCGCCGGCAGGCGCATGGCGGCAGCCGGGCCGCTGGTCAAGCGTGCCAGCAAGGTCGGCAGGTCGAGCAGGCCGTCTTCGACCAAGGTCATGGCCAGTGGCAGCAGCACTTCGACACTGCTGATACCCGGCTCCGTGGCACCGAACGGCGCCAGCTTGGCATCGCGCTCGTGCGGTTGGTGATGGCTGGAGATCGCCTGGATCACCCCCGACTTGACGGCTGCGCGCAGGCCGTCGCGGTCGGCGGCGGTGCGCAGCGGTGGCTGCACGTGGTACAGGCTGGAAAACTCCCGCAGCGACTCATCGGTGAGAATCAGCTGGTACAGCGCCACGTCGGCGGTCACTGGCAGGCCCAGTTCCTGGGCCTGGGCAATCAAGCGCGCGCCGCGGGCGCTGGTGATCTGGGTGAAGTGCGCCCGCACGCCGCTCTGTTCGACCAGCAGCAGGTTGCGCGCCAAGGCCACGGTCTCGGCAGTCTCCGGGATGCCCGGCAGGCCGAGGAAACTGGCCATGGCGCCTTCATGGGCCAGGCCACCCTGAGACAGGTCGCGGTCCTGGGAGTGGAACACCACGGTCAGGTCGAAGGTGGCGGCGTACTCCAGGGCACGGGCCAGGGTGCGGTTGTTGGGGATTTGCTGCAGGCCATTGCCGAAGGCCACGCAACCGGTGTCGCGCAGGGCCACCAGCTCGGCCAGTTGCTCGCCTTCCAGGCCCTTGGTCAGGGCGCCGATCGGGTAGACCTTGCTGTTGCCGGCTTCGCGGGCACGGTCGAGGATCAGCTCGGCCACGGCCGAGGTGTCCAGCACCGGTTTGGTCTGCGGCGGGCAGCACAGGCTGGTCACACCACCGGCCACGGCGGCGCGGGTTTCGCTGGCGATGTTGCCTTTGCGGCTGTAGCCCGGCTCGCGCAGGGCGACGTCGAGGTCGACCAGGCCAGGCGCTGCAATCAGGCCATCGGCCTGGATCGTGCGGCTGGCGCTGAACCCGGCCGGTGCTGCGCCGATGGCAGCAATGCGGCCGCCGTCCAGGTGCAGGTCGGTGATCTGGTCCAGGCCGCTGTTAGGGTCGATGACCCGGGCGCCAAGAATACTGATGCTCACAGGGCGTTCTCCTGGTCGAGTTGGCGTTGCGCGTTTTGCCCGCTCATGGCCATGGACAGCACGGCCATGCGCACGGCGATGCCGTACGTCACCTGGTTGAGGATTACCGAGTGCTTGCCGTCGGCCACTGCCGATTCGATCTCTACACCGCGGTTGATCGGGCCAGGGTGCATGACGATGGCATCGGGCTTGGCACCGGCCAGGCGTGCGGTGGTCAGGCCGAACAGGCGGTAGAACTCGCCCTCGCTGGGCAGCAGGCCACCGGCCATGCGCTCACGCTGCAGGCGCAGCATGATCACCACGTCGACGTCTTTCAGGCCTTCGGCGAGGTCGGTGTAGACCTTTACGCCGTATTGCTCGATGCCGATCGGGATCAGGGTTTTCGGGCCGATCACGCGGATGTCCGGGCAGCCCAGCGCCTTGAGCGCCAGCATGTCGGAGCGCGCCACGCGCGAATGCAGGATATCGCCGACGATGGCGACAGACAGGTTCTCGAAGCTGCCCTTGTGCCGACGGATGGTCAGCATGTCGAGCATGCCTTGGGTCGGGTGCGCATGGCGGCCATCGCCACCGTTGATCACGGCCACATCGGGGCACACGTGTTCAGCGATGAAGTGCGCGGCGCCCGAATCGGAGTGGCGCACGACGAACATGTCGGCAGCCATGGCTTCCAGGTTGCGCAGGGTGTCGAACAGGGTTTCGCCCTTGCTGGTCGAGGAAGTCGACACATTAAGGCTGATCACGTCGGCAGACAGGCGCTGCGCGGCCAGTTCGAACGTGGTGCGGGTACGGGTCGAGTTCTCGAAGAACACGTTGCAGACGGTCTTGCCGCGCAGCAACGGGACTTTTTTCACGGCCCGGGCACCGACTTCCAGGAAGGAGTCGGCGGTGTCGAGGATCTCGGTCAGCAGTTCGCGGG
>Ga0213828_1002188_pt1 | contig 14647 bp, 14 predicted proteins | sample MC6MC0897MG_FD_180664 | JGI IMG/M metagenome (GOLD analysis project Ga0213828, IMG submission 180664) | Enriched soil aggregate microbial communities from Iowa State University, Ames, United States - MC6-MC0897-MG | ecosystem: Environmental > Terrestrial > Soil > Unclassified | place: USA: Iowa...
TTTTACAATAAAAGAAGGCTACAAAAAAAACTAAAAGGCCTGGCACCGATAGAATATCGGAACCAGACCCTAATGTGTTAATTTTTGTTTTTTCGCCTGTCTACTTGACAGGGAGCAGTTCACTCACAAGATTAGCACTTTTTCTAAGATTCATAGTTTATAATATATCAAATTTTTATAAAAAATAAACATATATAATTTTTTCTATTTAAAAAGTTTAATCCAAATAATATAAATTAGAATTTATCAATTTGGTGTTATGCTCATAATCTAACATTACATTGAAAACTTCGGAATATATTATTCAATTATATATGCACTTATAATTTCTCCATAGTAAGCTGTATGAAAATCCCTGTTTGCACCATGAAATGAGCTTTCAACATCTTGTGGGTAAAATTTATTTTTATTTTCTTCTTTAACCTCACTCTCATCTTGTTTTTGTTTATATATAACCCTACACTCAAGTGTAAGTGAAAGTTCTTTAATAGCAGGAACTGAAACACTATTAGGTGATTCCAGTGTCAAGTTTAGTTCCTTAATTTTATCGCTTAAATGACCTGATTTTGTGCCACAAATCCCTAATATTTTTTTATCAAACTCACCAAACGGTACATTTATAGTAAATTCAGGATTTTTTTCAATTTGACGTTTTGTAAAGCGATTTTCTCTCACGAAAGCTGTAAAAATCGGTTTCCCCCATTCTATTCCTAGCGTTCCCCATGAAATAGTCATGGAATTAACTTTATCATCTACCTTTGTTGTTAATAAAACACCTGTTTCAAGCGCTTTCATAATCACATTGGCATAATCAAATACTTCTATTTCTTTTTTCATGATATTATCCTCCTTGAATATTTGTTGTCTCTATGATAAATTAATCTATAATCAGTAGCAAGTATGTACTTTTTTGTTAGATACTATCTCAAAGGAGAGTAAACATGGATAATGAAGTAAATATTAAACCATTTGCTTATGCAATGTCTTTGATTGACGGTAAATGGAAAATGCACATATTATTTTGGCTTTGGAAAAAACAAGTTCTGAGATATGGTGAGTTAAAACGTTCTCTTGGAACAATTACTCATAAAATGCTTAGTACACAGTTAAAAGAATTAGAATCAGATAATTTAATTATCCGAAAAGAATATCCTCAAATTCCTCCAAAGGTAGAATATTCTCTATCTCAAAAAGGTTTAAGCATTATGCCTGTTTTGCAATGCTTATGTGAATGGGGCCATAATCATATTGATGATTTATAGTATTTTAGTGAAGATTATATAAATAATCTTCACTAAATAGCTCGCAATATTAAATTGTTCCTATAATCTTTATTTAATCTAATCGATAAATTACTACTTACCTTATACTTAAAAGTTTGATTATCATTTATTTGAGCTCTTTCAATTATAACATATTTTGGAAATACTTGCTACTAAACTTATTACATTTCATTACTTATGATACGGCATTTTCACTCATAAAAATAGCCTTAGCCAAGTAATATCAATGGCTAAAGATAAAAACCGCACTTACTTAGGAAACTCAACTCACATTCGCTCATTGAGTAAGTTCTGCTAACTAAATCAAAGATTTAGTTAGCAGAACTTATAGTACGGTTCTCCGTAGCAGTTATAACGTAAACTTTTTTTAATTATTGTTTGAAAATTAGATATAAATATAGGCTTACATTTATTAATGTAAGCCATTTTGCATATTTAAATTTAAATATCATCACCTTAAGGCATCTTCCAAAAATAAACAAGTCAAAATACTCGTCTATTTGACTTATTATTTATTTTCAGATGCCTAAGAAGATTACCAACTATTAAAATCTTTTGCTCCAATCCCAAGTCTCATAGGTTGTTTCAACTTTAAAACCTAAATCCCAATAAAATTGCTGATCTCCACCAAGCATTCCTCTACACTTAGGAGATATCTCCATAATACGGTTAGCTGCTTCATAAATCAAGGCTCTTGCTATTCCCTTTCGCCTGCACCACCAAACAACTCCAAGCGGCTCTAATTCACAATAAGGCATTTTTTCATTATACCAGATGATAGCAATTCCCACTGGCTTTCCTTCTTCATCCACCACGCACAAATCAAGTTCTGGTTTATATCCTGGCATTTTTCTCAAATCATGAAATCCTATTTCACCAGTTTCTGCCGTTGGAAGTGTATAGTTAAATGAAAACATATGGGTATTAGAAAGAAAAAAGTCTGGTGTTCCATTTCCATCAGTTATCGTATATTCCTCTGGGAGTACAACATCAAATTTATCACCTCTAAATGGAAGTATCAGTGACCGCTCTACATGCTGTGATAATCCATACCCTCTTTCTTTTGCCATGTTCTTTACATAATTATATTCAGACGGAATCACAATATGTAAATATCGAGTCCTTTCTTTATAATCTTTTGTAAAACAAGACAGATGTGTTTCTGCATGATGAAACATACTCTCAAGTAATTTGCCGTCTCTTTGTCGTTCTAATGAATCAAAAATAAAAAATGCATCTCCGTGCCATACGCCTCCGCAAATAACTGCTGAAATAACCTTGCCATCTTCTTCCCAGATCCCAACGGTATGTCTCCAATTATCTTTTATATTTGTCCATGCACTATGAACTCCACGACAGAACTCATGTCTACTAAATCCCCATGGTGGATTTCCCCATTCATAGCTTGCTAAAATAAGTTCTTCTAATTTTAAAAAATCATTATCTGTATAATATCTAAAAGAAATACTCATAATATTTCTCCCTTCCGAATTTAATTTGGAATAAATTATGTGTCCTATTCAATTTTAATGTTTCTGCATACTAAAATAAAAGATAATAATCATTTCTATATCATTCTTTATATATGCTAGTATGTATCAATGTATTAAAATAAATATTGATTAGAAATATAAGTATTTAATGATCTATTAGCAATCTTATATATTATCTAAATGATATGCACACAAAGATCAGTAGTACTTAAACAATAAATTTACATTAGGGGGACTTCAAAGTGAAAAAAGATATACATGATAAAATAAGTGAATATTTAGAATCATACACAAAATTATGGAGCTTTAGTGGATCTATCATTGCTATAAATGATGGGAAAATACTTTTTAAGAAAGCTTACGGATACGCTAACATTGAACATAAGGTTAAAAATACCACGGAGACAAAATATAGAATATGGTCAATTACAAAGCAATTTACTGCTGCTGCTATTTTAATTTTAGAGGAAAGAGGATTATTGAGAGTAGAAGATAGTTTAAAAAAATATTTTCCGGACTGTATACAGCTAAACCCTAATATTACTATCCATCACTTGTTAACTCATACCTCAGGGATTTTTAACTACTCAGACCTTCCAGACTCTCATAAAACTTTTCATAGGATGTGTCATAAAAAATCTGACTTAATTAAAATGTTTCTAAGTAAGCCCTTGAATTTTGAACCAGGTACTCAATGGGAGTATAGCAACACAGGATACTACCTTTTAGGAATGCTTATTGAAAAATTATCAGGAAAGAGCTACAGTGAATTTTTAACTGAAAATATATTTATACCTCTAGGTATGTTTAATACAAGTGTAGATGACGATAAAAAAATTATTGAAAATATAGCATCAGGCTATTATCTAAATAGAAATGATCTTATTCACTGTAATTATATTAACATGGATTTAGTGCTTTCTTCTGGGGGGATATACTCAACAGTTGAGGATTTATTCATATGGGACAAGGCTTTAAATAGCGATAAGTTATTAAGTAGAAAGTCAGTTAAAAAGATGAATACACCATATAAAAACAATTATGGCTATGGTGTTTTTATAGAGACGAATAATAACAGAAGAGTTGTTCAACATAATGGTGGTTGTGAGGGCTTTCTAACTGAAATCCATAGATATGTGGATGACAATTTCGCTGTTGTAATTTTAAGCAACTATGGATTTACAGCTGTAAATAAACTATGCAACGAGATTGCTTCAATTGCTTTTGGAGAAAAGTACGAGATGCCTAAAAAGCCTGAAGCATTTCCTATAAGTGATAATGTACTTAAAAATTATCTAGGGGTATATGAAGAAGATGACTTCAAGCTAGAGCTTAAAAAAGAAAATAACGATATATTTTTAGTTATAGACGACGAATACATTTTGCCTACATATCCAATTAGTAATGATACTTTACATCATACATGGATAGATGAAGAGTATACTTTCACAAAAGATGACGAAGGACAATTATATCTTTGGGGGATTAAGAAGAAGTAGACAACAATGTGGCATTAGATTATAAAAATAAGATAGACTTTTTCAGTCTATCTTATTTATTTTCACTTTAATAATGATGATACATTCCCTAAATAAAATATATCCAAAACATGGAGGGCTCTTGTACAAGCTGTATAAAGCAGCAACCTATCTTCTTCATCCTTATACCTTAAATCACTGGCATTATATATCATAACCACATCAAATTCCAAACCCTTAGCAAGATATGCAGGAATAACTAAAATATCATTAACATAATCATCATCCTCATTTACAATCATTTTAATGTTAATCCTATCCCTCAAATAATTGTAAACCCTCTGTGCCTCATCAACATTTTTTGTTATTATTCCTATGGAATTATGACCATCACTCTTATAAACTTTCACCTCTTCAACTATTCTTTTATTTATATCTTCTTCATCTGAAAAACCTGTTAATTGGGGCCATTCTCCACTTCTTTCCACGTATTCATCATGAATTTCCTCATTTAATATTTTTCGTGAAAATCTAGTTATTTCCATTGTTGATCTATAACTTTTAGTTAAATTTATTATAGAAGTATCCTCAGGTTTAAGTATATTTACAACATTGTTATAACTTTCAACATTCATATAAGGGTTAATAGATTGAGATATATCACCAAGGATTGTTTTATTTGATTTATTAAATAACTGATTAAAAATTTCATACTGTAATGGTGAATAATCTTGAGCTTCATCAATAATTACATACTTTACTTCTTCTGTTTTTGGAATATCACCTACAGCTCCTTTTATGAATAGTAAAGCTATTTGATCTTCATAATTTATCTTTTTAGCCTCTAAATTTTCTAGGGTATATCTCTTAATTTCTTTAATACTCTCATTATCATATTTAATATTTGCCATTTTTAAGAAGGCTTCTAAATTTTCATAAAAGGTTTTATAGCAATCCATCAAATCAAATTTAGTTTTTTCTTTCACCTCATTAACTATGGTTTTAATTTCTCTACCTACTAAGGATTTACTTACTTTAACTATTTCACCCTTCTCTAAACATTCACCAGATTCTTCTGATTCTTCCATTGCTTTATCAACTAATCTTTTTTCATAAGGTTCTATAAGATATAAAATTCTTTGCTTTAGCTTTTCTAACTTTCTCTTAAGAGGAAGCCTCTCATAGTCCTTATAAAACAATTCCTGTATTTCCACTGCTGAAATTATAGTTTCACCTCTTAAATTAATATCTCTAAAATCCCTATCCATTTTTTCTAAGTGTTCTATATATACTTTTAATAAATTAACAAACTCTGCAGAAGACTTAAATTTTAAACTTTTAATCCTAATATCATAAGACTGCTCACTGTTATCGCCAAAAATCTTCTCCATCATTGTACAATAATCTTCTTTACCACCTACATCTTCTAGAACTTTATGCATATATTCTTTAAATGTAGTTTGAAGCATATTATCTTCCCCAAGCTGAGGTAAAACGTTAGAAATATAATCATTAAAAATATTATTTGGAGAAAATATCACGATATTTTTAGCTGTTATAATATCACGATGCTTATATAATAAATAGGCAATCCTATGAAGAGCAACAGAAGTTTTTCCACTTCCTGCTGGCCCCTGAACAATTAAATTTTTATATTTTTCATTACGAATTGCCTTGTTTTGCTCTCTTTGAATTGTAGTTACAATAGCCTTCATTTTATTATCACTACTTTTACTTAATATATCTTGCAACACTTCATCATCTATTTTTATATTACTGTCAAACATATAATCAATTTTGCCATTACTAATTTTATATTGCCTTTTCGTTGATATTTTGCCATTTATAATCCCATCAGGACATTTATAATAAGCACTTCCAATTTCATAATCATAGAACATACTAGAAATTGGAGCCCTCCAATCATATATAAGAAAATCAAAATCTTCATTAATTAAATTAGAAACTCCGATATAACATTTTTCAGCTTTTTCTTCTCCCTCTTCCTTAAAATCCATTCTCGCAAAGTAAGGAGATGAAATCATCTTCTCATATTTATCAACTAGTTTTCTTTCAAATTCATGGCTCCTCTTTTGAATTTTCATAGTATTAATAAATTGCATGAAATCCACTATATGCTGTAAACCATTTTCTACTGAAACAGCCCCAACATTTTCCCATAATTCTCTTTGGGTTTCAATAGCCTCTTTTTTAAAATTATCTTTGGAGTTTTTCTTTTCTTCTAATTGTTTTTTTACCTCCCTAAGTACCTTTTCTAACCATTCCATTTCTACTAGCCATTCAGATTTATTTATTGACAAAATATCTCCCCCTTGTAATGAGCATTGCACTTTAGAGTTAATATTGCAATTTTAGCATATACACCTGAAATTACTAGTCTATAAGTGTTTTGTTATATATGATATAATTAAAGTATAGAGATAGTCTATTAAATTAATGGGTACGGCGTATAATAAATTAATCTTTTCACTTATAAAATTAGCCTTAACCAAGAACTAATGGTTAAGGCTAACTTTCTTTTATTAAGTTTTATGGCTAGATAAGCGTGTTTACATTATATATAAATTATGTCTACTCCTGAAAAGTTTATATTTCCGCATATAGTTAGAATATTATCTGATGTTCCTTCATTTCTATTTTTTTCACTTATTGCACCAAAAGATGTATTAGCTCTATCTTCAACAGTCCAATTTCTAGGTATATATAACTCTACACCAGAAAAAGAAGATTCTATTCTAACAATTCCTTTTCCTTCATGAAGAACAGCATTATCAAAATAAACTTTCATTCCTCCAAAGCTACACTTTAAATCTGCTTGTTTAAACTTATCTGTATTTATATACTTAATACTTCCAGAAAATAAGGTCTGTAACTTTATATGACTTTCATCTTCTGTATCAATAGTCTTAAATTCATAAGAATCCCAGCCATTTTTACTGTGACCCCACTTCGAATGTTTATTAAAAATCATAGAAAGACCAATACTTCCAAGTAATGCTGCTATTAATACTGTCCATGGAGTAATAGCTGTTATACCAAGCTGTTTATCATAAATAATACAAAGAAATGCTATTGGGAATAAAATACCTTGGAAATCAACTCTTAACGCACTCTTTATAATGATATAAATTAAGAAAACTGTTAATAATATTGTAAAAATATTTATATTTGAAAAATATCCAAGTTTATTAATAATTAAAGATATTCCACCTAATATAAGAAAACTTCCTCCCAAAACTCTTCCGATCTTCATTTTATCTCCCCTTTTCCAATAATTTATTTTTTAAAGGTTTATAATAATGTCTTGAAACATATACCTTTTTATGTGTATGTTGAAATTCAACTATACTAGATGATGTTAAATTGCGTGTTATTGAGTAAATATAATTTATATTCAATATTGTTGATTTTGAAATCCTCATAAAATCTTTTGGCAAGATTTCTTCTAATTCATAAAGCTTGTATTTTACCTGATATACATTATTAACAGTATGTGCACTAACTGTAGTTTGTTCAGTCTCGAAAAACAGTATCTCTGATAAAGAAATATAGTACTCAGTATCATTTTTGTAAAAAGTTAGCTGTTTTCTTTGCAAAAATATGTCATTAAGCAGCCTTTGAATATCTAAAATATGATCATTTAATTGACTACATTTAATAATAACTTCATCTTCCTTTGTTCTCTCATCAACTTCAATCCGTATTTTCATATCTTCACTCTCCACAATATTAATTATATGCTTTGGATTTTCTTTGTAAACAGAATTAAAGTATGAAGTTAATTTCTTTAAGTAAGAGGTAATTTTTCTATAGTTTGTTACAATTCCTATAAATAAAAATCTCATTTATTTAGGAAACTCAACTCACATCCACTTTAGTAAAGGAAACTCCTTCTCACATGCGTTCGAATGAGTAAGCTCGAGTAACCAAATCAAAGATTTGGACTCTTACTTAACTTCTGCTAATTAAATCAAAGATTTAGAGCGTCACTTAAAAATTAAGGTTAAGTTCCTTGGTCTTGATATAGAAGTTAAAAGCAAAGAAAAAAGTGCTCCATCCTCACAAGATTAGCACCTTTTCTAAGATTCATAGTTTATAATATATCAAATTTTTATAAAAAATAAACCTAAATAATTGTTATATTTAAAAATGTCCATCTTAGTAATATATAAAATGGAATTTGTCAGCTTCGTATTATGTTCATATAATTTCCAATCTCTATTCCGACCAATCCATCTGACAATCTGGTATACCTTGACTACGACATTTTTCAATAACATTATTTTTTTCTTCAATATTTCCAATCGTATATTTTAAAACAAGCCCTCGAAAAACAATATATTTTATATTATTCTTTTTGAAATCAACAAACCAATTACCACCTTTGTTCTCATCATTAATCAAAACCTTAGAAAACTTTTCAGGTAAATCTATTACATTTGATGAAAAAGTGATTGCAGTCCAGTAACGTGGAAAATATTCCGTCTTCCACAATTCAATTTTATTTACATTAAGACAGTCCAGAATTTCTTCATTATCGATACTTTCTTTAATTAGAAGTCCTTCATATATTCCTTCATTTTCATTCGTAAGCGACTTGCCACATGATTTCTTTTCTTTTACTCCATCGACTGATAACTCATCTTTCAATAGCACATCAATTGTTACTCCAAATATATGGCTTAATTCTAATAATTTTTCTGTCTCTGGTAGTGAAATGTCCATTTCCCATTTAGAAATAGACTGTCTAGTAACTAAACATTTTTCAGCTAACGTTTCCTGTGACATTCCATTCTTGTTCCTTAAATATTGAATTTTTTCAGATAATTTCATTACTATTACCTCTTTCTAATTAGATAACAATAGGATATCAATAATCTTCCTATATTTCTACCAACTTGAAAGTTCTGTTTAGCAACCATAACGTGCATTTCTTGATTCTTTTCACCCTCGGCATCATGACTTTATTACATTTTTTATAAATAATCGCCTCCACAAATTACTATTTGTCTAACACTTGAAAATTATTTTTCCCTTTCACTATAACATATTTTGTAAATTTATCATTACTTATGATACTATATTTTCACTCATAAAAATAGCCCTATCCAAGTAATATCAATGGCTAAGGCTAAAAATCTCATTTACTTAGGAAACTCAACTCACATTCGCTCATTGAGTAAGTTCTGCTAACTAAATCAAAGATTTAGAGCATCACTTATGGTACGGTTCAATATTTGAAATCCTAAATTTAAATCTTTGCGTCTATCTTTGTCCTAGCTTCAAATTTGGTACTGCATTTAAGGTTAAATCTGCAATTCTACCAGCTTTATACTCATAATAAGCAGCACTTCCAATCATAGCAGCATTATCTGTACATAAAATTGGTGCTGGGAATAGTACCTTTATCCCTTCGCTTTCGCCTCTTTCCATTAGCTTTGCTCTAAGATAAGAGTTAGATGCAACTCCACCTGATATAGCTATCTTATCCACTTGTTTTTCTTTGCAAGCCTTCATAGCATTATCTACTAATACGTCTACCACAGCCTTTTGGAAGGAAGCCGCTACATCAGCTTGATTATAGCTTTCCCCTTTCATTTGAAGAGAGTTTAAGTAGTTAAGTACAGCTGATTTAACTCCACTAAAGGAGAAATCTAGTGTCTTATCATGGAAATTTGCCCTTGGAAACTTAATAGCATTTTCATTTCCCTCTTTAGCGATCTTATCAATTTTAGGCCCACCAGGATATCCAAGTCCTATAGCTCTAGCCACCTTATCATAGGCTTCTCCAGCTGCATCATCCCTAGTTTCTCCTAGAACCTCAAAACTACCATAATCCTTCATATGAACAATAAAAGTATGCCCTCCTGAAACTACTAAAGTAACAAAAGGTGGTTTTAGATCCTTATGTTCAATAAAGTTTGCACTTATATGACCTTCTATATGATTTACGCCTATAAGCGGAATATTTAATCCATATGCCAAAGCCTTAGCATATTGAAGCCCTACAAGTAAAGCTCCCACAAGACCTGGTCCATAGGTAACGCCCACTGCATCTATATCTTGAAAAGTTAAATTCGCTTCTCTAAGTGCTTCTTCTACTACAGCACTAATAGCCTCTATATGCATTCTTGAAGCTACCTCTGGTACAACTCCACCAAACTTTTTATGTATATCAATTTGAGAAGCTATAACATTAGATAAAACTTCTCTTCCATTTACTACTACTGAAGCTGCTGTTTCATCACAACTTGACTCTATAGCAAGTATTTTAAAATTTTCTTTTATTTCATTTGCTTCTTTCATATTTTTCACCTACTTTTAAATAATTTACACACTATGAAAGTTTATATTAAAAGTTTTCCCCTATGGTACTAACTTAAACTTATCATCTCATTTTTTATCCACATATTAAAATAATATGTCCACACATTTATACAATTATATCAACAAATGTGATTACTTCATACATTTTATCATTTTTTAAGTTTTAATTACACACTTTATATTATTTTATTATAGCATTTTCAATAAAATTTAATATAGTTTCATTCATCTTACTCAAACATCCGTTCTTATGGTATAATAATATTTACTTACTAAAGTTATTTATATTTACAATTAATCACACAATCATAGAAAGAGGAATTAAAATGAGAGATGTTAACTATGCTAAAGTTGTGGTAAAGGGATCACCAATTTCTAAATCTAACTTTAAACTTTTTAATAGCAGCAATAGAGCTATTTTACCATATAACTCCGGAAAATATCATGATAGATATGCACTATACGAAGAGGAAATAGCCTACGAATGTAGGGTTCAAAATCCAAGTGTAACCTTAACAGAAGCTCTTATAGCTGTCCTTAAGGTTTATTATAAAAGTGAAAAACGTCATCCAGACACAAACAACATAACTAAAAGCATTTTGGATGGTGTTGAAAAAAGTGGTCTCATCATAAATGATGCCCAAGTAAGAAGACTTATTATAGAAGAATTTTATGATAAAGAAAATCCACGGTTTGAACTTGAACTCTTTGGAGAAAGTTCCTATGCTATGGATTATAAAATAGTTAAACTAGAAGAAAAACAGCCCATGATAAATTATGAACCTCCTAGCAACAAAAAAAATAAAACCATAGATGGCTATAATGCCTCAGGTTTATGCAAAGAGCTTTCTCATGGAGGTAATACAAGTAAAATTTCTAAACATATCTGTGAAGTTTGTCTAAAGGAAGTTTCAAAGGATAATATCATGTCCTGTAATAAAGGAAAAACTTTGATCTGTAAAAGCTGTTTTAAAAAGCTATTCTAAAATTACACTATATATAATTCTTATTACATTTTATATCATTGAGATTTCTATATAACGTAAGGGACTTTCGCAAAATAAACTAATCTAAATAAATATTGAATAAGCACTTATATTATTTAAGTACATGCTCAACATTTTATATAAGATTAGTTATATATCTTGCAAAAGCCCTTAATTTTATTTAATAGTTACACCATTTACGAGGATTACTTGCTTAGAAAATATTCCATGAACAACTTTAACTTCTTCTCCTCGAGAAATATAAGGATATCTATAAGTTTTATAGGCAACTTCTCTTTTGTTTTTGAAGTCAGTAACATATACCGTCCAATACTGACTTCTACTACTTTCGCTACTTTCCTCTGCTTTTATTATCCCAGTGCATATACCTGTTAAAGATGTATATAATCCTAAGATATACTCTGTAAATGAAAAAAACCCTATAATTATAATTATAAAAAATACAATCTCAAATATACCATGTTTCTTACTTTCTATTATGGCATATCCAAATACTAACATGAAAATAATATTATATACTTCAATACTTCTTTTATTAAAGGGCACTCTTTCAATAGGCGTAAACCAAAGTTTGAATCTCCAAAGTATACTACTTCCTTCTACGTCATAGCTTGTACCACTTACTGCTGCTCGCCACTTCATTTGATGATCGTTCAAGCCCAAAACTATAATTCTCTCTGTAATGAATATTACATTTACATAAATACCTAACATGATAAAGCCAGCAATAATGAAATATAAATCCTTTATTACCAGTACTGTGAAAAGAATATATAAAATGAAAAAAACAGTACCTAATTGCATTAATCTTATTTTAATCCTCATCTCATCCTTAGCATCTTGTGATAAATCTTTAGCTCTATTACATGCGCTTCCAATTGCAGTAGCCACGAAAATAAGAGAGAAAAAGTGAACATAATTTTCTATAGTTATTCCTGAAATTATATTAATATCATATCCGAAATGCTGAAGTACAAGTAAAATATTAATTACTATACTTATCAATAACATACCTACTGAAAAATTTCTTACGGATTTCAAACCACGTTGATCCAACATTATTTTACTCCTTTGCCATATTTATATAACCATCTAAATTATACATTTCTTTCTACAACATGTAAATAACCATGAGGTTAGACCCCATGGTTTAATATAATTAATCTATATCTTGAGCTTTCATTTTATCCAGTTCAGCTTCTTTTTCTTTTTTGTATTTCTTACGTCCATATTCCCATTCCATCAATAACGTATTAATTAATATAATATATGGAACTAAATTTCTAAAGGTAAGTGTTAGTTTTGTAAATTTAAACACACATATTGTAAGAATCACTGATATTAAAGGTATAATCCCTCCTAATAAACAGTTCTTTTGTTTGCCAAGAAAATATTCAATTCCTAAGAGTGCACCTGCAATTACAAATGCAATAATAATAGTACTTATATCTGACATGGTTATTCTCCTTTCACACATTTTTTATACTTGTCAATAATTAACTTTGCGGTTTCTAAATCAAGTTTTGAATCAACTGCCAAGCCTTTAATAAATATTTGGAATGGTTCTTCTTCTTTCTTATCATTTAATTCAATCTTTTGAATCAGTTTATCCAATCTCAATCTCACGGTAGGATAAGATACTTCATACATTTTTGCAATATCTTTTAAAGATCCAGATTTCAGCACAAAATTTTTCAAAAAACCTGCATCTTCTTGCTCCAAAGCAAGTATCCATTGTGGTATTTTATCAATGTCCATTTCAATCTTCCTTTCATATTATCTTTAATAATATTTATTATAACCTAAATAATATTAAAGTCAATAAGCAATATAATATAAATTTAATTAATTTTCTCTATTTAAGATTATATAAATAAATAAGAGGTTGAGCAAAAACTCAACCTCCTAATGAATAATCTTTAATTCTCAAAAATAAATTTGCTTACTAATTATAACTTAACTCCCCTAGCCAATAAGAACTCTCCATTATCAGCTAAAGTTCTCTTACAATAAGATTTAAGTTCAATCTCAAGTAAAGTCTCCCAAGCTATTTTATCCTTTTCAATGTCATTTACAGCTTTCCTAAATCCACTAGATATACACGGACTTCCCCCTAATGTTATGTTCTCTAATCCACAAGTTGATAACAAATTCTCTAGTTCCTCTCCTTCAAAGAAGTGTCTTTCAGGATGAGCCACTAACTCATGTTTGGGTAAATCACCAGTTTCCACAACCTGAGGTATATACCAATAATTTGGTCTTCCAAAGAAGGATACATAATCAAAATCCTCTCTGCCTAATTGTATTCTTATCACTCCCCATTTACTATTTACACTAACTAGAACTTGTCCACCTGGCTTCGTAACCCTAACTAGCTCCCTAACAGCCTTTTCCACATTACCTAAAAGATAATTAAGAGGTGCTCCATAGCAAATCACCGTGTCGAAGGTATTATCTTCAAGCATTGATAAATCCGCTAAATCTCCATTTATAATTCCATCCACATAAGACATTAAATGATTTTCTTTTAATTTATCTTCAGCAATTCTTAACTGCTCCTGAGATATATCAAATAAAGTAACTCTATTTTTTAGTTTAGCTAACTCTACACTAAATCTACCTGCACCACAGCCAGCATCTAAAACCTTCTTACCTTCTCCTATATAGTCCTTAAGAAAATCCATATGGAGATAATAATTAATCCTATCATAGGGTTTAAGCTCTAGTCTTTGCCATTCCCTTTCACCATAGTTGTTATAAAAACTTCTAATTTCATTTGGATTGTACATTAATATCCCTCCATGTCTTCTCAAAATATTTACTGATAAATTATTCTATAATATCTACCATAATTCCTTTATATTCATAACCTACATATTACTAATTTTGTTATTTTGTAGATTTATAAACAATTTATTCAAATAATAATACTCCCTTTATTAAAGATCGTTGATAAACCAAGTCATTATAGGAAATACTAATTACGATTTACAATACAATAGAACTTATAATAAAATAACGGAGGAAAAAATCTATGG
>Ga0213828_1002205_pt1 | contig 14539 bp, 19 predicted proteins | sample MC6MC0897MG_FD_180664 | JGI IMG/M metagenome (GOLD analysis project Ga0213828, IMG submission 180664) | Enriched soil aggregate microbial communities from Iowa State University, Ames, United States - MC6-MC0897-MG | ecosystem: Environmental > Terrestrial > Soil > Unclassified | place: USA: Iowa...
CCAATCCAGCTACGATATTTTGACCAATACTTACTAGACTGATATTTTCTAAAAACGATTTAGCTGTATTCCAACCGTTAACGACAGCAGTTTTAACATTATTCATTGCTGTTGTAACAATATTTTTAAAGCCACTCCAAATGGTTTCTATTGTTGATTTAATACCGTTAAGAATAGTTGTAATTGCATTCTTAATACCATTCCAAATGCTTTTAACAACATTAGCTATGGCATTTAAAACACTTGAAATAATACTCTTAATACCGTTCCACACTGCACGTACAAGACCCGAAATACTTGAAAACAAATTATCTAAGAAGGAGGCAATACCTCGCCAAACACTTGTGAAAACAGTCTTGATACCGTTTAAAACCGTTGTAAAGAATGACTTAATTCCATTCCAAATCGAAGTTATAGTAGTCTTGATTCCATTAAACGTGGAAGTTACAATACTTTTTATGGCATTTAATGTATTAGTGAAGATTCCTTTTATCGCAGTCCAAATTCCCTGTAAAAACGTCTTTGCGGTTGAACCGAATGCCTTTAATGGGCCAAGTAATTTACCTATAAAGTAAAGGTTAACAATACCCCAAACTGCTTGTAATGCCCCACCTAAAATTTGTTTAATGCCATCCCAAACACCTTGCCAGTCACCTTTAAATAAAGCACTGAACGTTTTAATGATGCCTAAAATAATATTAATGGCACCTTGGATAACGTTTTTTATAGCCTCCCATGTTGAAACGATTAAAGCTTTAACGACAGGCCAAATAAACTGCATGATAGCTCCAATGGCTGACATAACGGTTGTAACTACTGTACCGATAGCATTCCAAATGGTTGATGCAGTTGACTTTATGCTTTCTTGATTTTCATTCCAAAATGTTGTGATCTGTGTCCAAACCGACATTACTAAATTTTTAATTGCTGTTATTGCAATGGAAATGCCTGTTTTAATAGCTGCCCAGGCTGTTTGAACTTGAGCTCGGAATTTATCGTTAGTTTGATATAAACGTATTAATATGGCAATGAACCCTACTATAGCTAAAATTACTAAGCCAACTGGGCTGGTCATCATGGCAAACGCTTTAACAATAGGCTTTCCGAAGTTTTTAATGGCACTTCCTATTTTCGCCATAGTTCCACTGAAATTAGTGAATAAACCAGTAACAAATGGTATTGCCTTACCTATGCCTCCTGTAATGGCAGGCCCTAATCCTTTGAAAAGTTCTCTAAAAGCAATAATATTAGGGACAACTGCTAACAAAACGCCCCCAATTGAAATAAAACTAGCTAAAAGTACACCGATAACTCGGTTTCCTTCCATCCCTTCGTTAATAAACTCTAAGATGTTATTTACAATGTTCATTAGTCCGGCACCAACAGGAGCCATACCAATACCTAGATTCACTAGAAACTTAGCTAGATTCCCAATTAACTGAAGAACGCTAGGTGCAGTCTGTTGAACATAGGACAGGAAAGTTTGGAATCCTTGGTTTTGAGATAAACTCGCTGACCACTCTTTAAATCGAGCCATCATATTTGCAAGACCTGTCATCATGTCGCTCGATGATCCACCAAATGCACTGAAGAAATAGACAATACCTGCAGTTGCATCTCTGAAGATTGCTCGTATCTTCGGCATGTTTGTATTCACATAATCCATAAAGGATTGAAACTTAGAACTTCCTGATAGACCGTTTGACCATTCTGCAAAGCGTGCTGTCATTTCTTCGAAGCCTTTAGCTGTTGATGCTGTTAATGGTGCAAAGGCTGTTAACATCGAGAATACACCTTGAAGTAAATTCCCCATTGAACGAGTCACTGTTTTCAGCATCGGTGCGCCTGTTGTATTCAAATAGTCTAAGAACTTTTGAATTGGAGGTGTACCAATAGCTTCGTTAAGTTGTGTCATCAAGCTAGATACTGCTTGAGCACTGGATATAAACAATGGCCTTAACTTTGTAAGTAATGTATTTGTAGCCTGCATTGCACTTGTAAAAGCATTTAGCACTGGCTTTTCAGTTTCTTTTACAAGGCCCTGATAGGTTGATTTCATGTTGTCAAAAGAAGCTTTGGCATTCTTTTGAGCTGCATTTAACTGTGCGTTTTCGTCAAATAACTTTTTGATAGTCGGGATTGCAACTGCCGCAAAGGCTCCAGCTGCTACACCAGCACTTGTGAACGCTCCTACTAAAGCAAAAGTGGAACCAGCTAAAGTACCGATCATTGGACCAAGATTAGCGATAGCTACCCCAATGTTAGCTATTAGTGGAGCAATCATCGGCAGAACGGCAATCAATGAGCCAGTTAGGGTGTGTTGCATTAATTCACCAAAGGCACGAATGTCTGTAGCAATACGTTGTATTTTTCTTTGGAAGTTCTCTATCCGTGCCTCGATTTTGACGACAACTCGGTCGCGAGTAAGTGCTGCTATACGAGCTCGAATTTCAGCCATACGTCGATTAAATTGGCTAACGTCTGCACCAATATCTACACGTACATCGTTTGCTGTGGAACGAATTGTCTCACGAACTTGACGCATTCGGCCCATAAACTCTGTAATTCTGGCTCCAATTCTGGCTGTAAAGTTTCCGTTCATAGCGTTCTCCTTTCTATGGCTTCCAATTTTTCAATGCTGCCATTGCTTTTGCATGTTGGCGTTTCTTAATCTCTGGACTTATTTCTTTTTGTTGTGATGTTTGTCTTAACTTATCAGCGTCAAATAAGTCACGTTTAGGGTTTATACGTGGTTTATTAGTTGCTACTCGATTAAACATGGCTGCATCAGCTAATGTTTGATAATGGTCAATACGAGCTTCATTGGCGCCCTCTAAAAACGCTTGGAACTCACTTGGTCGCCAAGAAAGAATTAACTCTGGATCATAAACCTTTAAATATCTTGCTGCATCTCGATAGATTTGTCGGATTTCACTAACTCGATCTGTTTGTTCCCTAATAATTCGGCTCTCGCTGCTTTCAGCATTTCGATTCCCATTGCTGCTTGTTCTTTTTCTTCCTCGGATGCAATCTTGTCGAACAGCTCTAAGTTCTCCCAGTATGTCTTGACAGCTTTTTTGAAAAAACCCGATTCATCTATTTCGCAAAATGCTTCTTTGAATAATGGTTCTACATCGCCATCTTCTTCGATTCGTTTCTCTAACGCTGCTTCAATTTCAGCGCGGCTTGGCTGTTTAGATAAATGAGCCAGTCCACACATCCAAAATGCACGTAAAGCATCTAAATCAAATTGCAGTAAGCCTTGATAGATCTGATTAAATCCACCTGGTCGGTTACCGTGAGCATCTACATCATTAAATTCTTTATCTGCCTTATTTTTAAAAGCAAAAGTAAACTTCGCTGTAAGAGTGTTTTCACCAATTAATAGTTGAGCCATTTATAATCATCCTTTTCTGTTTGTTTTCAATAAAAAAAGAGAGCTGATTAGCGCTCTCTCATTCGTTTATAGAGTTACTGTCACTGCTGTAGTCGCTGTAAATCCACCATCGACTGTCGTTGCTGTAATCGTAGCTGAACCTTCTCCAACGCCTGTTACAACGCCTTGTGCATTTACAGTAGCAATTGCTTCATTGCTTGATGTAAATGTCACTGATTTATTTGTGGCATTCACTGGCACTACATTAGCGACGATGTTACCAGTGGCACCTTCGGCAACAGTTAGCGTTGTCGGATTTACCGATAAACCTGTTACTGCAACAGGAGTTGTTGTTTCTTCACCGTTAAACTCCCCAGTTTTTTCACCAGGAGCCTCGAAATCATAATCACCAAAGTTTAGTACATCATCTGGTAAAGGATTTAATTCACCCTGTTTAGATGTGTTCAGTACTTGTAATGTAGCTGAAATCTCTAAGAATCCATCTGTAGGCGCTGATTTTTCAAGCGATTCAACGTATGTGTAAGCAAACAATGAATTGTGCTTACCATTCTTATTCAGATGCTTTTCGACTTCCCATACCTTTAGTTGAGTGCCTTTTTGAATGGCATCCAATACTGCTGCTTGTCCTGGGTCATCAGTGCTACCGTAAAACGTAACATCCAAGGATTCTGATAACTGTCCAGGACCTAAGATACGTCCGAATTTCGTTTGTTCATCCGTTAACTCACGCTCATAAGAATGTGTATGTTCGGTTTGATCTCCGATTATAAAACCCTCTGCGCCTAATGCATTGTCAGTGGGTTGTACTAACAATAGACTGTCTTTACCGTTTAAACGTGCCATTTAGCTTTTCCCTCCTAAAATAAAAACAGCCCCATAGGACTGTTAAATGTTTTGTATTATATATTGCATCGTTAAAATGCCATGCTTTACACCTGGCATATTATCATCTATCACCCTTGAATCACGCCTTTCGACCCTCAAGATTGACGCATTCGGAATAATGTAATTACGCGTCATTAGAGCTCTTTGACAGGCAGATAACATCTCATAAGAAATACGTTTGCCACTATAATCATCGTTATCTTTCCACCACGTATGAATGGTAAACGTGATGCTTTCAATATTGCTTGTTTTAGTGTCATTCGGTGATGAATACGGCTCTGATATTGTCACATAAGGATATGGTGTGTTTTCGTCTACTGCATCATAAACACCTAAGTCCCATTCATCTTTTCTCGTAATGGCCGTTAGTGCTTCACAAGCAGTTAGCTTTTGAAAAATAGCCTTCTGTAATTCAAAGTAAGGCAAGGCATAATAATTCGTCATAAGCCTAATCGCCTCATTTCTGTTTCAAAATAATCCCTTCCAGCGTCAACAGCAGGACCCCAAAATGGTTGAGCTCTCATACCTTCAGTGGTTACATAACGCCCTAGCTTTGTACTGAAATATGTCCATGGTGTTCTGCGGCCATTTCCATTTTCAGCGTAAATGCCTGTTCCATGCTCCACGTACACAGCGTAGTGGCTTCCTACAGAAACAACAGCGTTGTATTTACCTAGCATCTTCATTTCAATTGAGTCTCGTAAGCTACCATCATCAACAGGCGCAAGTGCCTTGGCTTGTGTTTGTATTAACCTCGCTGTCTCGTGAACAATATCAGATACTTTATCAAGTAAACCTTCTTCAAACCTTTGTGCAGCCCTCATTAATTGGCGACCTGAGTAAGTAATCCTAGCCATCTTTCTTCGTCTCAATGACTTTAGCTTGAATGGTAACTTTATTTTTAAAAATCTCAACTTCACTTTTATGTGTTCCAGATTCAACAACCATTTTTACCGATACATCGGTATTAAATATACTGCTAGCCATTTGTCCATCCCCTTTCTATGTCACTAATTTCAAAGCAACACGCATAATTTCATGTTGACCACCTTGGTCCTCGGCTCTACCAGCAAAAGCATATATTTCACCTTCATAGCGAAGCCGCATGCTAGAAGTCAAATCGGTTCTGTAAGGATAATACATATACCTTTGTAACGGGTTGCCTAGCTGCTGTGCGTAATACTGCTCTTTACTTGTTGGAGTATCGACAAATGCTTCCAAGGTATCAACAGGAAACCATTTAGTTTCAAAACCCCCACCACCATCCGATACTTTTTTCTTCTCGACCACTTCAACTGTATGAGGAAATTCATCGTAATGCATGGAATCTCACCCTCTTATATGGCCTTAGATATGTCCAAATGGCTTTAGGAAACTCGGTATCATAGGAATACGAGACAGTTCCCATTACACGCCCTTTTAGACCCGTTGATTGTGTATTAAACTGAATGGCTTTAGCAATAAATAATCTAACACCTTGTGGCATATCTGACGGTTCCCACTTTCCATTACAGTGGTCTTTCGCTACATCATATAAAATAGGAGCCATTGCACGATAAAATCCATCATGCTTAGCTCCTGTAACATTATTCAATTGCTTTAGCTGATCTAATTCTTCTTGTGTTGGTTCCCACATAAGACCACCTACTTTTCTGCTTCATCATCTGTTTCTGATTTCTTAGCAGGAGCACGTTTTGGTTTTGGTGCTTCTACCTCTTCAAATTCATCAGTACGTAAAAGACGGGCACCGTGTTCCTCAGTGACCGCCCATGTAATTTCTGTTTTTAAGTTTTTAACAAACACGTAGAACCCCTCCTTATTGTGGACGTTTAGCTGATAATACTGCTAGAGCTTCAGGACGCGTTACCTTGGCACCATAGAGGTGCAATCCTTTGACAGCATCAGCGAATCGTTTTTCAGGACGGTATCCCTCAACTTGAGCTGCCTGTTCAGCGTAAGTCCACGCCATATTGTGACCTGTAATGATTTTTGAGTTTGCAACCACTCCAGTGTCAGCAGCTACAGAAGGAGCATTGTTAGATTTCATTAATAAGAAGCCTGCTGCACGACCTACAACCCCATTTAACAAACGCTCGTCAGCTGGTAGAGCTCCAGAACCTACAAAACGATCATCTTTTAATAACAGACCTTCAAACCAAGGTGGTAGAACAGCAAAACGACCTTGAGTTGGCACATTTGATTCATCAAGCTTAGTTGAAAGGTCTACTAGGTATTCATAAGCATTATCCTTTGTCACTTCAATTGGTGTTGCATCAGTACCAATAGTATTCGTAGCATGTACATAATGTGATGCAATAAATTGATCAGCAACATTCGATAGTGCATAAGCAGCTTCAGCCATTGCAGCATCCATTAATTTTGGGTTTTGTTGAATTTTATCAAGATCATCAATCTGGAAATTGAAGAATTTTGATTCAGTGATTTGTAGTGAACGAGTATGATCTGTTAGCTCTTCAGGATCACCCATATTTGAGTTTTTAGTATAGTCACCGATTGTTACAGCACCAATACCATTGATTTTTACAGTGTCACCATAAGCCTTAATTTCACCTTCATAATCACGATTGATTACACCAGCTTGTCCAAATACTAAAGATTTTTGTAAGTTGTGTAATAGTCGAGCTGACCAGATTGTTGGAATAAAATTTGTAATAGCCATAATGTAATTTCCTCCTTACCGATAATCGGTTATAGTAATTTGTTTTTTACGATCTCATCCCAATTCGCATTGATTTCATCAGGCGTCATTTTCAACACTGCCTCTTTCGTCAATGCAGTAGGATGACCGCCTTTTGGTGGTGGTGGCGTTCCACCATCTTTGAAACGTTTATCAACTTCTGCTTGTACAGCCGCATTAAATTCAGCTTCTAAGATGCCTAAATTAGCAGTTGTCTTTTCTGTATCTTCACCTACAAAGAACTCTACTAATTTTGCTGGTAAGCTCTTTTCAGTTGCAGTAGACAACGCTTGATTAACTAACTTTTCACGCGCAGCTTCTTTTTGAGACTGCTCAAATTGTGCTTTTAAGTCGCGTAACTGTTTTGCTTCCTCCGATTCTGGTGGGTAACGCTTGGAAATCTCATCCTCTAATTTCTTTGGAAGAGTTTTAGTTTCGTACGTTTTAATCGCATCAGTTACTCGAGTATCAGCAAATGATTGAAGCCATTTCTTACCCTCATCATTGTCGTTTAGAAATGATTGAACCGATTCAAGTGTCAATGTAGCCCCTTGACCGTTTCCTCCTGATGTTGGCTCCGGTGTAGGTTCAGGCGTTGGCTCTGGATTAGGATTTGGTTCTCCTGCAAGCATTTGAATATCTAATGGTAATAGAGTTCTTAAATTGAATGGATTTTGATAATATTTCATGATTTCCTCCTTGCCCAATTTAGTTACTCGAATGAATCCCTAAACTGTTCAATAGTGTATTTGTTCTCGTTCTTTATAACGTCTTCGAGAGGAAAGACAAAAATAAAAAGCCATTCTAAGTGAATGACTTGTGTAGGTTTATAACAATTTTGATTAATATCATGAGAAAAAACCAAGTTTTGAAAAAGCAGAATAAGTAGTTTAATTACCATTTCTCATTATTTTTATAATTTTTCAAATGAATGTACTCATCATTTTTCATTTTCTTCCAACTACTAATACCGTTCAAAATAAGCATAAAAATTACAAATAAAGCTGAACCCACCATGTAATGACCTAAGTAAAAAATAACAAATGCCCCAACCAATAATGATATCATCAGCAATATCGCTAAAATTTGTAATTTATTATTCTTCTTATCATTCATAAAATCCACCTCCTAATTAAATGTTTTTTTGTTATTTCAATACGTTATTATGGTTTATTTTACCACACAATTAAAATTCTTATATAACTTTCCTTACTTAATTACAAAATGATTTTGATTACCCTTGAGAAACTTTCAAACTTCAATTTGCGCTAAATTTTTTCTTCCACTCTTCATAACTCATAAATGGCACATTGACACTTGGCGGTTTAACCTGTTTATACGCTTTGTTAAAAGCTTGTCTATAAGTTAGTCCTTGATCAGACATATAAGCATCAATACGAGCAGCCAATTTCTTTTGGTAGGTTTCATCCATGTAGTCTCTGCCTCGTCTATATTCAGGTAACTTGCCATTCACCATGTAAATCGTATGGCAGCGACACTGGATATCCATTGAAGCAATGCCCCATAACCTCGGTGCTTTTGATTTCCACTTACCATAGTGATAGTAGCCATCTTTATCAGCTTTCTGACCGTCTAGCTTTCTATGAGACTTACGAACCCTTGTATCAAGTGACGACATCCACACCTTAGTTAACCTTGCTGTTTTACTCGCCTGTTCCTCAATAGCTAAATCAACCTGAGATCTCACACGGCCACCTTCTGTACGTGCAACGAGAATAGCTTTCTTCCTTGTCCAACCCATAGCATTTTCAATCCTTATAGCCATATCTGTATAGCTTTCACCAGCTTGTAGGCTCTGTGCTATTTCAATGTTCAAACGCCTGATAATCTCGTTTCTATGAGCCTCAAATATCTTAGGCAACGACAAAAACTCAACAGGATTAGTTAACGCTGCTTGAATCACCTCAGCAGATGGTATTTTAAAGCCCATTTCCTCGCCTGTAGACTGCTGTAAGAGATAAGCCAATAATAAGTATCTCTCGATGTAAAGACGTTCCTCTGATGCTTGTATGAGCTTAATAATCTCTTTGTAATCAGCGTTCAACTGTTGAGCAATTAACTTCATCTCTTGATTAAAGCGATTATATTTGTTAACGTCTGTCCAAGTAGCTTGACCGTTCTTACCGAACTTCTTATGCATCTCAAGCATTTGAAATAGTATCGTCTTTAATCGTCGCGCAAAAACAACCTCAATGTCCCTCTCAGCTTTAGCTTCTAAATCATCTAAGATACGATTGATTTCCTGTTGATTCATGACTCATCAACTTCTTTCGGATCTTCATTATCCTGGTTCAAAAGTTCAAGCTCATTTCCATACAATTGAGCATCCTTCTGTATCTCTTCAAGTTCATACTCCACATCATCAACGATTGATAACTTAGAAAGGCGAGTACGCTCTGACACTAACCCTTTTAACGCTTGAGACGCTTGCGCTTCAGATAATAAATCTATAGGAATGTTTCGTTTATATTCATACCAAACTTTCAAGTAATCGTCCTTAGAGCAAATACCCTTCTTGGCCCATGCACTACACAAGACTTTGAATTGGTAACGTAAAGCTGTCGTAAACTTTCGCTCCATCGTTTTGCATTTGTTCTCCAGTGCCATAAGTTTATACTTCATAGCCACGCCACTTGCATTACCTGCAAACGATTCATCACTGAAGTTCACGCTCTTAGCTAAACGCATGATGTTCTCTTCTAAGCGATTTAAATGGTTCTCAATCATTTGATCATTAACATCTTTAGTTAGATATTTAATGTCGTCATTCTCACCCATCAGTTCAAAGATACCTGTTCGAGCCAGCTTATTTGCCTCTTCTTCATCCATCCCCATACCTTTAAGCACTAGGTAGGCCAATCGGAACTGTTCGATTTCGTTTGAAGCATCAGATAAAGTTCTATCATAAGCGTCAATGAGGTTGTACACCTTGTCTGCATCACCCTGCAGCTCCTCATTATTAGGAACACCAAATAAAGGGCAATAGTCGAATAAGTGCTTCCGTTCATTTTTCAAAGCAAAAGGTGAATCGGCATCAGTACGTGTGTAGAGTTTTTCAGTTGTTGCATCGTAAAACACCATCTGCTCAATCTCTACTTTTTCTCTATCAGAATCTAGTTCAGCACTTTTGAAATATCTAAAGGAATACTTAGGTTCACTAACGTCTGCTGTTTCTGAAAGAATTATAGTTTCCCATGGATCAATTGTTGTAACACGTTCATTTCCATCGGTATCAATGTAAAGCAGTCGTGCTGAATAGCCACAAATTGCTGTTTTCTTGCCAGATTCACTATCAAGATCATCAACAGAATTACGCAAATTAAAAAGCTCAATCGCCTCGGATAATTTATCAAGGCCTTGAACTTTTTTGTCTACTACGTATGAAATTGGATTACCGAACATGTAGCCCACCTTGGTATCTACTATTTCAGCATCTAGTGGATTATTTAAAGTGTTATTCACCTTATCGTCAACACGAACAACATGGTCATTACCTTGAGCGTAATCGGTTGGTTTACGTGTTAAAATCGGCACTGCTGACAGTTCAGCTTTATATCGATTGTAATTGAGTAGTCGCTTGTTACGTTCAGCTTTAGTTTCTGAAACGAGCTTATCAAGTAATAAAGGTGTAACACCTTTCGCATCGATATAAGCAATGTATTCGTTCACTGTACCACCCCCTTATTTTGAATTGACCCCTTTCACGCTGGCAACATCGTAATCATCCAGCCCATACCACATTGCCGAAAATGTATGTGGATCAATATTAAATTCGTCTTCATAGATTTCATCTGTTTTAGGATCTTTCTTGAAGGTTAGCTCCTTCAACTCTCGAATTGTATTTACACAAGCATCTGAACAAATGATACGCTTGAAACGTTTCATCTTCTTTGTGTTCTCAATACGCGTTAGCTTCTTACAAGCAAACATACGAAAGCCTCGTTGCTTGTAGTAAGCAATTGTTTTCGGCTCCGCATTATCAGCTTTAATAATTGATTTCTTGAGCCCTTCTTCCTCAAGTTCATCGGCAGTTTTATCGTCGGTCATGCCTCGTTTGTAATACTCCCAGTAGATGTATAGCCACTTATTCTCATGATCTACAACCATGCGTAATAAAGCATTGTAGGAATCAACAAATCCAAAGTCCATGCCGTTTTTTCGTATTGGTTTTCTAATATTGGCTATTTCAGCCATTACCTCGTCATGAGGCTTTATCTCAAACTGCGGAAGCACTAATACTCCATTGACACCGAAACGCCCTTTACGTGCAATTCTATAAAGATCAGGATCATATAACTCCATCTCATCAAGTTGTTCGATATAGCTTGCTGGCAAAAATAAATTATCATCTGCTGTTGAGTGGTGATAATATGTGTTGTTCACTATGATGGTTCTTAGCTTGTAAAGTTCCTCATCATTTAAGACAAAATAGTCTTCCAACTCGTTCTTAAAGAAATGTTTATACACCCAATTCCCTTTTGATACTGGATTGGTAGAGAGGATAATAAACAGGGCCAACGTTGGATGTCGTAAACGGCCTAGCAATTCCTTAAAGCCTGCATATTTAATTTCACTACATTCCTCCAACCAAATGAGAGAAATGTTGTTGATAGATTTTAGCTTTTCAGGTTTATCCATTCCTCGAAAGATTATCTTAGAGCCATTCGGGAACTTCACAGTCATAGGTGATGAACTAGTCTTTATCTTGCCAGATAAACCTAAATCCTCAATGATTTCAGTAAATAAAGAAAACGTACTATCTCTGTGTGTATCGTAAACTTCACGAACGACAAGAGCTGTACGTTTTTCTTCAAGTAATTTTAAAAGTATTTTAAGGGCTACATGATAGGATTTTGAAGAACCATACCCACCGACTAAAAGTTGAGTTTTGCAACTCCAGTCGAAAAGGAAATCGTCAAATCGAGGATTAATTTCTTTCTCCATCAATCCTCACCCTTTCGTTTGATGACAATCTCAATAGGTCCGTCATCCTTCTTATCAAGTTTTTCGATTTCGGCTTTTGTCTTATCGATGTTAAGTTGCATCTGTTCCAGTTTAAGCCTACGCTCATCATCCTGATCAGCCATCTCAACAAACTGACGAATAGAAGAACGCAACTCCCCAATTGCTCTCGATTGAGCAGTGAGTAGTTGCGCCTGTCGTTCCCATGCGAATTGAAATTCATATTCTTCTTCTGTTACAGCCTTTTCTACGCCTCCACCATCCTCTTTTGAACGCGGATAGTAATCGTATTTTGCCTTTTTGAGCTCCTTAATTATTTCGTCTTTGGATTCAACATGCATAATTCTTTGAGCCCTTATGATTGCAGCATACTGTATCTGTATTTGGTCCCAGATTAAATCGGCTGGAGAACGCTCGTTCATCGCTTCCATGATTTCAAGTGTTTCCTCTGGTAGAAACTTCGAGAAAAAGCCATGTTTCTCTGCGATTGAGTTGCGTTTCGGAAACTTAGGTGTCGGATTGGGATTACCTCTGTTTCCCTTAGCATTATCATTGCCTTTTGGGGCTCCAACTTTATTTGGAACGTTCCGTTCATTTGATTGGAGCGTTCCATTCAATGTTTCATCCCACTTATCTTTATTTTTCCACCCTCGGACGGTACCTTCGCCTTTACAGAGTTGTACAGCAATATCTTTAAGTGGGATATCACCGTTATGTTCTTTATAAATTTCAAATGCTTTATCTCGATTCGGATCTCTCGCTCTAGCCATATCTCATAATCACCACCACCTATACCTGAAGCCTTGGAAGCCTCTTACTTGTTCTAATTGTTCTTGCATTAAATCATCCATAAAAATAAGACAACCATTCCATGTGCGATTAGTTACCTCACATGACGCAGTCGCCTTTGTTTCGATTTGTATTACTTTCATTGATGACTCAATATATCCATTTTTTACGAAATACACTCTATCACCAATGTTTAGCTTTTTAGGTTGTCTGGATAGTTGCCAGAACTGTTCATATCCACCTTGTTCATAAACAGCAGTTTCTTTATCATCATTTACATATTCACTCTTAGGAATCGTTACTACGATGTCCAATGGCATCACCCCATTATGCTAGTTGCTTTGTAAAATAAAAAAGGCACGAAAACATATCGTGACCTTTAAACTTCGATTGATTCTTCATTTTCCTGTTCATCTATTTCTGGTAGCTCCGTCTCCGCATTAGTAGATACTTCAACTTCACTAAAATGATTATCCAAAAAGTACCCTTGGAAATGATTTAAATTTGAACTGTAATATTTAAATCCTTTATCTGATACAAATAATAAATATATGTTTAATAAAATTATTAATCCTGGAAGTACAAAACTTAGTGCTGGTTCTGTTTTGTTGAAAGTTAGTAATACAATCACAAAGTTTACTATTAACGATGACAACAAAGCAGCTCTTAATGCTCCTAGAGCATGTATTGTAGATAAAAGATGTCTATATCTGTCTTCTAGATACGTTCTTTTTTCTATGCATAAACTTAATAGGAAGCTATGCCAATGAAATTCAAACAAATAGTAGTCTTCGTGATAATTCTTTCCCCATGTATGGTTTTTATATTTTCGGATTCTTTCCTTATCCTTCACAAGGAGTAGTGCATCATCAATTACTCTTCTTTGTTTGTTGTTTGTACCATTCCAATTGATAGAAAAGTAAACTTGATGCATTAGATAACCGATTGTAACCCCAACAAAACCTATTAATACTACAAAGCTAACTACGTTCCCTATGTTAAGATCTGCTTCAGACAATGCTTTAAATTCCCTCACAACATACATAAGACAAACAAATATCATAAAAACCCAGCCAGGAATACCCCATCTTATTAAGTATTTTGTATCAAAATTCATAATCCCACCTCCTTTCTACCCAATGATAAACCAGAAGATGAAATATATGTAATAACTTTTTGCTCTCAAAACCACACCAAACTCTGCCCTCTCAACTCGTAGTGTTTTGGCTGTTTGATGTAGTTTTCAAAGCAAAAGAAAAAGCCCTGTGAAGGGCTCTTAATTACGTGCAATTGAAGCGTTAGCCCGCATTACAGCAGTTTCTAGGTTAGTCATAGCTACAGACTTCTCACGGCTGTTTGGACACTCTGCATCGATTAAGTAAGCAAGCTCTTTCGCCTTTTCACGAATAGCCTCATACTTTTGTGGTTGCCCTTCTTTTGGTGCGTGGTACATAAAATTGTTTTCAATTTGTGGTTTCATTTCTTTTCTCCTTTCGAATACATAATAAAAAGCCCCCACCCTAAGATGAAAGCTTTGATATTGTGGTAATCCTATTGTAGAGAGCTCACTTGCGACTCGTGGTAGAGCGACACCACGTTATTTTGTAACGAATTGTGTTCTAGTTTTATAGTGCATTTCCGTGCACTTTGTTGATGTAGTAAGTTTGACTGAAATTATGGAAAGTGGACGAAGTTCACATAGTAACCACTCCTTCATTTAAAGAATATTTGAATTGAAACAAATATTGAAAATAAAAATACCCCAATATGGAACCAACCTGAAACTT
>Ga0213828_1002207_pt1 | contig 14537 bp, 17 predicted proteins | sample MC6MC0897MG_FD_180664 | JGI IMG/M metagenome (GOLD analysis project Ga0213828, IMG submission 180664) | Enriched soil aggregate microbial communities from Iowa State University, Ames, United States - MC6-MC0897-MG | ecosystem: Environmental > Terrestrial > Soil > Unclassified | place: USA: Iowa...
GGCCCATGATGCGTTGGGTTGGCGTGAGGTACTAGTCGAGGGCGCGTTCGGCGGTCTCGTGGAATTTCTTGGAGTTGGGGGATTCATACGGGGAGGCCGGATCTGTTTCCGGCGGGTTCGGCGTGATCTTGAACATGTTCTTCTTTTTCCTGTTATGTGGCCGCCGCACCGAGCTACTAAACAGGGGGTGGCAGCTGTACGCAGGTTAGTAGACCGGGGAAAAGAAGAAAGCCGGCGCGCCCAAGGGCACCCTACGCACAGCCGCCATCGAGTGCAGGTACGTGAATACCTTTTGATGGACGCTTGTGCACTTTCATTTACCACGGGCTACTAAACCCGATCACTGGGAATCAGTGATGCGAACCAAGTTACCGGTGGCCCTTGAGGCGCACAAGCCGGCGGATTCTGGCGTAGTCGTAGGCAACGGCGCAAGAAGTTGTAGCCTAAAGCAGGTAACGCGACGTGTCTTTTAAACAGCTACGGAAAACTCCTAAACACGCCTCATCAACACGCCGTTCAAAATGACATTAGTCGGTCCACTTTCCAGCTCAGGCAATGGCGGGGAACCCTCACGCCCGGGCACGCACCAACACTAAGTTGCAACCCCAAAAAGACGAGGAGGGATACCTATGTCAGTTCATCCAATTCTGTTTCTGGGCGGCTCCGGCGCCATCGGCCACCGTTCTGCCAAAGCCTTGCGCGCCGCCCATCCCGACGTACCTTTACTGATCGGCGGCCGTGACCTGGCCAAGGCTCAGCAAGCCGCAGAAGAAATGGGCGGGGCGCAGGGCGTGGTCATTGATCTTGCTGCCGATCAGTAAAAAAGGGACAGATTTATTTTCAGAGAATAAATCTGTCCCATTTCTTCTTTTTGTTCTACGTAGTCGTATTCGACCGGTAAATCGTTGAGATGCCATGAGAGTGCAGCTCTGATGTCGGTCAGCTATGGCACATTCAGAAAATGTCCCAAACCAAACCACCTTTAGTTCGTCACTCAGCGGATGAGAACAAGGGACGGGGATATTTCTTGAAAGATAGTACTGGGCTTTTATTGGCAGAAAAGGAATGGCGGGAATTTCAGGATTTCGGAGAATGCGGGATTTAGGCGAGCCATTCAAAGTGGGCGAGAGCGCTCGGCACGGAACCAAGCGCTCAGTGTAGGGCGGGGCACTTACTGCTCCACCCTGACGTTTCAGCCTTTGTTTGCGTTTAGCTTGCGCAGTTCTTCGTAGGTCGCCGACTGGACGAACCAGAAGCCGGAAATGATGCACCAGCACAGGGTGCCGGCCACGAAGATACCCAGCGCCGGGAGGAACCCGCTGGTGAAAATCGCGACGATAGCGACCAGCCAGATGAACGCCAGGGAGAGATAGAGGACGGTGTTGTTGACGCTGATGACGAAGTCTTTCACGGGGCATATTCCTTGCGGGATGTAGAAAAATTCCCCCTCTCCGGGGGCGAGCGCATGCTATCACATTGCCTTCATGGTTCAAGGAAGGGGAACTCATCGCCGGGTGGAATGGGGACAGATTTATTTATCAGGCAGTTCGGTCGCTTTCGGCCGAAAGCAGACGCCCAATGCAATCTTGATCCCTTTGTGACAGCAGCCACACCACCGCCACAAAGGGATTACCCCTCAATCCACCGGCACAACATTATCCAGCGCTCGATTCACCGCCAATTCCCCCAGCATCACCACTTGCGCAATTCCCAGTGCGGTTTTGCGGTGGCCTGGGTCCAGCAGGGCGGCGAAGTTGCACAGCATTTCGGTGGCTGAGCTGAGGGACTCGCTGGCGTTGACGAGCAGGGACTCGCTGTCGTAGTCGGCGTTGGCCAGAAACATGGGCGCGTGTTTCTGGTCGCTGCCCATGATGCGTTGGGTTGGCGTGAGGTAGTAGTCGAGGGCGCGTTCGGCGGCTTCGTTGAGTGTTCGGGAGTCTGGGAATTTGTAGGGTGAGACTGGATCGGTTTCTGGTGGGTTCGGCGTTGGTTTGAACATAGATGAAACTCCATATGGGACTTAAGGAGCCATCACCTTCGCTACCAAACGAAAGGTGGTGGCCATACGAAGGTTGGTAGACCGGCCCATATGGAAAATCCGGCGCGCCCGAGGACGCCCTGCGCATGGCCACCATAAGACAAATGCTGAAAAAGCATCTGCGCACGGTGACGTTATGCGTCATATGGAAGCGGGCTACCAAACCCCATCACTGTTTTTCAGTGACTCAGGAACGATAAAACCCGCGCCCCAGACGCACAAGCCGGCGGATTCTGGCGTAGTCGTAGGCAACGGCGCAAGACGTTGTAGCCTTAAGCAGGTAACGCGACGTTTCTTTTAAACAACCACGAAAAACTCCTAAACACGCCTCATCAACACGCCGTTCAAACTGACATTCGTCGGTCCACTTTCCGGCTCAGGCAATGGCGGGGAACCCTCACGCCCGGGCACGCACCAACACTAAGTTGCAACCCAAAAAAGACGAGGAAGGATACCCATGTCAGTTCATCCGATTTTGTTTTTGGGCGGCTCCGGCGCCATCGGCCACCGTTCTGCCGAAGCGTTGCGTGCGGCCGATCCCGACGTCCCGTTGCTGATCGGCGGCCGCGACCTGGCCAAGGCTGAGCAAGCCGCCGAGGAAATGGGCGGGGCGCAGGGGGTGATCATTGACCCAACTGCCGATGACCTCGGGCTGGGCGATCGCCCGGTCAGCGCCGTGGCGGTTTTCTACATGGATCATTCCCTTGCCGGGCTGCGTTTCGCGCAAAAGCGCAAGATTCCGCACCTGAGCATTTCTTCCGGCGTGTTCGAGATTGCGCCGCAGATCGCCAGTTTCATCCATCGCCCTGACGCAGCACCCATCGTGCTGGGTTACGAGTGGATGGTGGGCGCGACGACGGTGGCGACGCTGCACCTTGCCGAGGCCTTTGCCCGGGTGCACGACATCCGCATTGATGCGTTGGTCGACGAGGAGGACGGTGGCGGGCCGACCGTGGCCAAGGATTTCGAGCACCTGAACAAAATGCTGCCTGCCGCCCTGACTCGGCGCGATGGCGATTACGTCTGGCGCGAAGGGGAGGACAAAAACGTTAGCTTCCGCGCGGTAGACGGTACATCGATGCAAGCCAGCGGTTTCTCGTCCATCGACGTCACCGGGCTGGCGGCCGCCACCGATGCACCGAATGTTCAGTTCAATCTCGCCAGCGGGGTGAGTTCATCACGGCGCGCGGGTCGGCCGATGTCGACCGAGATTCTTATCGAAATGGTCGGCGAGGATCATCAAGGGCGACCGTTGCACACCCGGCATGCCCTCGTTCACCCGGCAGGCGCCGCTGCACTTACGGGGCTGAGCGTCGCCATGCTGCTGGAGCGATTGCTTGGGCTCGACGGTCGAGCGCCGACGCCAGCAGGCCTGTACTTTCCTTATCAGTTGCTGGAGGCCGGTGCTTATCTGGAGCGTCTGAGCAAGGAGGGCGGTGAGTTGCTTGAGCTGAAGGTGCAATAAGGCAGGTCGCTTTCGGCAATGCCGATCTTGCTCATTGAACCGCTGGCGAGCCTTGATGCGCTCGCCAGCTAAGGCGACTGCCAAGCCCCGCCATCCGCCACCGGCACCTCGCCCAGATCATAAGGATTGACCCCTTCAAGGCAGCCAACATTGAAGCCGAACTCCTGCGGATTGGTACTGCGTCTGTGATGGGTGTAGATGCCGCAATTACCGCAGAAAAAGTGCTCGGCCACTTGCAAGCCAAAGCTGTACTTCAACAACGCAGATTTTCCGCGAATCACTTTCAGGTCAGCCGCCGGCACGGCGGCGACGATCGCGCCTCGGCGTTTGCAAAACGAGCAGTCGCAGCGGTGCGGCGCGGGCAGGCCTTCGGGCAAGTGGATTTCGAGGATCACCGCGCCGCAATGACAGCTGGCGCGATGGTCGCGACGGATGGGTGTGCTGCCGATCTGTTTGAGCATGATCAAGCCTCCATCCAGTCCACCGTTGCCGTCTCGCGCCATTTCACCTCGGTGATGCCGAACCGCTCGGCCTGGGGTTTGGAGATGACTTTCAACGGTGGCTTGCCGGGTTTGGGAATCGGCGCGATGCCGGCATCGCAACTCGCCCAATGCCATGCGTCAGCGTTGCGCATGGTCTTGGCGCGGATGACGAATGATTTTGGCTGGCCGTGCAGTTTGTATTCGATGACGAAGATGTCGACGTTGCTCATGCGTTCCTCCTTACGCTCATACGCAAATGAGTTTTGCCGACCAAAAAAATTCAAAGGATTTTCGGGGTTTGTTTCAGGCTGCTGAAAAACGCTTTGCTTTGAACGGTTGGAACCGGCGGCGGCCTAAAGATCAAGCGTCTGCCAAGCACACACGCGGACGAAAATACCCCACGATTTCAACCCCGGAGGTACCCGGTGAACAAGACGATCAGCGCCGAGGATTTGAACATTCATTTCAAGCACAACGATGACGCTGCACTGTTCAAATGGCTGCTCGCCAGTTTCCTGATGGGCAAGCGGATACAGGCCGAAATCGCCGCCGAAGCCTATCGGGTGATCGCTGATAAACACGGGCGCGATACACCGCGCAAACTGGCGGCGTGTAGCCATCGTGAACTGGTCGCGATGCTCGGTGAGGCGCACTACGTGCGTTATGACGAGACCACCGCCGTACGCCTTCACGCCTTGGCCCGCAAGTTAAACGACGAGTATGCGGGCAAAGTCAGCCATATGGTCGAGGCCAGTGCTGATCGCCAGGCCTTTGAAAAACGCCTCGCAGAATTCGACGGCATCGGTCCGAAAACCGTGGAAATCTTCATGCGCGAAGCAGGCTCTGCGATCAGCCTTTGAGCGCGGGCCGTGAAAAAGCAGCGGCCACTACCCGCGTCGTGCGAAGGCTACCTGACTCGACGACCAGAACGATTGATTGCCAGCAGACACAGCCCGACCAGCAATGCAGCGCCTGCAACCAGAAGCGCCGAAGGTTGCATCGGCTGGCGCAAGCCTGCTGCTGCATGTCGCCGCGATATCGCCAGTGGTCGGGTTGCAATGCTCGCTTCGTCAAACGTCTGGAGTGGCGTAACGACTTCTGCCTGAAACGGCACTTCCTCGATGCTCAGACGCAAACCATCTGCCAGTTCCAGCGTTCGCTTGGTGATCGTGCCAACGAGTCTGCCTGGATAAACCGGTTCGCCATTGGGATCGAGTTGGTCATACAAGAAATTCTGCCCTTCGAGCCAGCCGACGGCCGTTTGCAACTCGGGACCCAGGTAATACTTGCCGTCGAGGAAAAATCCAGGAAATTGCGGCGCACGCTCGACGCTTTCAATGCGATAACGCTCACCCGCTCTCATACCGGTTTCAGGGGCAATCATGGTCAATCCCTCCGCTGTAGGTTCAGCGGTAGAGAACAAGGATCGACCGTCGTTCCATGTAAAGGAGGAAAGGTAGGCGTTGTCCCGAAATGAACCGGTAACGGTGAAAACAACTTGGCCCGATGAAGACCGGACGAAGCAGCAGCGCCACAGGTTCATCGGGTGCCAGTGGCTTTTCTATGTACGTCAGGCCCGAGGTGGCGTTTGAGGAACGGCACCAAACGCTATCACTGGTCTATGGCTCAGACAGTACCGAGCAGCGGAAGACGCGCCAACATGTTTTTCAACGCCAGTGCATCCCACGGCAGGTGTTCGGCGATGCCGATGCCTACAACGTCAGCAATGCTGGCAATGTCGGCCAGCAGCCGTACCACATGGGCGATGGACATCCTGCCTTGGGCGACGCCGTCGAATGCACCCTCGGGCGCTTCTGGATTGGCGAACAGCAGCGAGCGAAAACCCTGCGGGTCCAGTACATCCAGATCCAGGTGAATGGCCAGATGTTTTGCGCCGGTGGACCGGAACCATTGCAACACCGGTTCGCTGCTGTGGGCCAGTTGCGCGGGGCTGGCGTGTTGCAGTCCCAAGCGTTCAATCAGAGCGGTTTCCACGGGCATTGTTTCCGTCAAACCGGCATACATCACGTTTGCCGGTTTCAGCGGACATTTGACTGCACCAGCAAAGTCCGCATCACCTTCGCCCAGCAGATTGCCCAGCACCATGGCATGGGCGTTGGCGAAGTCCGCAGGCGTTAACACGTCGGGGTGCGCGTCGACCCAGAGCACGGCGAGGTCGCCTGCATAGCGCTCGTTGAGGTAGGCGAACGGTGCAAGATCCACCAGACAATCACCGCCGAGAATGACCATCCGATCCGGTGCATGCTCATCGATAATCGCCCGCGCACTGCGCAGTTGTTGCAACAACGCGCTACGCCCGCGGATCCCGCTCTCCATCGGTAATGGCTCGTCGCCTGGCATTGCGACCGGCACCTCAGCCACCGGCCCGTGCGGATCGGGTGCCAGCCAGGCCAACAGTTGCGCGCCGAAATGATAAGGCGGGTTGTTGCCACCCTGCCATTGGGGGAAAAGCAGGCGCAGGGTTTTATCGTTCGAAGGGGTCATGCCGAGATTCCTGAAGGGGGCGAGCAGGCGGCTCAGAGGCGAGCAAGTACGGTGCCGCTGGCTTGGCGTGATTCCAGCCGTGCGTAAGCCGTGTCGAACTGTTCCAGTGAGAAGGTGCTGTCGATGTGTGGGCGGCCCGACTGTTTTAACACCAAGGCTTTCATTGACTGTCTCCAAATCCTGTCCGTGGTTGCCTGATGGTTCAGGCAACCGAATGTCAGTCATGGTGCCGATGACCCGCATCGTGCGCTTTGCTGAGCTGGCCAGACACTTCGCCTGACTGGCCAAGCGGTCATTGCTGTTTCGAAAAGGCGCTGGGGGAAACCCCAAAAGCGCTTTTGAAGGCGCGGCTGAAGTGCGCCATGTTAGTGAAACCAAAGCAGAGTGCGACTTCGCTGACGCTGCGAGACGGGCCCTTCATCAACGCCGCCCGGCAAGCCTGAAGGCGTTGCTGCCACAGCCAGCGAGTGGCCGTTGTGCCCTCCATGGCGAACAGACGGCTGAGTGCGCGCGGGGAGACATGAATGGCTTGTGCGATGGCCGCGAGGTCCAGCCCGGTGTCCTCAAGGTTGGCCAGCAAGAAGTCCTTGGCTTTCATCAGTTGCGCGTCATGACGGCTGGAATGGCCAAGATCCGCGAGGTCGAACGCGCCTTCGAAAGCTGTGGCCAGCACTTCCAGCAACGCGCCACTCAAGCGTTCGCCGGCACGGGTTTGCTGAGGGCCGGTATCGAGCACTTCAACCATCATGTTGCCGGCCAGTCTTGCCAGTGCCGAATGGCTGTCGAGCGTCCGACTGACCAGGGCTTCGGGTCTGGGCAAGTGCTGGATCAACCGTTCGCGAGGGATCGCAATGACGATCTGATCGTCTCCCTTGGGGAAACGGCACTGGTAGGGTTCGGCACTGTTGAACAGCACGATATCGCCGCGAGCCTGTACTGATCGTCGGCCGCGTTGTTCCAGTTCGGCTTCTGTGCTGAGGGTGAGGCAAAGAAAAAACTTCTCAACGCCTGAATCTGTCTGTCTGCGCTGGTATTCGATGGGCGCGGATGAGATGTGCGTCAGCAGAATATCGCCTAGCGTGTTAGCGCTGAGACGACCATCGAATGGCGTGTCGGACAGCGTGCGCTGGCTGGTCAGGCCATAGGTGGCGCACACCACCTCGCTCCAATAGTCGAGTCGCTCTCTGGCAAGCAAGGATCGAGGAGGGTAGAGAATGGCCATTGTCGTCGTAACTGACTCGCAGAGTGGGTTCGCTAGCAAGGATGCTATCAGACGAGCAGGCACAACGAACCCGCAAGCTATTCAGAGACTTCTCGCTGACTTATGGGTATCCATCTCGACCATTCGGTCTTTGCAAGTCGATATCAGACACAACCATGGCGCAATCAGGCTATTGAGTCGTCCGGCAGGCCGGGTAAGGTGACGTGTCTTCACATCAAAATAACCCCACTCAGATCATGGGGTTGATAAGAACTGCGGCGGTTGAACGGGCTTCTTTCGGGAGGTTCAGCAGGCAACGAGCGTACTCGTTTGCCCGGTCAACTTGCTTAAATGTCGATCAGCAGAGAATAAAAAAACCAATGATCAGCCCGAACTCAACGGATTCGAGTAGCCAATTGGCGCAGGGCTTCAAGCCTCGTCACGTCACTATGTTGTCCATCGCCGGGATTATCGGCGCCGGTTTGTTCGTAGGTTCGGGGCATGCCATTGCGGCGGCGGGGCCGGCGGTTCTTCTGGCCTATCTGTTTTCCGGTTTGCTGGTGGTGCTGGTCATGCGCATGCTCGGCGAAATGGCGGTGGCTAACCCCGACACTGGCTCGTTCTCGACCTATGCCGACCAGGCCATCGGGCGCTGGGCGGGGTTCACTATCGGTTGGCTCTACTGGTGGTTCTGGGTGCTGGTGATTCCTATCGAAGCGCTCGCCGCCGGGCATGTACTCAACCAATGGTTTCCGCAGGTTGATGCATGGCTGTTCGCGTTGGGCTCGATCATTGCGCTGGTGGTGACCAACCTGTTCAGCGTGTCCAAGTACGGCGAATTCGAGTTCTGGTTCGCCATGGCCAAGGTCGTGGCGATCATTGGTTTTATCGGCGTTGGTTTTGCCGTGTTGATGGGCTGGATTCCCGACAGAGAAGTCAGCGGTTTGAGTGGGCTGATGGCCGAGCACGGTGGGTTTGCACCCAACGGCTTGTCAGCGGTGGTCGGCGCTTTCATCACCATCATGTTCAGCTTTATCGGTACCGAAGCGGTGACCATCGCCGCCGCCGAATCGAATGACCCGTCGCGAAACATAGCCAAAGCCACGCGTTCGGTAATCTGGCGTATCGGCGTGTTTTACCTGCTGTCGATTTTCGTGGTCATCTCTGTGGTGCCTTGGAATGATCCGTTGCTGGCCTCGGTAGGTTCCTATCAGCGGGCCCTGGAAATCATGAACATTCCCCATGCCAAGTTTATGGTCGACATCGTCGTACTGATCGCCGTAGCCAGTTGCATGAACTCCTCGATCTACATTGCCTCGCGCATGTTGTTTTCGCTCGGTCATCGTGGCGATGCGCCGAAAGCGCTGAAGGCGACCTCCTCGGAAGGTGTTCCGCGCGCAGCGGTCATCGCCAGCACCGTGATCGGTGCGTCAATCACCGTGTGGAGCTATTTCATGCCCGCCGGGCTGTTTCAGTTCTTGCTGGCCAGCTCCGGGGCGATTGCCTTGCTGGTCTACCTCGCCATTGCCGTGTCGCAGTTGCGCATGCGGCGGATTTTGCAACAGCGCAACGTCGAACTGACCTTTCGCATGTGGCTGTTTCCGTGGCTGACGTGGCTGGTGATCGTGTTCATTTGTGCAGCGCTGGCGGTGATGATGATCACCCCGGAACACCGCACCGAAGTCACCACAACCATCGGCTTGGCGCTGGCGATTTCCTTTATCGGCCTGGTGACGTCGCGTCATCCTGCGCCGGCGGCGAGGGTCACGTCGGTGGGGTAGGTGTTTACCCGAACCTGATGCTGCATCTCAGCCTGATCCTTATGAGGACATGATGTCATCGACCCCCACCGCGGCCGACGGTAAGACACAAACCGTTGGTTTTCTACTGTTGGACAAATTCACCCTGATGTCGCTGGCGTCCGCCGTCGAGCCATTGCGCATGGCCAATCAACTGACGGGGCGAACGCTGTATCGCTGGCATACCTTCAGCCCCAATGGCGCGGCGGTCTGGGCCAGCGACGGCGTGCCGATCACGCCGGATGGAGCGTGGAGCAATCCCGCTGTGGCGGACACGGTCATCGTCTGCGGTGGCGTCGGCATCCAGAGTTCGATTACCCGCGAGCACACGACTTGGTTGCAAGCCTTGGCGCGTCAATCGAAGCGCTTGGGCGGGGTGTGCACCGGTAGCTGGGCGCTGGCCAAAGCCGGGTTGCTCGACGGCTACGAGTGCAGCGTGCATTGGGAATTTCTGGCGGCCATGCAGGAAGCTTTCCCGCGCGTCAGTGTCAGCACCAGCCTGTTTACCCTCGATCGCAACCGTTTCACCAGCTCCGGCGGCACCGCGCCACTGGACATGATGCTGCACCTGATTGCGCGCGATCATGGCCGCGAGTTATCCGCCGCCATCTCCGAGATGTTTGTCTACGAACGCATCCGCACCGAGCAGGACCATCAGCGAGTGCCGCTCAAACATGTGGTCGGCACGCATCAGCCCAAGCTGCAAGAAGTTGTTGCTTTGATGGAGGCCAATCTCGAAGAGCCGATCGACCTGGATAACCTGGCCGAATACGTCGATTTGTCTCGTCGGCAACTGGAGCGGCTATTTCAGAAATACCTGCAATGCACGCCGTCGCGCTACTACTTGAAGTTGCGGCTGATTCGCGCGCGACAACTGCTCAAGCAAACGTCTTTGTCGATCGTTGAGCTGGCGTATGTTTGCGGTTTCGTCTCCACCCCGCATTTCTCCAAATGCTACCGCGAGCACTTTGGCGTGCCGCCGAGTGATGAGCGTGGCGGTTCTGAAATGAGCCGTAAGCCGGCGACGCAGCCGTCAATGATCAAGCCGCTGACAACGCTGGATCAGGCACGCAACGAATCGACGTTTGCCAGCGTTCGGATGGTGGAGCGCACGGATTTGGCGTCGACGGGTTGATCGCTTGGGCTGTTCTGCGGTTGATCGCTGGAGATTCCGCATCCGTATAGTTCTTGCTCCATCAGGTGATTGCCCATAAATCCTCCTGTTCAGGTCAATGAAATCGGTGAGTCACCGGCACACGGAGGAACCATGGACGCCAGCGCAATTCCCGAAGGATTCACCCCGTTTACCCGCAGCAGCCCGTTGCTGGATTTGCTGGGCCCGATCTACGCGAGGGGCAGCGGGCTGCAATTGGAACTGGGTTTATTGACTGACTCACGCCATGCCAACGGCCGCGGCACCTTGCATGGCGGGGTATTGGCTACATTGGCCGATGTCGGGATGGGTTACGCCATGGCGTTTTCCAGCGACCCTCCGCAGCCATTGATCACGGCGAGCATGACACTGGATTACCTCGGCGCGGTGCAGATGAACGAGTGGCTGGAAGTGCGTTTGGAGTACTCGAAAAAAGGCCGGCAACTGGCGTTTGCTGCTGTTAGTTTGCATGTCGGCGAACGAAACGTTGCGCGGGCCAGTGCGGTGTTTGCTGTGCCGATGGGTTGAAAGTGAGTATTCATCAAAGCGTTGGTCACTGTGCCATTAACCCTTGCGCCACTGCATCTTTTGGCGCACCCGTCGAAACTCGTACGGTAAGCCAATCAAGGCCGTTTCTGATTGAGTTTCGGCCGCGTCGATAGAACTTTGGTCGGTGTCCGGCGTGATGGCATTTCGATGTCTTCCTGTGCATAATCGGGCGCCGCTGCCAAAGCAGACTGAAGTGGAATCATGGGAAAGGGAGCACCTTCGTGCGCCTTTTCGACATCATATTGGCGATCTTGGAGATGGATCGGCCAGCCAGTTTCAGTCAGTCGCGAGCAGCTTTGAGATAGAAAGGAATCAGCATGACGCAGAGGGTGGTGCAAACGATTTCTCGTGCCTGGTCGCGCATGGGAGAGCTGAGTCGACTTCGGACTCCGTCCCAACGCAGTGAATACATCGTTGAAGGTTTCGCCGATGACCGGGTGATCGTATTGGTCGCCTCCAAGCGCCACGTTCTGCTCAGATCGGCGTTCGAAGCTGCGCTGAATTACCTTCACCAACACAGCCATGGGATTGAAAGTCCGTGCCTGATCAAGTCGAACAATGATCCGACGCTATCCGGCCCGCTCTGTCGTGCCAGTAGAGTTACCTTGAGCGGGGCGTACGGCCCGCGCAACATCAATTACGTACTGCCAATTCTGCAAGCACTCGGCGTGGTCGATATTCGCACATCGACGCCTAATGCTGTCTGGCTCGTGACGCCTCTCGCAGCCAATGATCTTTCATTTTCGAACCCGGTACGACGAGTCGGGAAGGGTTTGCTCACTGCCAGGCAATTTGATTTTGCTCAGTATCTGAGCGGTTTATGGACAGGTGCAGCAGGTTCGTTTTCGCATCGCTACAAGGTCAGTAGGCACCATTCCTGGAAAGACTGGAGAGCTCGGCATGGCGCCAGCGATTGGTGGTGCCAGAGCTTAAGCCAAGCGAACCAGCACTATTGCTGGCCTGAAAAGGCTGCCCCGCATGATTTTGCGAGCATCGCCGCTGAGCTGCGCAAGAGTCTGGAGAACAATGATGAAGCCGTGGCGTTGATCGCGTGCAAGGCGATCTTTGCCTGGGGTGGCGTTGCTCGAAAGGCTGACGATGCTTCTTTGCAGTGGGTCGAGTCGCAGGCGGCAGCCAAGACCTTGTGCCGTTCAATCCGCAGGGCCGTTAAGTTGCTTGACCGCGCATGTGCAGACCCGCTGGACGATTTCAACGGAAAAACACTGTTGATGAATTCGGCGATGACCAAGATCTATGCCGCCGCGGCGCCGGACAGCTTGATTATTTATGACGGTCGTGTGGGTGCAGCATTGGGGTTGTTGGCGCGCACTTGGCTTTTGGCAAATGCTGAGCGCTCGGTTCCTGCGGATTTGGCATTTCGCTGGGGCCCGAATACCAAGACCGCGAACCAGAAGGATGAAACGAGAAATCCTTCGCAAGACCTCTTCATTTTCACAAACATCTATACCACCTCCAGCGACATTCCTGCACGCAACAGGGAGTGGGCTGAGCTTGTGCGGATGAGCAGCCGCTTGCTGTGGACTACGGGCAAAGTTCTCGACGCGCAGAGTTACACGGTGACATTAAGCATGTTGGAGCGGTCGTTGTTTATGTTGGGGTACGACGTTCGCTGATAGCACACCGTGAGTTTTCAAGTTTCTGAGGCGTTGGCCATGATCCCTTCGTTATTTGATGCAGTGACAGCTGTTGTGAGTAAAGCATTGGCAGATTCAAGGACCACAATCCGGGCCGCTAATTTTCAAGGAGATCAGATGTACGAGCAAAATATCGAACTGCTGCGCGAAGAATCCCTGCGTTTGCTTGAAGTGGAAATCGATCTGCTGCAACGAATGAAGGATGCAGATGGCGTCGTGGTCGATGAGCACGGTCATGAGCACCAGACGTTTACCCAGGCCAGCATCCAGAAAGATTTGCAAATGCTCCGGGGTGAAGCAGACAAGCTTCAGCGCCTGGAAATGGTGCTGGCCGTCGTAGGCACGATGAAGGCAGGTAAATCGACGACCATTAACGCCATTGTCGGCACCGAGGTGCTGCCAAATCGAAATCGTCCGATGACCGCTCTACCGACGCTCATTCGTCATACCCCCGGCCAGATCGAACCTGTTTTGCGTCTGGAAAACATCGGCCCGATCAACAGTGTCGTAGCTGAGTTGCATGAGTTGCTGCGTGACCCCGCCGGGCAGCAATTGCCCTACGAACTGATTGACGACAAGGATATGCAGTCCCTGCTGCGGCTAATTGACGAGAATCAGCGGTTTGACAACTGCTATCAGGGTCCTGAGGCCATTTTCTGGTTTCTCAGAAGCTTGAATGATCTGGTGCGCGTAGCGCTCGAGTTGGGCGTGGACTTCCCATTTGATAGCTATGACGAAATTCACGAAATCCCCGCTATTGAAGTCGAGTTTTCCCATTTGGCCGCAATGCCAGAAGGCTTGGGCCGTTTAACCTTGCTCGACACGCCCGGCCCGAATGAAGCCGGCCAGCAGCATCTTCGCAAAATGCTGGGCGAGCAACTGAAAAACGCCTCGGCTGTTTTAGCCGTTCTGGACTTCACTCAACTCAAGTCAGATGCTGACCAGCATGTGCGCCAAGAACTGGAGCGAATCGCAGATGTAGCTCAAGGGCGGATGTTTGCGCTCGTCAACAAGTTCGATGAGAAAGATCGCAACAGTGATGATGAGGCGCAGACCAAACGCCTTGTTGCTGATTCATTGATGGAGGGTCGACTACAGCATTCTCAGGTATTCCCCGTATCGTCAAAATTCGGCGATCTTGCCAACCGTGCACGACGCGAGTTGGCACTCAATGGCTGCTTGCCGACGATTGTCGGCGAGCAGAACGCCTGGGTGGAGGACTTCGGTAAAGCAGCGTTCGGCATGCTTTGGACGAGCATGGTGACAAATCCGGAGGCCGTGAAAACAGCGGCCAACGCACTCTGGAATGCCTCGTTGTTCGCGGCTCCTCTGGATCAGATCATTCGTAAAGCCCACGCCGGCGCTGCGACACTTGCCGTGGCTTCTGCTGCCGCCAAGCTCGCTGACATCGCGGCCAGACTGAACAACTTTCTCTCTGTTCGAGATGCTGCGCTGGGAAAGGGCGTAGAAGAATTGAGCGAGCAGATCAATTCTCTACGCAATGACATAGAGCGCATCAGCGGTCTGGAAGCCAAGACACGAAAGGATGCCGAACGCGCCTTGCAAGCTATTGATGGAAAAATGAATAAGGTCTTTTCTGAAATTCGTGCCGCCATCAGCGCCCAGATTCAAGAGGGATTCAAAGCGGGCAAGGAAACCGAAGAGCAACAACCTCAGGAGCGCAAAAGAG
>Ga0213828_1002209_pt1 | contig 14519 bp, 15 predicted proteins | sample MC6MC0897MG_FD_180664 | JGI IMG/M metagenome (GOLD analysis project Ga0213828, IMG submission 180664) | Enriched soil aggregate microbial communities from Iowa State University, Ames, United States - MC6-MC0897-MG | ecosystem: Environmental > Terrestrial > Soil > Unclassified | place: USA: Iowa...
GACAATTCTGCTCTTGGTACTACCTGTATCTGTCACGATTACCTCTGGATTCAGCGGAAGTTCAGCCAACAGCTGGATAATTTCCTTCGTTTCATTTACAGGTGCTGCAATAATAATTAATTCCGCGCCGACAGCACCATCATAAATATTTTCTGCTGTTACATCAATGACTCCCAGCATTTTCGCAAGTCTTGCCTGCTCAGTATTTATATCAAATCCTACTATTACGGCTTCATTATGTTCCTTCTTGATACATAATGCTAAGGAACCACCAATTAATCCTAAGCCAATTACAAAAACCCGGCCTTTCAATTTAAATCCCCCTAATTAGACAGAACTGCTCTCCTCAGTTCGCTTCTAGAAATTCGCTCAATGCCTTAAGGACACCTTCATTTTGTTCAGAAGAGCCAACCGTAATTCTTACCGCAGTCGGGAAACCAAGAGCTTTTCCGGAGCGTACGATATATCCTCGAGCTTGTAAATATTGAAATATCTCATCCCCATCAACTTTAAAATCAATTAAAATAAAATTAGTCTGGGTAGGGTAAAATTCAAGCTGATGCTGCTCACAGAATTCATAAAACTGCATCAGTCCCTGCCGATTTTTTTCTTTACAAGCTTCGATAAATTCCTGATCGTTGATCGCTTTACTTGCTACTAACTGACCTAAAGAATTCACATTAAACGGTTCTCTTGCAGGTTCAAGCGCTTTGATAATTGCGCGGTTGGCCACCCCATATCCTACCCGTAATGCAGCAAGTCCATATATTTTAGAAAATGTTCTAAGTACAATAAGGTTTTCATACTTACGTGTTAGACTGATGGAATCATAGTAATCTTCAGCGACTACATATTCATAGTATGCTTCATCAAGTACGACGAGGATATGTGATGGCACCTTTTCTAAAAAGGGAATTAATTTATTTTCCGGTATATATGTACCAGTAGGATTATTAGGACTACACACCCAAATGATATTCGTGGTCTCGTCAATCGCCTCAAGCATTGACTCTAAATTATGGTCTCCGTTGACAAGTGGGATCTCCTTAATGATTGCCCCTTCAATTACGGCATTGTGCTTGTATTGTGAAAATGTCGGGGTTGCCATAATGGTACTAGCCATCGGGTGCAGAAGCGCTCTTGATATAATTTGGATTAGATTATCTGAGCCATTCCCTAATATTAACTCGTCCTCATCAACCTGCAAAAATGTAGCAAGTGTCTCTCTTAAATGTGTGGCATAGCCATCCGGATAAAGAGCCAAACTTGTTTGATAGGATTGGAGAGCTGAGAGTGCCTGTTCGGAGCATCCAAACGGATTTTCATTTGATGCGAGCTTAACAATCCGATCCAATTTAAATTGTTTTTTGACAGCTTCAATTGATTTTCCTGGTTGATAGGGTGTCAGTGTTAATAACTGCTCTTTCCATCTCATTTTCCTCACTCCAGTCGTTCTGATTGTCATACCTTTTTTGGATTCAACTATTTTTATATTATACCAAACTACTGCCAAGGTCTGGTCTTAACACCTTCGCTTCTTTTAAGTATACATGAATGATTTCTTCCTGGGGCAGGTTTGTATTCACATGCATCATAACTCTAACACACATTTCCAAAGAATTAGGAACAGGTAATTCCCTCATACACATGACAGGTACATACGTCCATCCTGCAAATTTCCGCAATGCCTTTGCCGGAAAGGCGGCATTAATATCTTCTGTGGTTGAAATTAATACGGAGGCAACAGAATTAGGTTGAATTTGATTAACCTCAATTAATTTTGCCAAAAGCTCCTCTGTGGCAGAGACAATGGCTTCTTCACTATTTGTGCTAACCGTTGTTGCCCCCCTCACCCCTCTAATCATGATCAATCCCCCTTGTATTAAAAACTTTTAAGCTCTTTTAGTAATACGGATTCGTTTATTTTCTGAAGTCTTGGCTGTCCCACTTTATCAAGTAACACAAATCGAATAGACTCGCCGACTGATTTCTTATCCTGTTTCATTTTGCCAATCAGGCTCTCAAATGATAGCTGTTCAGGTATGTTTGTTTCATAACCTAATGTTGTCACCCAATCGATAAATTCGTTTAAATGAAACGATAGTCCCAGAAGTTCTTTACTTAACTTTAAAGCGAAAATCATCCCAATCATAACCGCTTCACCATGGGTGAAATTCCCATAGCCCAATTCTGATTCAATTGCATGTCCAAGCGTATGTCCTAAATTTAAATAAGCACGGATTCCGATTTCTCTTTCATCCTGTGAAACAAAATTGTTTTTAATTCTTATACCTTTTATCAAAGAATCCGATAATTGCTCTAATGTTAAACAATTCAGATCATGAACATTTGCCCTCAACCAATGATAAAAATTAGGGTCGGCAATTAATGCATGTTTAATAACCTCAGCAAACCCTGAACGAATTTCTTGGATTGGCAGCGTTTTTAACAGTTCTAGATCATAAAATACAGCTTCCGGCTGATAAAAAGCCCCAATCATATTCTTCCCAAGTGGGTGGTTGATGGCAACTTTACCTCCAACAGCACTATCATGGGCTAGGATTGTCGTGGGAACTTGAATAAAAGGAATTCCTCGCATAAAGGAAGCTGCAACAAAGCCCGACAAATCCCCCACCGCGCCGCCGCCAAATGAAAGAATGACAGAATGCCGATCCAAACGGTTCTCAAGTGCTGATGATAGGGCCTCATAAAACACATCAAAGGTTTTTGCCTTTTCACCGCTAGGTGCTGTAAAAACAATGGGATTCCACGGTTTTAGAACGAGAAGCAATTTGTTGAGATGAAGCTTAGCAACCGTTTCATCTGTAATAATTAATATTCTTGTGAGATTGGTAAAATGATTGGTTAAAAAAGTGCCAAGTTCATTTCTGACCCCTTCGCCTACAAAGACAGTATAATTTTTTGACTCTGTTTGGATTTGTACGGATTCCATTAAAACTCCCTCGCATATTCCCGCTGTCTATTTATTTCATCGGCAAAGGTTTCAAAGCGGTCACTGTAAAATTGTTCTACAAGTGCGCTCGCAAGCTCCCAAGCAACGACATTCTCAGCAACAACTGCTGCTGCAGGTACAGCACAGCTGTCAGATCGTTCCACGCTCGCAGCAAACGGCTCTTTCGTATCGATATCAACACTCATTAATGGTTTGTAAAGTGTTGGAATTGGTTTCATCACGCCTCTGACTACAATTGGCATCCCCGTCGTCATTCCGCCTTCAAACCCACCCAGACGGTTTGTCTTGCGGTAATACCCTCTCTCCTTGTCCCAGGCTATCTCATCATGTACTTCACTTCCAGGCTTCCTTGCCGCTTCAAAACCAATGCCAATTTCTACACCTTTAAATGCGTTTATGCTCATTATGGCCGCTGCTAATTTCCCATCTAATTTACGATCGTAATGGACGTAGCTACCCACACCAGCTGGCATTCCTGACGCAATAACCTCAACTACTCCGCCAATTGAGTCACCATTTTTCTTTGCTTCATCAATCACGTTCATCATTTCCTGCTCTACATTTGGGTCTGCCACCCTTACAGGAGAATTTTCTGTCCGTTCCTTTAAGACCTCTACCGTTAGGGAAGGGTCTAGATTGGCTTTAATTCCGCCAATTTCTACTACATGTGAAACTATTTCAATACCAACTAGAGATAAGAGCTTTTTGGCAACAGCACCAGCTGCCACTCTAACGGTTGTCTCTCGTGCTGAAGAGCGTTCTAGAACGTTTCTCATATCCCTGTGTCCATATTTAATGGCACCATTTAAATCGGCGTGTCCTGGTCTTGCTCGTGTTACCTTGCGTTTTATTTCTTCTTCTAGTGATTCCTCTATCGCTTCAATACCCATAATTTTTGTCCAATGCTTCCAGTCATTGTTTTTTACTACTAGGGCAATGGGCGACCCAAGTGTTTTCCCATGACGAACACCTGATACAATTTCTGCCGTATCTTTCTCGATTTGCATGCGCCTTCCTCGGCCATGGCCTTTTTGACGTCTAGCAAGCTCTTCATTTATTTCCGCAGCCTCCAGCGGCATACCCGCCGGCAGGCCTTCTAAAATTGTTGTCAGCTGCGGACCATGGGACTCTCCAGCTGTTAAATATCTCATTCCCATCTTCTTTCCCCCTTCAACTCATTAAAGAATTATGTATCAATATATCATATCACGCGCAATAAACATAGTATAATAATTCAGAAAATAGCATGTAAATTTTTGAATTCAATTACAAAAAAAGGCACTTGTATAGTAACATACAAGTGCCTTTTTTGTATAAGAAAGGGTAAATTTAGAACACGAGAAATATCCAGCTCCAGCGCCTAGGGGCTCGGGATCATAAGCCTCTATCAAGGAGCTTGTGCTTTTCTCTAATAAATCCATTCGTTTACTAATTTAGCATACTCAACTACACCAGAATCTTTAAAAAACAAGCCGATTTCCCGCTCTGCACTTGCAGGTGAATCAGAACCATGAATGACATTTTTTCCGACGGTTAAGCCAAAATCACCACGAATCGTACCAGGTGCAGCATCCTTTGGATTGGTAGAGCCCATCATTTGCCTAGCAGTTGCGATGACATTTTCTCCTTGCCATACCATTGCAAAAACAGGGCCGGAAGTAATGAAATCTACTAATTCACCAAAGAATGGTCGTTCCTTGTGCTCTCCATAATGTTCTTCAGCAAGTTCAGTTGGAATGCTCATTAATTTAGCCCCAACCAATTGAAAACCCTTTCTTTCAAATCGCGCAACGATTTCTCCAATTAAATTACGCTGTACGCCGTCCGGCTTTACCATTAAAAAAGTTTTTTCCATGAATTCCACTCCTATATGATTATGTATAATTGATTGTATCTTGAGAACAATCCATGGAAAATGGTATCACTTTTTCGAATATTTAGCAACATAGAAAAGTGTATGCTTCCTGTTCGAATGTTCAATGACATATGTAAGCTAGAATTTTCGTCTGCCAATATATTTTGCAATATCTCTAAGTGTTTTTCGGGCTTTATTATCTGGTAATTCTTCTAGTACAGCTAATGCTTTATCTAAATAGCGATCACTCAAAGCAAACGACTTTTCAATTGCACCTGACTGTTTGATTAGGGATGTTATGTTTAATATATCCTCAGGAGCCATATTCTCGTGAACCTTTTCAATTTCCATTCGAATTTCGTCATTTTCCATTGCATAAAGGGCTGGAGCCGTAATATTCCCTTGCAAAAGATCACTTCCTGCAGGCTTCCCAAGCTCCTTCTCGGTAGAGGTGAAATCCAAAATATCGTCGATAATTTGATAGGACATTCCCACAAAATACCCAAAACGGAAAAGCTTCTTATGGAAGGATTCTTCTACCCCGGCCGCAATTGCTCCTAATTGGCAACTGACAGCAATTAACAGTGCTGTTTTTCTTTTAATTCTACGAAGATAATCCCGAAGGCTTTGATTAAAACGGTATTTGTCTTTTATCTGCTGAATTTCTCCTATTGTTACTTCAACAATTGTATTTGCAAGAATTTTATGAGCAGCAGGTTTTTCAATATTAGTCATTAGTTCAAGTGCCAAGGCAAAAACAAAGTCACCGGTATACATAGCGATTTTATTATTCCATTTTGATTTCACTGTCGGCTGGCCTCTGCGAAGATCTGCATCATCAATTACATCATCATGGACAAGGGATGCCATATGAATAAGTTCGAGGGCAACGGCAACATTTTTCATCACATGTATATCATAATGACCGAATTTACCTGCAAGCAAAACAAAAACAGGACGAATTCTTTTTCCTCCGGCTTGTAATGTATGCATCGATGCTTGTTTCAAAAGAAGAGACTTAGGTTGGATTGTCTCTTCCAACGCTTTTTCGATTATGTTAATATCCGAATTCAAAAATGAATACGTCATTTTTAATTTCATTTGTATTCACCCAGCTTTTCATCCTGTCTTCAATTTCATGTATTAATTTTTTTGCCAAAATGAGCGGCGGCAGCACCACCACTATACGATTTGAACTTCACATCTTTGAAGCCGGCTTGTTCAAACATTTTGGCAAGCTCCCTCATTCCCGGAAAATCACGTGCTGATTCATGGAGCCAAGCATATTCACTATAGCTCTTTGCTAGCAATTTTCCAAACAACGGCATAATAAAACGGAAGTAAAAATAATAAATCTGTTTATACCCGATTAAGGTGGGTTGTGATGTATCAAGACAAACAGCAATACCACCAGGCTTTACTACCCGATTCATTTCTTTCAATACCTCCATGTAATCGGGGACATTCCTTAAGCCAAAGCCAATGGTAACATAATCAAAGCTATTATCAGGAAAGGGAAGTTCCATGGCATTGCCGTGAATTAATTTAACCTGCTGAAGACCCAAGTCTTTAACCTTTTCAATTCCGACATTCAACATATTCTGGCTAAAATCTAACCCTGTCACTTCACCTGTTGAACCTACTGCTTCAGCTAAGGCAATGGTCCAATCGGCCGTTCCGCAGCATACGTCGAGAGCTTTTAAACCATGCTGAACATTCATTCTTTTCATGGTGTCCTTTCGCCACTTGATGTGCTGCTGAAAACTAATAACTGAGTTCATTTTATCATAGTTATCAGAAATCTTTTCAAACACATTATGAACGCGCTGTTCTTTCGATTGCTGCATACTTTTACCCTTCTTCCACAAAAGTTTTAGCACTTGGCTGGTGTTGATTCAACAACAACGTAATCCTTCTTTCAAGTAAGTCATTTAAGTAAGGCAGCTGTTTTACTCCCTTTTCAATAACATTTTTTGAAAGGTCTAGATAGTGGTCGCAAATCTGTAATAAATGATTTTGTTGTTCACCTGTAAATTCTTCCAATGCTGCTTCATTTCCAGGAAAGAGAATAGTCTTCATGGATTCAAATAATACGGAGCTTTCTGAATGAAAATACTGTTTTTTTTCATTCAGTAATCGTTTAAACAATAACAAATGTGCAATGAAATCATTCCATAAATCTACTTTAAAATAATCAGAGAGCTTTGTAAGTAACGAACTTTCAATTCTCTTAATACTAATCATCAGTTTTTCTATTCCCTCAAGTTTACTTTGGTAAATAAAAATCTTATTTTCGTTGACTTCTTTTACCCCTTTTGAGAGTGATTTAATCATCATAATATCTTCTGAATCAGCAAGGTGTTTATAATATAAGCCGCTAAAATAATCTCCGGCTAGAACTGTTAATTGTCGATTTTTTTCATCTTTTGATGCATCGGAAATATGTTCATGGGTATCAAGGGCAATTTGTATTAACATGGTTGACATTGCATAGTTCTGGATATTATCAAAAGACAATTCGAGTCGATCCATTATTGAGATGAGGATAAGAAGCTTATCTTCGTCAATGATTGGGGTTTCAATATATTCGAGCAAATATGATTCAAAAACCTTTTTCTCAATCTGTTCCTTAATTATTGTAAATTTTTGTCGAATATCCAGCACTCTAATCACCCTTGCTTCCCCGAAGTAATATCCTTATGTATCTTTATCTTTTGGAAAGAAAAATCCATGCCCATGCAATAAAGAAAATCACAAACATTTTTTTATAACACAAGGCAGACACCATTATATCATAAAAGGCATCATATGGGCAGAATTTCACAAAATAATCATCACTATCCGATTTTGACTTATTTTGCTGATAAAGAAAGCCCTTATTATTTCTTCACTTCACTTTCTACTTCACCAAATTGGGTGAGAATCCTTGCGTCTCCTCTAATTTTGATTGCTGAAGTATGCTCCGTAAATTGAGCAATTAGTACCTCGCCCTTATCAAGCTTTTCTGAATGGTGGAATCTGGTATCCGTACCTCTAGTTAAGCCGATTACACTGACACCATCTTCAATGGCTTTTATAACCACATAATCGTTATTTTGTTGATTGCGTTTTTCCAATTTTATCACCCCAAATATGTTAGAAATAATCGACACAACTATTTTATTAAGGAAAGCACTTCAGATCGAGCAATTGCATCATCTGCAAAAACGCCGCGAACAGCAGTAGTAACTGTTTTTGAGCCCGGTTTTTTTACACCGCGCATCGTCATGCACATATGCTCTGCTTCGACCACGATCATTACTCCATGGGGCTCAAGATGCTCCATCATGCTATCTGCGATGGTCGAGGTAATCCGTTCTTGAAGCTGTGGACGTTTGGCCACAGCTTCAACAGCTCGCGCTAATTTACTTAAGCCCGTGACACGGCCGTTTTGTGGAATATATGCCACATGTGCTTTCCCAAAGAATGGGACGAGATGATGTTCACACATCGAATAAAAAGGAATATCTTTCACCAACACTAACTCTTCATGGTCCTCACTAAAAATAGTTTCAAAATGCTGCTTTGGATCCTCATTTAAGCCGCTAAACACTTCCTCATACATTTTTGCCACTCTTTTTGGCGTGTCAAGCAGGCCTTCACGATTTGGGTCTTCACCGATTGCTTCTAATATTAAACGCACCGCCTCTTCAATTTGGGCACGGTTCACTTCTGACATACTAAATACCTCCTAGAGTATACCTATCAAGTATAGACAACAAATACATATTAGCATAATCTTTTCTTTACAGGCAAAAAACAAAATATTTTCAAAAGAAAAAGGCCATGGGATTTTCCCATGACCTTTTTGCTTTAGCAAACGCTTAAAGCAATAATTTATGTAATTATTTTACTGCGTCTTTAAGCGCTTTTCCTGGTTTGAAAGCTGGAACCTTGCTTGCAGCGATTTCAATTTCATCACCTGTTTGAGGGTTACGTCCTTTACGTGCCGCACGCTCGCGTACTTCAAAGTTACCAAAACCAATTAATTGTACTTTATCACCATTTTTTAAAGCATCTAAAATCGCATCAAAAACAGCATCAACTGCTTTTGTAGCGTCCTTTTTTGAAAGCTCGCTAGCTTCAGCAACTGCATTAATAAGTTCTGTCTTGTTCATGCCATTCACCTCCTCCCAAAGAAATCATCGAAATTCGTAAATAAGATTACTTATCTACATTTCTAAACAATTTTTCTAATTTCTATACGTCATAGTGCCGTTTTATTAACAAATTTATACATATTGACTACTTTATTGACATAAATCTATTTTTTTAATAAAACCCCTATGATTATAAGGTTTCATGCACTATAACGTAATTCTGTTAAAAGATTATCATAATCAATTCAGCATATCAAGAAGATTTCATGAAATTATGGTAATCTTTTCATTGGTTCGACAAAATTCTACTATTTTTTCTAGAAAAATGTCAATAAATAAATAAAACTCGCCGATTGGCAAGCCGTTAGTCAAAGACAAAGGCGATGCTTTCCTTAAGCCTGTTAGGAAATTTACGCCTTCCAATCGGCTAAAAAAAAGACTCCGAGCGGGAGTCCGAAAATCTATAGGATAATGGCAATTAAGCCACCTGATCCTTCGTTTATGATTCTCTCTAAAGTTTCTTTTAATTTATATCTTGCATTCTCCGGCATTAAGGAAAGCTTGGCTTGGATCCCCTCACGGACAATCGAACTTAATGACCGCCCGAAGATATCAGAATTCCATATTGATAATGGATCATCCTCGAAGTCCTGCATTAGGTAGCGGACAAGCTCCTCACTTTGTTTTTCCGTACCAATGATAGGGGCAAATTCCGATTCGACATCGACCTTAATCATGTGAATTGATGGTGCAACTGCTCTTAGCCTAACTCCAAACCTTGCACCTTGGCGAATGATTTCAGGTTCTTCAAGGCTCATATCAGAAAGGGTTGGTGAGGCAATTCCGTATCCAGTCTGTTTCACCATTTTTAAGGCATCGGCAATGTGATCATATTCAGCTTTTGCATGGGCAAAGTCCTGCATGAGTTCAAGAAGATGATCTTTTCCTCTGATTTCTACTCCAACAATTTCTTTTAAAATATCATCATATAATTCATCAGGGGCAAACAAATCGATTTCAGCAACACCTGAACCCATTTCTATCCCTGCTAAGCCTGCACGCTCAATGAATTCATAGTCACTGAACTGTTGGACGACACGGTCAACATCTCGTAATCTCTTGATATCTTTTACTGTTTCCTTTACAGATTCTTGGTAGCTTTCACGGAGCCAATGGTTTTCTCTAAGCACCATTACCCAGCTTGGAAGGTTGACATTGACTTCGAGTACCGGGAACTCGTAAAGTGCCTCACGAAGGACGTTGAGGACATCACTATCGCGCATGCTTTCAACACTCATTGCGATTACAGGAATATCATATTTTTCAGCTAAGCTCGATCTTAGTGTTTCAGTGCTAGGGTGGTAGGGCTGTGCACTGTTAACAACCATGATAAATGGTTTGCCAACTTCTTTCAGCTCATCAATTACTCTCTCTTCCGCTTCGATATAGTTGCTTCGAGGAATCTCTCCAATCGTTCCATCCGTTGTGACAACTACCCCAATCGTGGAATGCTCTTGAATAACTTTTCTTGTGCCAATTTCCGCCGCTTCATGAAATGGAATTGGCTCTTCATACCAAGGTGTATTAATCATCCTCGGCCCATTTTCATCCTCATAGCCCTTAGCACCTGGTACTGTGTAGCCAACACAGTCAACAAGCCTGATATTAACATTAAGCCCCTCATCGACATGAACAGTGGCTGCCTGATTTGGCACAAATTTCGGTTCTGTTGTCATTATCGTTTTTCCAGCTGCACTTTGCGGCAGCTCATCTTGTGCCCTTGATCTCTCCGCCTCACTGTTTATATTCGGTAAAACAACCAGCTCCATAAATTTTTTAATAAACGTTGACTTTCCTGTTCGTACTGCTCCTACTACTCCTAAATAAATATCGCCGCCTGTTCGTTCGGCAATATCCTTAAAAATATCGACCTTTTCCAAGTGATCCCCTCCCGATCATAGAGTAAAGTGGGATAATATCATCCATATTAGGTATTTTTGGACAGTATATGTTTATGACGTTGTCCTATCTTGTTATGACACTTTTCAAAAATTTTTTACCCCCTTATTAATAATTCATTAGCTGCATTAATATCTGTATTTCGCTGAACATTTGAATTTATGGAGGGTTTCGAAGTATGAACACGGAATATGGAACCAAAATTGTCCATATCACGTTATTATTTTTAAGTATAAAAAAAACCCTTCTCCTACAATATATTTCTAAGGAGAAGGGTTATGACTATTCTTCCAAAAATACAGGTTCCTTGCGTTTTACATCTATCGTGTATGGTAAGGAATATGCAGGAACAAACATTGAGTCTTTCACTAAAATCGAGCGAATATCCTCGCCAGGTTTTAAAACCAAGTCCGTTTTCTTAAGTGCTTGATAAAGGTCTGGCCGATAATCCACGTATACCTCAGCATCCCCTGTAATGACCAAGGAGAGGTTTTGATTCGTAAAGGGACTAACGACATATGGAGGCTTCTCGTACCCTAATTGTTTATAATCCAAAGAAAACACATTTTTGGAAATCTGTTTTTTATATGGCGGAAACCCGTTTGATTTTATTCTTAATTTAATATCACGAATGGTTTCTGTCATTCGTAAGTCTAACAATTTTACAGTCGGATTCGTTTCCACATCAACCAGTACATATTGAAATATCCCACCGCTTTCAAAGGCATTTCCTGGAGGTTCAGCCATGTACTGCGGCGCAATTTTTTTAAATTCAATCGGGTATTTTTGATAAATAGGCGTATCTGCCTCCCTTGTTTTAATCGGCAGGATGCCACCATTGTCCTTCTTAAAGTCATCTACAGCAGTTTGAACTGCTTGGATTTGATCTTTATAAGGGATTTGGTTCTGTGCTAATTCTTCTTTTGGGTACATACATCCCGATAACAGCATAACTATTAAAACAAGAAAACAGCCCAGCATTTTTCTTTTCATAAAATCACCTTTTTATCTATGTAATTAATCCTGTTAACCGAGGAATACAATCAGCAGGGTTAATCCAGCAACCACCAAAAATAAATAAGCGATAATGGCTGATATTACCCTTAGAGCCCCTTTTAACTTATACCTGCTTAAATAAATCGTTATAATTGCAAGAAACATAAGAGCCATGCCGGCAATTGATATCCACATTTTTAACATACCTGGTGACAAACAACATTCCCCCTTTTTCGACTGCTATTATAACATAGGATTCTTATTTCATAAAAAAAACTGAAGTAAAGAGGGGCGAATTCTCTACTTCAGTGAGTTGGACTAAATAACCCATTCTCCAGCGTCATACTACCAGGATGCTTCGTTGCATTGTATGCAATTTAGATAAAAAGCGCATCATATGAACGCCTAATTTATGAATGAAATAGCACATTTTTAATCTTCAGCATTTTTTTCATCCAACACATTCACTAAATCTTCCATCTCGTGGGTTTTACCTCGAGCCATTAACACATCGACTGCATCCTTTGGGTTTTTACCGTTAAACAAAACATTATATAGCGCAAAGGTAATAGGCATAGTGACGTCATACTTTTTAGCCAGCTGATAAGCCGCTTTGGTTGTCCTTACACCCTCAACGACCATTCCCATATTATCAAGAACTTCTTCAAGCGTTTTTCCCTTACCAAGCAAATTACCAGCTCTCCAGTTCCTTGAATGGACACTCGTACATGTAACAATTAAATCGCCTATTCCTGTTAACCCGGAAAATGTTAACGGATTTGCCCCCATTTTTGTGCCGAGACGAGCTATTTCCGCCAATCCTCGGGTCATTAAGGCCGCCTTGGCATTATCGCCATAGCCAAGCCCATCTGTTATACCTGCAGCTAATGCGATAATATTCTTTAATGCACCACCAATTTCAACACCAATTACATCAGAATTGGTGTAAACGCGAAAATTGTGATTGATGAATAAGTCCTGAATCTTTTCCGCAGCTTCCATATTTTCTGAAGCGACCGTCACCGTTGTTGGATGCCTGAGGCTAACCTCCTCAGCATGACTTGGGCCTGAAAGGACAACAACGTCTTTTAAGAACTCTTTTGGCAGTTCTTCATTAATCATTTCAGTGATTCGTAAAAGGGTATCAGGCTCAATACCTTTACTAACATGTGCAATCGTGATTGGACCTCTTTGTACTGCACGGATTTTCCCAAGAACTTCGCGAATGGCCTTTGTAGGAACAGCTAAAATAACTGTTTCCACTCCCGCTAAAGCATCACTTAATGAAGCATATCCAACAATTAATTCTGGCAGAATAATTTCAGGTAAATATTTTTTATTTGTGTGATATTCATTAATTTCCTTCACTTGGTCTTCATTATGGCTCCACAAACGAACTTCATGAGCATTATCTGCCAGCACAATCGCTAGGGCTGTTCCCCAGCTCCCAGCGCCGACAACGGCAATAGACTTTTTTTTATCCTGCATAATCGTACACCGCCTTATCTTTATTTTCTTTCTCGGGCATAGATTTTGATAGGGGTTCCCTCAAATCCAAAAGCGTCTCTAATTCGATTCTCAAGAAACCGCTCATAGGAGAAATGCAATAATTCAGGTTCATTGACAAAGACAACAAATGTAGGGGGTTTTACAGCTACTTGTGTAGCATAATAAATTTTCAAGCGTTTCCCTTTGTCAGTTGGTGTCGGATTCATGGCGACCGCATCCATTATAACATCATTTAACACACTTGTTTCAACCCGCATCGAATGGTTTTCACTTGCTGTATTGATCATTGGCAGCAGAGTATGAATCCGCTTTTTCGTTTTGGCAGATAAAAACACAATTGGAGCATAACTAAGAAATAAGAAATGTTCCCTAATCTTTTGTTCCAGCTCTTTCATTGTTTTCTCATCTTTTTCAATTGCATCCCACTTATTGACCACAATAACGACGGCACGGCCTGCCTCATGGGCATATCCAGCAATCTTCTTATCCTGCTCAATGATTCCTTCTTCGGCGTTAATGACCACTAGGACGACATCGGAACGTTCAATCGCCCTTAGCGCACGGAGAACACTATATTTTTCTGTACTCTCATAGACTTTTCCTTTTTTTCTTATTCCTGCTGTATCAATGATGACATATTTTTGCCCATTATACGTATATGGTGAATCGACTGCATCACGTGTTGTTCCGGCAATATTACTGACGATTACCCGATCCTCACCTAAGATTGCATTAACAAGTGATGACTTCCCGACATTTGGCCGGCCAATTAAGGAAAACTTGACCACATCATCATCATATTCTAATGGCTTGGTTTTTGGAAAGTGTTTTGCTGCCTCGTCTAATAGATCTCCAAGGCCAAGTCCGTGTGAACCGGAAACGGGGATGGGTTCACCAAAGCCCAGTGAATAAAAATCAAAAATTTGCTCCCGCATCTCAGGATTATCGATTTTATTAACCCCTAATACTATTGGTTTTTTGGACTTATATAAAATTTTTGCTACTTCTTCATCTGCAGCGGTTACCCCTTCTCGTCCATTTGTTAAGAAGATAATCACATCTGCTTCATCAATCGCTACTTCTGCCT
>Ga0213828_1002210_pt1 | contig 14513 bp, 16 predicted proteins | sample MC6MC0897MG_FD_180664 | JGI IMG/M metagenome (GOLD analysis project Ga0213828, IMG submission 180664) | Enriched soil aggregate microbial communities from Iowa State University, Ames, United States - MC6-MC0897-MG | ecosystem: Environmental > Terrestrial > Soil > Unclassified | place: USA: Iowa...
GTGGCTACCCCTCGACCCCACATCATCCGCACGTCCAGCCACCCATGGGGTGGCTCTACCCCGGGGCCTGCATCATCGGTACGTCCAGCCACCCATGGGGTGGCTCTACCCCCCGGGGGCTGCATCATCCGCACGTCCAGCCACCCATGGGGTGGCTCTCCCCCGGGGCCTGCATCATCCGCACATCAGCCACCCATGGGGTGGCTCTACCCGGGGCGCCGGGTCGTTACCTCGGCGGATGCGCAGGTGGAGGGCGCCTGCGTGCCGACCGGCGGTCGGCGCCTAGCCGCGCTTGACGGTGGCGCGCACGTCGCGCCAATGCGCCTGCCAGGCCTGGAACATCAATACGTTCCACAGGTGCGTGTGCCATTTGCGCTCGCCCTGCTGGAACTGCTGCCACAGCGGCACGACTGCCTCTACGTTGAACACGCCCTCGGCGGCCAGCCGGGCCGGGTCCAGCAGTGCATCGGCCCAGCCGCGCAGGTCGCCCTTCAGCCAGGCGCTGACCGGCGCGCCGAAGCCGCGCTTGGGCCTGTGGACCATGTCCTGCGGCACGTAACGGCCCAGCACCCGTTTCAGCAGGTACTTGCTCACCCCGTCGCGCTGCTTCATGCCCAGCGGCAGCGACCAGGCGAACTCGGCCACGCGCCAGTCCAGCAGCGGGGCGCGTGCCTCCAGGCTGACCGCCATGCTGGTGCGGTCCACCTTGCACAGCAGGTCGTCGGGCAGGTAGGTGTTGAAGTCGGCCAGCATCATCGCGTCGGCCGGCGAGCCGGCGCCGTGCAGCGGGTCGGCCACGTCGTAGAAGCTGCCTGCGCCGGTGGCCCCCTTCACCGCCGCCACCGGGTCGCGCCAGCGCGAAATGCGGTTGCGGTACACATCGCCGATGCCGCGTGCGCCGGTCTCGGCCAGCAGCGCGGCCAGGCCACCGGTGCGCGAGGCCTCGCCCTGGGTCTGCGAATGCGCCGCCATCCAACGCCGCAGCGGCGCCGGCACCTTGCCCAGCATCGCCCAGTTGCGCAGCGCGCGCTGGTACCGGCTGTAGCCGAAGAACAGCTCGTCGCCGCCGTCGCCCGACAACGCCACCGTGACCGACCCGCGCGCCAGCTTCGCCACCAGCGCGGTGGGCACCTGCGAGGCATCGGCAAACGGCTCGTCGAACATGGCCGGCAACTGCGGCACCACCGCCAGGGCATCGGCGCCACTGACGTACAGCTCGGTGTGATCGGTGCCCAGGTGCTGCGCCAGCGCCTTGGCCAGCGGGGCTTCGTCGTGGTCCGAGCCCTGGAAGCCGATGCTGAAACTGTGGATGGGCGACGCCGACTGCGCCTGCATCAATGCGGCCACGACCGACGAATCGGTGCCACCGGACAGGAACACGCCGACCGGCACGTCGGCCACCATGCGCAGCGCCACCGCATCGCGCAGCACCGCGTCCAGCTGCGCCTCGGCCTCGTCGTCGCTGCCGCGGAACGGCTGCGCGAGTGCCTGCTGCATGCGCTCGCGCGCATTCCAGAACGGCACCTGCTGCTGGTCCGGGCGATGCGCCGCGGCACCGGCCGCCACCGCCGCCGCGTCCAGCCGCAGCGCGCGGCCGGGCATCAGCTTGAAGCAGCGCTCGTGGATGCAGTGCGGGGCCGGAATGTAGTCCAGCCGCAGCAGCAGGGTCAGCGCGTCGCGGTCGATGTCGTTGTCGAAGTCCGGGTGCTGCCACAGCGCCTTCAGTTCCGAGCCGAACACCAGCGCATCGCCGGCCCAGCCGTAGTACAGCGGCTTCTTGCCGACCCGGTCGCGGGCCAGCCACAGGCACTGCTCGGCGTGATCCCACAGCGCGATGGCGAACATGCCATTGGCACGCTGCAGGGTTTCATCCAGCCCCCAGGCCACGAACGCGGCCAGCAGCACTTCGGTATCCGAATGGCCGCGGAAGCGGTGGCCCAGCGCTTCCAGCTCGGCACGCAGGGCGGCGAAGTTGTACACCTCGCCGTTGTAGGCCAGCACGTAGCGGCCGTCGTTGGACGCCATTGGCTGGTGGCCCAGCGGCGACAGATCCAGGATGCTCAGCCGCCGGTGCGCCAGCGCGATGCCGCGGCCGGCATCGGCCCACACCCCGCTGTCGTCCGGGCCACGATGGACCAGCGCGTCGCCCATGCGGCGCGCCAACCGTTCCAGTGCTGCCTGCTCCGCTACCGGAGCCGGCAGCAGCATTCCTGCCAATCCACACATGCGTCAGAGATCCTGCGCCAGTACCCGGGCGGCGCTTACCAGCGCATTGTCGCTTGGAAGCACGCACATTGCTGCCCCCGCCAGCGGGGTGTAGGTATCGGCCCCACACACCCGCTGCAGCGGCAGGTGGCCCAGCCCGGCCTCGACCAGCGCGGTGATGACGCCCTCGCCCACCCCGGCGCTGTGCCGGCCTTCGTCCACCACCAGCACGCGCTGGGCGTCGGCCGCCTGTTCGGCGATGAAGCCGGCATTGAGCGGCACCAGCCAGCGCAGGTCCACCACCCGCACCTGCCAACCCAGCTCGGCCTGGATGGTGCGCGCCGCGCGCAGGCTCATCGGCACGCCGTTGCCGTAGCTGAAGATCACCAGGTCGTTGGCCTCCGGCGCGTACACCCGGCCCTCGCCCGGCCGCATCGTCTGTGCGGGCGGTGGGTACGGGAACAGCCACTGGCCATCGCCGGGCTCGTACAGGTCCTTGGTCATGTACAGCGCGATCGGCTCCAGGAACACCGACACCCGCCCGTCCACCTGGGCCAGCGCCGCCAACGTGCGCAGCATCATCGCCGCATCGTCGCCGCGCGACGGGCACCCCACCACCAGGCCGGGGATGTCGCGCAGCGCGGTGATCGAGTTGTCGTTGTGGAAGTGCCCGCCGAAGCCCTTCTGGTAACCCAGCCCGGCAATGCGCACCAGCATCGGGTTGCGGTACTGGTCGTTGGAGAAGAACTGCAGCGAACAGGCCTCGCCGCGCAGCTGGTCGGCGGCGTTGTGCAGGTAGGCCAGGTACTGGATCTCCGGGATCGGCAGCATGCCCAGGTTGGCCAGGCCCTGGGCCATGCCCAGGATCATGGTTTCATCCAGCAGCGTGTTGAACACCCGGCGCGGCCCGAAGGCCTTGAGCAGGCCCTTGCTGACCGTGTACACGCCGCCCTTCTGCGCCACGTCTTCGCCGAACAGCAGCGTGGACGGGTACTTGGCCATCAGTTCGTGCAGGCCGTGGTTGATCTGGATGGCCAGGTGCCGCGGCGGCAGCTGCTCGGGCAGCTGCGCCTCGCTGCCGAAGGCGGCCACACGCGCCTGCGGATCGGCCACGCGTGCGGCCTCGGCCTGCACCGCCGCCGGCGAGTAGGGGGCCAGCGGTGCCATGATCTGCGCCAGCCCGTCGAGCTTGGGCCGGCGGTCGGCTTCTTCGGCCGCGGCGAAACAGCGTGCGCGCATCGCTTCGTAGCGCTGCAGCAGCTGTTCGGGCGTCATCCAGCCCGAATCCAGCGCAATCTGCGCCGAGCGCAGCAACGGATCGGCTGCCTCGGCCGCGCACAGTTCCGGCAAGGGGCGCCACTCGATCTCGAAATCGGTGCCGGCGTGGCCCATCAGCCGCGTGGTGCGCAGGTGCAGGAAGGTGGGCCGCCGGGTGCGCCGGCAGTGCTCGAGCGCGCGTTGCACCTGACCGTGGCCGGTGGCCAGGTCCAGGCCGTCGGCGAAGAAATAGTCCAGCCCGGGGCGCTGGCGGAACGCCTGCGCGATCCAGCCGTCGGGCGTCTTCACCGAAATGCCGATGCCGTTGTCTTCGCACACGAACAGCACCGGCGCCGGCAGCCGCTGGTAGGCCGCCCAGGCCGCCGTGTTGAACGCGGTCTGCGCGCTGGCGTGGTTGGACGAGGCGTCGCCGAAGGAGCAGATCACCACGCTGTCGTCGGGAATCGGCAGTGCGTGGCCGATGCGGCGCGCGCTTTCGATGGCCAGCGCCGTGCCCAGTGCCTTGGGCAGGTGCGAGGCGATGGTGGAGGTCTGCGGCAGCACCCACAGCGGCTTGCTGCCCCACACCTTGTGCCGGCCGCCGCTGGCCGGGTCGTCACAGCTGGCGGCAAACGACAGCGCCGCGTCGAGCACCGGGTCCATGCCCGGCACCTGGCGGAAGCGTTCGGCCATGAACGCCCCGGAGCGGTAATGCAGGAACGCCGGATCAGTGTGCCGGGCCAGCCGGGCCACCAGCGCGTTGCCCTCGTGACCGGACGAGCCGATGGTGTAGAAGACCTTGTTCTGGACGCGCAGCACGCGCGCCATCAGGTCCAGGTGGCGACTGATCAGCTGCGACTCCAGCAGCGCATCGAACCCGGCCGCGTCGAGCGTGCTGCCGGGCAGGATCGGCGCGTCAGCGGCCGGACGCGTTGCGGGATCGCCCCGCCACTGCTGCACGAATTCAGTGAAGTTGGTATCGCAGACCTCGGCCCGGTTGAGGGCCTTCATGCGTGCGGGTATCGGATCGGGAACCACGGCAAACATCCATCAGCCTCCGTGACGCGCGGCCCAGGCGGCCACGCCGGGAGCATGGCCGCAACCTGCGCAGGTTGCCAAGCGCGGGTGCAGCATGGGCGATCACGTGCGGCGGCGGTGCTGCCATTGGTCGCGCGACTGGCCCCAGATCTCGATCGGCTTGCCGTCATGCGGCGGCGGCAGTTCGCCCATGCGCAGCAGCGTGCTGCCCAGCTTGCGCGCCACGACCTTGGAGTTCTCGTTGGCCGCGTCGATGGTGTGGATCACCTCTTCCCAGCCCAGCGCGTCGAATGCCCAGTCGATGCTGGCCACCGCTGCTTCCGGCGCATAGCCCTTGCCCCAGCTTTCGCGGCGGATGCTCCAGCCCACTTCAGTGCCGGGCCAGTCCAGCGGCTGCCACGGGCCCATCCGCCCGACCCAGTCGCCACTGCTTTTTTCGATCACCGAGAACATCGAAAAACCGTACAGGTGCCAGCTACCGGCCAGGCAGCTGAAACTGCGCCACGCCTGCGACGGGGCCTGCACGCCGCCCAGGTGCTGCATGACCTCCGGGTCGGAACAGAACCGCAGGAACGCGTCGAAATCCTCCGCGCGGGGTGGGCGCAGGACCAGGCGGTCGGTTTCCAGCTGCAGGTCGAAGATGCTCATGGCGATGGCCGTCGGAAAACAGGCAGAAATCATCGCAGAACGCCGGGCTGCGCGCTGTGGCGGGCCCCGCAAAACGCAACAGGCCGGACGACGCCGGCCTGCTGCTCGCACGATCCATCCGCGCGGAGTTACTGCTTGTTCGAATCCAGCGCGGCGGTCTGGGTCACCAGCTGGCCGTCGATGACCGGCAGACGGTCGCTGCTCGGCTTGTTGTCCATCTTCACGGTCTTTTCCACGCCATCGTAGCGGTAGGTCACGTTGTACCCGGTGACCGCGTTGCTGGTGCCCATCGGGATGCGGTTGCCCGGCTTGCTGGCCATGCGCATGGTGCCGGTGGTGCCATCTTCATTGCGGTAGGTGACGTTGTAGCCGGTGACCTTGGTCGACTCGGAGGTCGCCGTTTCGGTGTGGCACTGGCGCTCGGTGCGGTTGACCACGCGGCCGCCCACGTGGCGCTTGTCCACCTGGTTGCCGATCAGGCCGCCCGCCACGGCACCGGCGGCGGTCGCTGCCTTCTTGCCGTTGCCGCCGCCCACCTGGTTGCCCAGCAGGCCGCCGATGACCGCACCGGCGACGGTGCCGCCGACGTTGCCGTCGCGCTCGGGCAGGCGCTCCTGCACCACGACGTCCTGGCAGACTTCATGCGGGGTCTGGGTGGTGGAGGTCTGGCGTACCGGCTCGGTGCCGATCACGGTGGCGTAGGCCTTCTCTTTCTTCGTCAGCGGATCCACCTTGACGATGTCGGCGTACTCCAGCTTGCCGGCCTTGTCTTCGATGGCAACGGCATCGGTGCGCGCGCCGTCGTCGGCCAGCGGGGTGGTGTCCAGGGTCGGCCGGGTCTGCGTCGCGGCTACCGGATCGGCGGCGGACGAGCCACTCTTCATGAAAGCAGCAGTGGCGATACCGCCGACAAGCAGCGCGCCAGCGGCGACCAAAGCAGTGGTAGTAGTACTTTTCATAACCGGCTCCCTGCGGACGATCCGCAACGTTCTTGAGCGGGATTCCAGCATGCGGTGCCTGAACGGAATCTCCACACGGCGTGCACGCCCCCCTTACCCATTCAGGTTCTGTGTCATTGCAGGCCGTGATAGCGTTTACAGCTTCTGTCGAGGAGCGCGTCATGGCCAATCCGCTGTTGCTGCCGGTGCTGGAATGGGCACGCCGGCTGCGCTACCCCACCCTGTTCAAGCTCACCGCCGGTCTGTTCGCGCTGACGCTGTTCATTCCGGACCCGGTGCCGTTCGTGGACGAGATCCTGCTGGGCCTGGGCACGCTGCTGCTGGCCAACTGGAAGAACCGAAGCGCCGCACTGCCGCCGGTGCTGCCAGGCAAACGCCGCGCGTGACCCTGGTCGACAGCCACTGCCACCTGGATGCGAGCGAGTTCGATGCCGATCGTTCCGACGTGATCGCGCGCGCCCGCGCCGCGGGCGTGCAGGTGCAGGTGGTGCCCGCGGTCACTGCGGCCAGCTGGCCCACGCTGCGTGAGACCTGCCGGATGGCCGACGGCCTGTACCCGGCCTACGGGCTGCACCCGATGTTCCTGGATGCGCACCGGCCCGAGCATCTGGACGACCTGCGCGGCTGGATCGAGCGCGAACGCCCGTGCGCGGTGGGCGAATGCGGTCTGGATTTCTTCGTGGCGGGGCTGGACGCGGAGCTACAGCAGCAGTACTTCATGGGGCAGCTGCGGATGGCGCGTGAGTTCGACCTGCCGGTGATCGTGCATGCCCGTCGCGCGGTGGATGCTGTAATTGCCGCGATCAAACAGGTGGGCGGCCTGCGCGGCGTGGTGCACAGCTTCCCGGGCAGCCCCGAACAGGCCGCGCAGCTGCACAAGCTCGGGTTCCTGCTGGGCCTGGGCGGCCCGCTGACCTACGACCGCGCCCAGCGCCTCCAGCGGCTGGTGGCAACGATGCCGCTGGAGCAGTTGCTGCTGGAGACCGATGCGCCCGACCAGCCCGACGCGGGCATCCGCGGCGGGCGCAACGAACCGGCACGCCTGCCGGTGATCCTGGAGACGGTGGCGCGGCTGCGCGGGCAGCCGGCCGAGGACATTGCCGCGCAGACCACGGCGAATGCGAAGCGGCTGTTCGGCCTGCCATAACGACACACGCACACCGACCCTCCCCACCCGGTAGAGCCGACCGTTGGTCGGCTGCTGTTGGTGGCGCCATCCGTTGGTCGGCTGCTGTTGGTGGTGCCAATCGTTGGTCGGCTGCGCCAGGTAGAGCCGACCGGTGGTCAGCTGCGCCAGGTAGTGCCGGCCGCTGGCCGGCTCCCAGAAAACCCGCCCCTCAACCCGGCAACCCAATGCTGGGCTGCAATGCGATCCGTGAGGTGGGTGGGCAGCGCCGGGTTTCCCGGCAGCTGACCAACGGTCAGCTCTACCCGCCACATCAGCTCTACCCGCCGCAGCTGACCAAGGGTCAGCTCTACCGCGTGTGCGGCGGTTCCGGGTGTTCGCGCAGCTGCCCAATGCTCAGCGCTACGCGGGGGTGGCGCTCTTTTTGGGCTTCATGAGCATTTCCAGCGCCTTGCCCACCGCGGCGAAGGCGAAGGCGCCGGTGATGTGGGTGGCCGCACCGAGGCCGGCGCCGCAGTTCAGCTTCAATGCCGCGTCCGCGCCGAGGTTCGGGCGGATGCCACAAACGCTGCCGTCGGCCTGCGGGTACTTCACGTTCTCCAGCGAATACACCGCCGGCACGCCGAAGTAGCGCGAGGCGTTCTTCGGGAAGTTGAAATCGCTGCGCAGTTTCTTGCGGATCAACGCCATCATCGCGTCGTGTTCGGTGCGCGATACGTCGCGGATCCGCACCAGGGTGGGATCGGTGCGCCCGCCCGCCGCGCCCACCGTCAGGATCGGCAGCTTGCGGCGACGGCACCAGGCGATGGTTTCCACCTTGACCCGGAAACTGTCACAGGCATCGATCACCAGATCGAAATCGCGGTCCAGCAGCTCCACCATGTTCGACACGGTCAGGAACGCGGCGATCGCCTCTACCTGGATGTCCGGATTGATCGCCCGGCAGCGCTCGGCCATCGCCTCGGCCTTGTTGCGGCCGTACTGCCCGGCCAGGGCCGGCAGCTGCCGGTTGGTGTTGGACACGCAGATGTCGTCGGCATCGATCAGGGTCAGGTGGCCCACCGCCGTCCGTGCCAGCGCCTCCACCACCCACGAGCCCACCCCGCCCATGCCGACCACCGCCACCCGGCGGGTCGACAGCAGGTCCACGGTGCCCACCCCATACAACCGGTCGATGCCGGCAAATCGTTCGCGCAGTACGTCGTTCATCGGCACATTTTACCGGGGCGCAGGGCATCGCGAACGCCGCATGGACAGGACGCACCGTAAGATCGACCGCAGCCCACAAACAGGACGCCACTGCATGAGCCAGCCCGCCACGCCCCACCGCCCCTCCGCCGCCTACCGCTATCTGTTCGTGGGCGTGCTTGGCGTGGTGGTCGGACTCATCGCCACGGTCATGGTGTCGCGTGCCATCCAGGCCCGCCAGGACCCGTTTCCCGATGCCCTCATGCACGTCATGAACCGCCAGGTGCAGCTGCTGCAGGACGCCCAGGCACAGAACCGCTGCACCCTGGCCGACAGCGTGCCGCGCCTGCAGACCCTGCGCTCGCTGTCCAACGACGTGGACCTGGCCTTCCCCGGCCTCAAGGACAGCCAGGGCTTCCAGCAGCATGCCAGCGCGCTGCGGGCCACCCTCAACCAGGCCCTGGCTGCCCCGCCCACCGACTGCGTCGGCATGGGCCAGCTGGTGGAGAAGATCCAGAACGACTGCAAGGCCTGCCACCAGGATTTCCGCTGATTCATCTGGCAGCCACGCTCGGGCCCCGGGATTGGCGCGCTGTTCACGGAGTACAGGACACGATCTGCGGCATGCGCCCCAGACGCATTCGACCACCCCTCTGGCCAGGAGAACCACCATGAAGATTCAACTCATTGCTGCAGCCGCTGTCGCCACCGTCGCACTGGCCGGCTGCGCGACCACCTCGCCCGGCTATGGCAGCGGCGGTTACAACAACGGTTATGGCAACAACGGCGGCTACAGCAACACCAACAACCGCTGCGCCGATTGCGGCATCGTCACCCGCATCAACCAGGTCGCCTCCGGGCGTACCGCGCCCTCGGCCACCGGCGCGATCCTGGGCGGCCTGGTCGGTGCGGTCGCCGGCCATGAGATCTCCGACCACACCGGCGGCAGCAAGGGCAACCAGAACATCGCCGCCGCCGCAGGCGCCGTGGGTGGCGCGCTGGCCGGCAACCAGATCCAGAAGAACGTCACCAGCGACACCTTCGACATCACCGTGCGCATGGACGATGGCCGCACCGTGGTGGTCAACCAGCGTGATCTGGGCGGCATCCGCGAAAACACCTACGTCCGCGTAGTGAACGGCAAGGTGATCCTGCGCTGATCGCGCCGCGCGCCCAGCGCGACGTAAAAAAAGGGCCCGCGCAAGCGGGCCCTTTTCGTGTTTCATCCAGCAGACATCGGTGTGCGCTTAGAGCGGCTTCACCTTGTCGGCCTGCAGGCCCTTCTGGCCGGTCACGACTTCGAACTCGACCGCCTGGCCTTCCTTCAGGCTCTTGAAGCCCTGGGACTCGATCGCGCGGAAATGCACGAACACGTCCTCGCCGCTTTCACGGCTGATGAAACCAAAACCCTTAGCGTCGTTGAACCACTTGACGGTGCCCTTCTCAGCCATCTCAGCTACTCCCTAACTGTCTGTCTTGTTGTTGGATACGCCCTGACAGGCGGCTGACAGCAAGGGGGAAGCGAGGTGCAACGATGCAGCGGATCAGAAGATCTACCATCATCAGGCCACGATCCACGGTGACCTTGCCAAGCTCAGCGAGGTCAACTTAACCCGAGCAAAACGAAAAATCAACTGTGAAAAGCTTTCACATGTCAACCCTATTTCCCACACCATACCGGACAGCATGGACTATTCATTCATCTTCTACCTGCTAGCGGCCCTGCTGGTGCTGACGGGCATCGCCGGCATCGTGCTACCGGCCCTGCCCGGCATCCCCTTGGTCTTCGCCGGTCTGCTGGTGGCCGCCTGGACCGACGGCTTCGCCCACGTTGGCTGGGTGCCCCTGACCCTGCTCGGGATCCTGACCCTGCTCTCCTTCGCGGTGGACATTCTGGCCACCGTGGTCGGCGCCCAACGGGTCGGGGCCAGTCGCAAGGCGCTGTGGGGCACGGTCCTGGGCAGCATCGCCGGGCTGTTCTTCATGCCGATCGGGCTGCTGGCGGGCCCACTGCTGGGTGCGTTGGCCGGCGAGTACTGGCACACGCGCGAACTGGGCCGCTCCACCAAGGTGGGCCTGGCGACCTGGCTCGGCATCCTGCTCGGGGTGGCCCTGAAAATGGCGCTGGTGGTGGCGATGCTTGGCCTGTTCGCCTTTGCGTGGTTCTTCTGATGCCCGTGCTTTTCACACCCCGCGCACGGGGCTGCCCGGCATAAATCCCGCTGCGGGACCATGGCGGGCGCTGGCAGGATCGGCGGGCAACGGCCACACTGTTCCGGAAACTCCATTCATCTTTGCCACCTGGCCTGCTTTCATGACCTCTTCGCGCCCACGCTCCGCCCTGTTCACCGCCCTGGCCCTGGCCTGCGCCAGCCTGCCGCTGGCCGCACAGGAAGCGGCCCCCACCCCGGCCTCGCCGGAGGCGTGTGCACTGGTCGACACCGACGCGGCACGGTTGGCCTGCTACGACACGCTGTTCGGCCACACCCGCGGGGTGACCGAGGCCGCCGATGCCGCCGCGGTTGCCGCGCAGCAGGCCCGTCGCGAAGAACGCCAGGCGGCGCGAACGGCCGAGGCCGATGCCCCGGCAACGCAGCGCGCCAAACAGCGCCTGGGCGAGCTGTTCAAGAGCGACGGCCATGAAGATGCGCTGGCCAACGCGGGCAAGGGCTCGCTGCTGGACAGCCGCTGGGAACTGGCGCAGGACTCCAAGCTGGGCGCGTTCCAGCTGCGCGCCTACAAGCCGGTGTACCTGCTGCCGGCGTTCTGGACCAGCGACAAGAACCAGACCCCGCAGTCGCCCAACCCGGCCAACAATGTCACCACCCCGCAGCTGCTGGACAGCAACGAGCTGAAGTTCCAGCTCAGCTTCAAGACCAAGGTGGTGGAGAACCTGTTCGGCGACAACGGAGACATCTGGGCCGGCTATACCCAGAGTTCGCGCTGGCAGGCCTACAACGCCGAAAACTCGCGGCCGTTCCGCGAAACCAACTACGAACCTGAAATGATGCTGCTGTTTCGCAACGGCTATTCGATCGGCGGCTGGCGCGGCCGCATGAGCGGCATCGGCGTCAACCACATGTCCAACGGCCGCGCCGATCCGCTGTCGCGCAGCTGGAACCGGGTCATCGCCACCATCGGCCTGGACCGCGAGAACTGGGCGCTGGTGCTGCGCCCGTGGTATCGCCTGCCGGAAGACCGCAAGGACGACAACAACCCGGATATCGAGGATTACATGGGCCGCGGCGACGCCACCCTGACCTGGAACCGGAATGGCCACGAAGTCTCGCTGATGGCGCGGCATTCGCTGCGCGGCGGCGACCGTTCGCACGGCGCGGTGCAGCTGGACTACGGCTTCCCGATCAGCAACCTGCTGCGCGGCCACGTGCAGGTGTTCGACGGCTACGGCGAAAGCATGATCGACTACAACCACAAGGCCACCTACATCGGCCTGGGCGTGTCGCTGCTGGAGTGGTACTGATGGCGGTGACGATCTGGCACAACCCGCGCTGCAGCAACTCGCGCGGGGCGTTGCAGATCCTGCGTGAGCACGGCATCGAACCCACCGTCATCGCCTACCTGGACACCCCGCCGGACGCGGCCACGCTGCAGGCGCTGGTCGCGGCGATGGGCACCGGCGCACGCGCGCTGCTGCGCACCAAGGAAGCCGCCTACGCCGACCTCGGCCTGGACGATCCGACCCTGGACGACGCAGCCCTGATCGCGGCGATGCACACGCACCCGGCGCTGATCAACCGCCCGATCGTGCGCACCCCGCGCGGCGTCCGGCTGTGCCGGCCGCCGGAAACGGTGCTGGAGATCCTGCCGGCCTGACGCGGGCCGGCGCGATGGTTCAACCGCCGCAGCGGCTCACGCAGCGGTCGCGCTCTTCACCGCAGCGCAGCGCCGGCGAGCGGTTGCGGCAGAAGTCGGCGCTGGCCTGGCAGGAACGGCGCAGTTCCGGGTTGTCGATCCTGTCGCAGCGACCGTCGCGCTGGGTGGCGACCCCGGTGCCGCAGGTATCGCTGCTGCCACTGCCCAGTGGGCTGGCCGAGCAGCTGTCGTACCGGCTCTGGCAGACCGCCATGCACTGGTTGGCCGCCGTCACCTCGCGCAGGCTGGGGGCCGGGTAGGTATCGCCGTCGCTGCTGCAGGCGGCAAGCAGCAGGGTCAGCAGCATTACAGACAACATCCGTGGCATGGTCGTGCTCCTTGTGGGTCGGTGCGGATGCACCCTGCGCATCCCAGGCAAATGTAGCACCGCTGGCGTCGCGGTCGCCGCACCGCCAGACCGCGCATCACCGCCAGTCGGTGATGCCTTCGCGCCGGTACACCTCGATGAAGGCCGGGCGCGCCTTGAGCCGGTCGGCGTAGGCCTTGAGCACCGGCCAGGTGTCGCTCGGCACGGGCATGTTGCGCGACCAGCGCAGCAGCATCACCAGCATCAGGTCGACCACGCTGGGCTTCGCGCCCAGCATGTACGGACCGCCCGCCTGCAGGTGGTCCGACAGCCGCTGCCACGCCGCTTCCAGGCGTTGTCGGGCCTGCTCCCGGGTGGCGCCGGCGTTGTCCGGTCCGGCCATTTCATGGGCGTAGAACCACGCGCGGTACGCCGGCTGCACGGTGTTGGCACACCAGAACATCCAGCGATAGGCCTCGCCGCGTTCCGGGCTGCCCACCGCCGGCAGGAAACCCGCCTGCGGATGCAGGTCGGCCAGGTGCAGCGCAATCGCCGCCGCTTCAGTCAGCACCTGCCCGTCCATGACCAGCGTGGGCACCACACCGGCGGGGTTGAGCGCCAGGTAGTCGTCCGACTTGTGCTGCCGGGTTTCGAAATCGAGCAGCACCAGGTCGTGCGCGACGCCCAGTTCGATCAGCAGCCAATGCACCACCAGCGAGGCGGTGCTGGGGGAACCATACAACGTGGTGGGCATGCGTGGCGCCTGTCTGGGGAAGCGTCCCATTATGCGCCGCCCGGCCGCCTGCGATGGATACAGATGCGCGCCTGCGCAGGGCGGCGCTGTGGCTGTTGCGCGTCAACTGGCAGGCCTAGCATGCGCAGCACCTTTCCCCCGGTGTGCGGCGATGCCCGAGCTGTCCAACCTGCTGGCCTTCGGCCTGATTTCGCTGGGCATGGTACTCACGCCCGGGCCGAACATGATCTACCTGGTGTCGCGCTCGATCTGCCAGGGACGCGCCGCCGGGCTGGTGTCGCTGGGCGGCATCGCGCTGGGATTCCTGGTCTACCTGCTGTGCGCGGCGCTGGGCATTACCGCATTGTTGATGGCCGTGCCGCACGCGTACGACGCCCTGCGCATCGCCGGTGCGCTGTACCTGCTCTACCTGGCCTGGCAGGCGCTGCGCCCGGGCAGGCCGTCGCCGTTCCAGCTGCGCGACCTGCCGCGCGACAGCCCGCACCGGTTGTTTGCGATGGGCCTGTTCACCGCCCTGCTCAACCCGAAGATCGCGGTGATGTACCTGTCATTGCTGCCGCAGTTCATCCAGCCCAGCGGACATGGCAGCGTGATGGCGCAGTCGGTGGTGCTGGGACTGGTGCAGATTGCCACCAGCCTGGGCGTCAACGCGTTGATCGTGCTGGCCGCCGGCAGCATTGCCGCGTTCCTTGCACGGCGGCCGCGGTGGCAGACGATGCAGCGCGTGCTGATGGGCACGGTGCTGGGTGCGCTGGCGGTGCGGATGCTGGTGGACGTGCGGCGGTGAGGACGCGCCGACCAAGGGTCGGCGCCTACCAGGATGTGCAGCAACGAAAAACGGCGCCCTCGGGCGCCGTTTTTCTTGTCTGGGTGCCAACCGAGGGCCGGCATCCAGAAGGTCAGGCCACCACCACCGGAATCTTGCCGATGCGGGCCTGCCATTCGCGCGGGCCGGTGATGTGCACCGATTCGCCGGTGGAATCCACCGCCACCGTCACCGGCATGTCCTGCACGGTGAACTCGTAGATCGCTTCCATGCCCAGATCCGCGAAACCGACCACCTTGGCGGCCTTGATCGCCTTGGACACCAGGTAGGCCGAACCGCCGACCGCCATCAGGTACGCCGACTTGTTGTCGCGGATCGCTTCGATCGCCGCC